>Ga0116229_10015150_pt1 | contig 10571 bp, 6 predicted proteins | sample S1TSphgellanicum_3_FD_87313 | JGI IMG/M metagenome (GOLD analysis project Ga0116229, IMG submission 87313) | Host-associated microbial communities from peat moss isolated from Minnesota, USA - S1T2_Fc - Sphagnum magellanicum MG | ecosystem: Host-associated > Plants > Peat moss > Unclassified...
CCACACCGATCGTATGTGCGTTGCCGCCCACGGTGCTCGTGGCGATCAACGTCGGCGCACCGCCCGCGTGCAACTGCAGCGCGGAGACGATGCCCTTCCCGGCGCACGCGACGACGTGCGTCTTGCGATCGAGACTGCACTGATCCACGCCGCTCGGGAAGGTGGCCTGCCCGAGAAGCGTCCCGGCCGGAGAGTAGACGGCGATCACGCCGTTCTTTCCGCCGACCACGACTTCGTGCAATGCCGAATCGTATTGCAGCGGATGATTGTTCACGAGCATCGGCGTCTTCACGACCTTCGATACGCGCAACGTCTGCGGATCGATCTCGATGAATTCGGCCAAATCGGGGAGGTTCTGATAGACGACGTGCGTCTCCGGATCTACCGCGAGATACTCTTCCCCTTGCCCGGGAAGAGCGACGCTGCCGACCGGCTTCATCGCCTTCGCATCGATCACGTACACGGCGTTTCCGCCGTCTTCGTCGGCGTAGACGCGCTCGGTGCTGGGGTCGTACGCGATGGCGTCGACCGGGCCAGCGACATCGGCTTGGCCGAGGACTTTCTGTGCGACCGGATCGATCTTCATGACGTTGTCGTCGGTGCCGTCGCCCGTGAAAACGTCTCCCGTAACCGGATCGACGGCGACACCATGGATTGGCCCCACCTCCACCTGTCCGAGTTCTTTACCCGTAACGGAATCGACGATCAGGAGTCGATGACTACCGGTATGCGCGGCGTAGACGCGATGGCGTTCGCTGTCGACGGCCACGTAGTCGAAGCCGCCGTACGTGTGCACGGCTGCGGGAGGGGCGACGGGAACGATCGGCATGAATGACTACCTCGAAGTGATCCGTCACGGTAGAACGGCGGATGTATCGTAGCGTGGAATCGTTGAGATATCGTGCGGAGCGCGATAAACGAAAACGCCCCCGGCTTCGCCGGGAGCACCCTCGTCTCGGGATGTCGCGAAGCTCAGATCTTCGCGCTGATGGACACCGTCACGACGCGCGGTGAGAGACCTTGCTCTTCGAGAATCGTCTGGTTTCCGAAGTTGACGGCCTGCTGGATCGAATTGGCCGACGGAGTTGCAAATTTGTTCTCCGGAACGAAGAGCTGATGCCCGAAGTATCCGTAGATTTGCGCGTCCTGGTTGAAAACGTTCGTGATACTGACCGTCGCCGTGAGATTGTGCTGCAACGTCTTCGAGACGAAGCCGTTGAAGAACGTGTATGCCGGGCGTTGAAGCGTGTTGTTGTCGCTCACGTAGAAGCCTTGAATCTGAGCCTCGAGACCGCTCAAGTTGTTGTAGTCCGCCGTGAGCGAGGCCTTATGCACGGGGATACCCTCGATCTGCGCGTTGTTGATGATGAACGGATTGAGCGCGAGATTGGTGTCCGTGATGCCGGTCTGCTGCGCGGACTGGATATCGTACTGACCGTCGAGGTAGAACTCGCGTGTTGCGCGGAGACGACCCGTCAGTTCGATCCCGCGGAAGAGTCCGCTCGCCGCATTGTACGTCTGGCTGACGCCGAGATAGGGAATGACCGTTTGCGCCGTGAGATTCACGCCGCACGACTGACCGATCTTCTGCGCGTATCCAGCGAGGCTTTGCGCGATCGACGGGTTGGTCAAGCCACCGGGGAACGACGACAACGGAGCGATACCGCTGAAGAACTGATTTCGCACCGAGGACACGTAACCGACCACGTTCACCGCCGTATCGGACCAGAAGCGGTGACCGTACGACGCCTCGTAGTCGTTCGAGGATTCCGGCAGCAGCGACGGGTCGCCGGCGGACGCGACGGAGTTGAGTAACGTACAGCTCGGATTGAGGCTCGAGGGGTTGCCGAACCCGCTGAGGCCACCTTGCTTGAGCGCTACGGACGGATCGCCGTCGGCTCGGCCGCCGGTCAGCCGCACAACGTCGTGTTGGGTGGGCTTGAAAACCACCGACAGACGCGGATCGAACGTCGCTTTCTCGGTTACGTTCGAATAGCGCTGCCACGCGTTCAGGTAGAACGACAGCTTGTCCGTTGCGATGTACTGATCGCGGATGAAGTAGCTGAAGTCGCCGGAGCCGAGTTCCGGTTGCGGAATATAACTCGGCGCGGTGATCGGCCCCTGAGTTGGGTCGTAGTTTCCGGGATTGAAGTTGTTCCCGTATTCGCGCTGGTGCTCGAGATAGTAGCCAAAGCCGAAGTCATTGCGACCGGTCGCGATATCGTCACTCAGGAGAAGACCGTTCGTCAGGTAGGAATCCTGATACGTGCCTCCGCCGATGAAATACGTACCGGTCGGGTCGAGCCCGGCGGCCTGGTTCGAATTCTTCCGGAAATCGTAGTAGCTTCGGAAATAATCGGCCGTCAACTGGTTGTCGCCGATCTCCGTTTGGAAACGGGCATGGTAGTCTTGCAACGACGTCCCACGGTTGCGATCCTCGCCGCCGCCATATGGACCGTAGCTTGCGGCCGCGTACTGTTGCGCCGTATAGCACGCGTTGGGGTTGCCGTCGACGATCACGCTATACCCCTTGCCGCCGTTGCAATTCCCGGGATTGGCCTGAATCTCCGCGAGACGCGTATCGTAAGGGATATTGTCGTTGTCGCCGTTCCCGGTCGAGTCCGAGAGCTGGTTTCCGGCGTACGCGGTTAGCGTCAGCGACGTCTTGTCGTTGAAATCGTACTTCAGTTTGCCGAGATCGTTCTGGACGCGATAGTTGCCGCTCACCGAGTACGTATTGAGCGCCTGATTACACGACGTGAGATCGTTGCTCGCCGTGCACTGGCCCACGAGGGGGGCGCTACCGGGAACCGGATTCGTAAGATTGAGGCTATTGTTCGGGCGCGCGCTCTGAAAGATCTGCTGCGGTGAGAAGTCTGCGGTCGTCCCGGAAACGGTGTGACCGAATGCAAAGCCGAGGTTCCCAGCGCTACCCGTAATCTTGAGTTCCGAGATGAGCGTGTCTTGATCGCCGACGGTCTGTGAAAGCTCCGCGTGCGTGACCTTCGTCGGGTTCAGCGTCTGGAAATCGATCGTTCCGCCGATCACGTCGACGCCGTAGAGTCCCGACGCGCCCGAACCCATCGTGACTTGAATATTGCTGAGCAGAAAATACGGCGAGTTCGCGTAATCGTAGTAGTCGTTGCTGCCGACACCGATCGGGCCGACCGCATGGCCGTCGAGCAGCGGTCGCACCTCGCCGGCACCGAGTCCGCGGAAATCGATCGACGTGTCGTCGCCGACCGAGTGCGGACCGCCCGTGATGTTCACGCCGGGGATCTGACCGATCGCGTCGGCGGCTTTCAGATACCCCTGCGCTTGGAGTTGATCCGGACTGAGATCGTATTGAATGGTGGTCGTCGAGGCGAGGGTGTTGCCATTCGCCGTCGTTCGCGTCGCGCCGATCTCGCGAAGTTCGCCACTCGATCCGGTCTTGGCTCGGAGAAGGGCCGTCTGGATCTGGGCGGTCGAGCCGCCGAGAGCCGCAATGTCGTCGACGCGCGTCGTTTCGTAGCCCAGGGCATGGAAGACGACGCTATAGACGCCGGGCGGCTCGTTCGTAAACGTCCACCGACCGTTGCCGTCCGACGTCGTCATGGCGACGCTCTTCCCGCCTTGGAACAGGGCGACCGTGGCGTTTCCGATCGCGAGCCCGTTGTCTTGCGTGACGAGCGTTCCCGCGATCGTCACCGTGCTCGCAGCCGCTGCCGTCCCACTCGACGGGGTCCCGGTTTGCGCTGCGGCCGGGCTGAACGTGGAAAACGCAATTCCGATCGCAAGGAGAGCGCGCAGAAGACGCGCGTTGCGTGAGAACGTGGCGTACATGGTACTCCTTCAGAAATGCTCGATGCCGCGGCGCCAATGCCGAGGAACCTCGAAGCCACGGTAAGCCTATGAGCCGTTCCATAAGGAAAGATGAAGCCTCGATAAAGACCACCACGCGCGTTCCTTAATATTTGGTCGTGAAGTTTCGAGACGCGATTATTTACGAAGCTCTCGCCCGAATTGTGGAGAAATCGTGGAGGCGTTCGAGGCCGGAAGCGATCGCGGTCGACGCGAACCGAGTCGACCATATGCGGATATTGATCGTCGAAGACGACGATCGGATCGCGGCGCCGGTAGCCGACGATCTGCGGCGGCAGCACCATGCGGTCGATATCGCCGAAGACGGCGATCTCGGTCTTGCTTTTGCGCGCAGCGGCGTCTACGACGTGATCTTGCTCGACGTACTCTTGCCCGGCAAGAGCGGCGTCGAGATCTGCCGGACCCTTCGAGGAGAGCGCTCGACGGCGATGATCATCATGGTGACTGCTCGCGACGCCACGGCCGATGTGGTGGCCGGGCTCGACGCGGGCGCCGACGATTACCTCGTCAAACCTTTCGATCTCGAAGAGCTCGGCGCGCGGCTGCGTGCGCTCGGGCGGCGCTCGAAACCCGTGCGCGATACCGTCCTACAACGCGGCGACATCACCCTCGATCCCGCGGCGCGCTTGGCGCGTTACGGTGAGAGGCAACTGAGTCTTACCCCAACGGAATTCGTCATACTAGAAACGCTGATGCGCCATCCGTTGCAAGTATTCTCGCGCGGGATGTTGCTCGAAAAGGTCGCGTCTCTCGAGCGACAGACCGGCGACGAAGCGATCAAATCGCACGTGGCAAATCTGCGCAGAAAAATTCGCGGCGCCGGCTGTGCGCACGATCCAATCGAGACCGTCTACGGAAACGGCTACCGACTCTGCGAGCCGCCCGGCTGACCGTGAACGCGCGCGAAGTGCTGCGCCCGCTCGAGCTGCGGGTAACCCTGTCGTATCTGATCGCCTTTGCCGTCGTGCTGACCGTTTTCTCACTCGTCGTGCACCTCACGTTCGCGACGGCCATCGGGCGAGAAACGTCCGAGCGACTCGGGGCGATACTCGACGAGGGTCGCACGGCAACGGAGGCAAAGCACGGCCGCTTCCACATCGACAGCGATGCCACACAACTCGTCGCGCCCGCGACCGAATCGATCTCCTGGTACGACGCTCGTGGCATTCTCATCCGACGAATCGGTGCGCTGGATGCAACGAAAGGCGGGATTCTCACGCGCGCGGAGCCCGCGCCGGTGCTCGAGCTGCGCTTCCCACCCACTCCGGCGCGTATCGTTGCGTCGATCGACCCATCCCACGCGAATGGCCTCGTGCGACGCGTCGATTTCGGGCTTGGAATCGGTCTCGTCTTAGCATTGCTCGTCGCCGGCATCGGCGGTCGCATTCTCGCCAATCGTTCGATCTCGCGCGTCGCCGCGACGATGCGTACGTTGCGCGACTTTACGGCGGATGCAGCGCACGAGCTGCGCGGGCCGCTGACCGCACTCGCGAGTAACGCCGCAGCTAGTTTACGCGATAATGCCGAGCTCACGCCGCCACATCGTCGGCGTCTGGAGACGATCGCGTCGACCGCGGCTTCGATGACGCGGACGATCGAGGATCTCTTGCTGCTCGCACGCGCCGAAACGCCTCTCGAGCGAGAGCTGTTCGCGATCGAGCTCGGGGAGCTCGCAGCCAAGGTGGTCGACGCACGCGATGCACTCGCGACCGAGCGAGCGATCGCGCTCGAGTTCGCGCCTTTCCAAGCCCGCGTTTACGGTAATCCAGCCGAGATCGAGCGCGTCATCGGAAACCTCCTGGATAACGCCATACGCTATACGCACGAAGGCGGCCGCGTCGCGCTCGAAAGCGTGGCGGAACGAGGCGGTATCGCCATTCGCGTGAGCGATACGGGCATCGGAATCAAGCCGGAAGACGCAGAGCGAATCTTCGAACGATTTTGGCGCGAGGATCGCGTTCGAGGGCGCGAGAGTGGAACCGGGCTCGGGCTCGCGATCGCACGGGCGCTCGCGCGACGCCACGGCGGCGACGTGGCGGTCAAATCCACGCCGGGGAAAGGAAGCGAGTTTACCTTCTGGCTTCCGCTCCGCCCACCGCTGCCCGCCCTCGAGCGCGGCTCGGTCATCGGCGCGACGTAAAAACTCAAACGTGCAGCGTCGCGCTCAACCCCACGGACCGCGGCGCGAGTCCGTAGCGTTCGTTAAACGGCTGGAGGAACGGCGTACTCAAGGATGCGTTGTACGCGTTCGTCGCGTACGGCACACCGTACCCGACAAGCCCGTACGTCTGTGCGTGGCTATCGAACACGTTCGAGACCGTGAACGCGAGCGACGCACGAGACGTGAACGCGTGCGTCGCGGAGGCGTCTACGTACACGTAGCCGGGTAACTGCTCCGGATTGTTTACGCCGACGAAATGGGCCGCGACGTTGGCGCTCCACGTTGCGCCCGATACGTCGATGCCAAGGGTGGCTTTGTGAAGCGGGATTTCGAACGCTTGTAGTCCGTCGACGAGCGTCGGGTCGCTCTTCAACACCGAGATCGGTAGGTCGTTCAGCACCACGGATTGGACGTCGTACGCGTAGTCGAGCGTCACGTCAGGAGCGACGCGCGTGCGTCCTCCCAACTCGATGCCCTCGAGACGTGCCGTCGCGGCGTTGAACTGACGGTTGAGCGTAAACGTGACCGCTCCGGATACGGGCGTCGTTCCGCAGAAACCCGAAATTCGCGAGAGCAACGGCGCGATCGCCGAACTCGAGAGCTGCGTACCCGCCGCGAAGGATCCGGTAACGATTCGGTTTTCCACGTTCGAATCGTAGAACGTCACGCCGGCCTGCGTATCGCGATCGAACCGATGGGTGTACCCCATTTCGGCGGTCGTCCCCGTCTCCGGAGACAGTCCGTTTGAGGGACCCGAACCCACGTCGACGTCGGCGGGAGACGAAGGGGTGGCGCGCGCGATATCGCCACAGTTCGGATTCAGCGCGCCCGCGGGAACGAGGTCGATGCGGTTTGGAGTCACGGCCGGATCCTCACTCGAGCGACCGATATCGAAGCGCACCGTATCGCTGCGACTCGCGAGGAATGAGAGTCCCAGATGCGGATCGATTTGTAACGTTGAAGTTAGGTCCGATCCGTTCGCGCTCGCGCCGACGAGGAGCGTGAGGTGCCGTGCGACCGGGACGCGATCCTCAGCGAATATGCTCCGCTCGGTGCGTCGAATCGGAGCGTTCGTCTCGAGCGCCGTCCCTTGAAAATTGGTCGTAGCGCCGCTTAGGGTCTGCGCGAGCCACGTGCCGCCGACGGAAATCGCGTTCGCCCCGATCGAGAACGATTCGGACGCGCGCACGCCATACGTGGACCAGCGATCCAAAAACGCATAGAGTGGACCGCTCGCGAACGAAGCGTCGCGGTGGTACAGAACGTCGTACGCGTCCGTGTAGGCATCCAGTAAGAGCGCGGTCGCGCCCACGCTATCGGTCGCGCGCAGGTCGTAGTCCTGATTGCGGATCGCTTGCCACGCGCCCGGACCTCCTCCGGCCGGGCCGGACGCACCGGTCGCATAAACGCTCGGTGAGACGCATCGCGCCCCGGCGTTCGTCGTCACCGAAACGCCGCGCGGGCACGTCGCGACGGCGCCGACGGGCGCGCTCGCCAACGTGTAATCGTAGGGATTGTAATCGTTGTCGCCTTCGCCCGTTTTGTCGGCCCACGACGTCGCATCGTATGCCGTCAACGCGATCGACGATTTCGGCGTGGGACCGAAGACGATTTTCGCGAGCCCGTTCCGCAACGCGTAGTCGCCGGAAACAGTATACGTCAGACTGCCGAGCGTCGCGCTCGTGAAATCCGTCCCGCGCAATCCGGTTTGCGCGATCGGGCTTCCATCGAAGAAGCCCGACGTCCCGACGATACCGCCTGCGACCACGTAACCGACGGCGCCCGCGGTTCCACTCGCGCGCAACGAACTGAAATCACGCCCTTGCGTTCCGACACCTTGTTGCGCGACAACCTCTAGCCGATTCGTCGGATCGAGCGTTCGAAGATCGACCGATCCCGCCATCGCGTTCGTCGAAAGCAGCGAACTCGCCGATCCGCCGAACGCGACGTCGACGCGCTGAAGCGCGAAGTACGGTGCGTCCTGAAAGTTAAACCCAGCGATCGTTCCGTCCGAATCGGGAGAGCTCGCACGAACGCCGATCGGGCCGATCGGATGTCCGTCGAGGAGCGTCGCGCTCTCGCTCGGACTGAATCCGCGGAGGCTGACGTAGGCGTCGCCGCCCGGTGCGAGCCCGTCGCCCGAGACGTCGATGCCCGATTGTCGAGCCAAGCTATCGGAGATGCGGATCGCACCGTCCCGCTGCATATCCCCGGCCGACAGGCGACGTGTCGATGACGCTCCGGATCCGGAGGTGACGTGGCTGCCACCGATCTCATGAAGTTCTTCGTTCCGCGTGAGAACCAGGCGTAACGAATCGCTGCGACCCCTCAACTCTATCGTGATCGGCCGATACCGCGCCGCAGTCACGGCGAGACGCGAAACCTCGGCATATGCCGCTCGAAGTTCGAACGTGCCCGTGGACGTCGTCGTTACCGAGGACGCAATCGCTCCGTCCGGCCGCTCGAGCGTCACGAGCGCACCAGCAATCGGCGTGCCACTCGAACGATCGCGGACGTCGCCCGCGACGATTCGTGTCGAAAACGCCGTCGCTCGCGCGCATACCTGCGCCGCTACGATCGCCGAAACGAGCGCGACGAAGAACGCGGAGCTCCAACACCCCTTGGAGCGAATCGTACGCACGATGACGTCTTAACGACGTACGTCGGCGAACCATAGGTTATGAAGCTTAAATTTCCTTAATCGAATCGAATCCCGACCCCATGCGCTGCGAAGCGGTTTGCGTGCGGATGAAACGCACGAAGCGAACGAGCCAGCCAAGAAAATATCCCGTTGCCAATCCCGATACGGCGACGTCGACCGCAACGATCGTCGCGTATTGGCTGCGCGTCGCTGCGAACGCCGAGGCGACGGCAAGACCATAGCGAGCGACGAAGATCGACGCACTTCGCGCGAGCGGAAACGGAGAGCCCGGTAAGCCGACGACTCCACGCGCGGGATCGAACGTCATGCCGGCGAGACGCGTCGTCGTCCAGCCGATCGCCAAGCCGACCGCAACCGCTCCCGCCCACTCAAGCGGAAACGTGGGAGCGACGTGCGCGCGCTGCACGATACCGATGACGCCCCACACGATGAAGACGCCGGGTACGATGAGCAGCCGCCAAATCGGAACGGCGCGAGGCCGAAGCGCTTGGATGCCCGTCGCGACGAGCACCGCAAAAATTGCGAACACCCAAATCGGCGTATGCCGAACGATCGCCAGGGCCATTTCCATCGCCACATCCCCTCGTGAATTTCACTCAAGTAGGGGACGCGAGCGCAAAATGTTTCGCGCGTGCTTATGCGGAGGCTCCGCCGCTGTTTAGAGTTCGCGCGTGGAGAGCGGTTCCTCGAGCGATGCCGCGAGCGTCAGCCCGTCCGGGAGCGTCGGAACGTCGTCGAGCGATCGCTGGAGGGCGACCTCGAGCCCTCCGCCCGCGATCGCGGCGATCCCGCGAATCTCCCAGCCTTGCGAACCCAGGAGCGAGAGGGCCGGGTCGACGCCCGAGCGGACGTCGCTCGATGCGATCGTGTGGAGTGAGAACTCGTAGCGTGAACGCATGCGGCATGCGTACCCACGTAGCGAGGGAACCTCACGCGATTTTAGTGACTGAGAACGAGACCGTCGCTCTCCACGTCGGCCGACCACTTCCCGAGCGACGCGAGCGAGTTCATGAGCGCGCGATGGTGCATCGCCTTATGCGCCGCAGCGGCGTTCGCGTCTTGACCCTTCCAGATCGTGAGCGCCGCGTGCTGGAGCGCGCGGCCGTACGAGAACGTGAGCGGCCAGGGCGCCTTCGCCTTCTGCGCGAGGAGGTTGATCTCGTTCAGATGCGCCGTCGCATCCTCGTCGCCCTGACCGCCGGAAAGGAACGCGATACCGGCAACGGCGGCAGGCACGTGGCGCAGCAACACCGTGAGCGTGGCCTGCGCGACTTCGTTGATCGATGCCGTCTGGCCGGACTTCTGACCGGGCACGACCATGCTCGGCTTGAGGATCATTTCCTCGTACTTCACGTTCAGTCGATGGAGCTCGTTGAACACGTGGTGGAGCGTGCGCTCGTGTACCGCAAAGCTCGTCTCGATCGACTGCGCCGCATTGCCGTCGCTCAGTACTTCCGGCTCGACGATCGGCACGAGTCCGCCGGCTTGGCAGATCGCGGCGTAGCGCGCGAGGGCGTGCGCGTTCGCATGCAAGCATGCGTCGGTCGGGATGCCGGTCTTCTCGTCGATCGTGATGACCGCGCGCCACTTCGCGAATTTCGCGCCGAGCTTCACATATGCTTCGACGCGCTTCGCGAGCGCGAGCGGGAACGTCCCCGTATCGAGCTTGATGCCCGGAAACGAGCCGTCCGCACGCAGCATATCGACGAAGCTCTTGCCGGACCGGCCGTTCTGATGGATCGTCTCGTCGTAGAGGATCACGCCGCTGAAAAATTTTCCGAAATCCGGAACCGTGAAGAGCAGGTCGCGATAGTTGCGCCGCATCTCTTCCGTTTCGGGGATTCCGAGGGGCGCGAAGCGTTTGTTCGCCGTGCCCGTGCTCTC
>Ga0116229_10015151_pt1 | contig 10571 bp, 8 predicted proteins | sample S1TSphgellanicum_3_FD_87313 | JGI IMG/M metagenome (GOLD analysis project Ga0116229, IMG submission 87313) | Host-associated microbial communities from peat moss isolated from Minnesota, USA - S1T2_Fc - Sphagnum magellanicum MG | ecosystem: Host-associated > Plants > Peat moss > Unclassified...
ACGGGTGGACGCTCGCCATCGTCGGCTTGGGTGGCTTGCTCGGCGTGTTGTTTTCGGTCCCTTTGCGCCGCACGCTCATCATCGAACAAAAGTTGCAGTTTCCAGAGGGGGTAGCCGCCGCCGAAGTCCTCAAAGTCGGCGCCAATCCCGGTGCCGGCGCGAAGACGTTAGGGCTGGCGACCGTCCTCGGCGGAGCCTTCAAGCTCGTCACGTCGGGCCTGCGGTGGCTGCCGGAGACGTTCACCGCGCAAGGATTCGTCGGCACCCGTGGCATCGCGTTCTTCGGCTATGGGTTCTCGCCGGCGCTGCTCGCCGTCGGTTACATCGTCGGTCTCAATGTGGCGGTGTTGATTGCGGCGGGGGGATTCTTCTCGTGGTGGTTCGCCATTCCTCTCTACAATGCGTTTCTTTACGATCACGATCCCGCGCTGCTGCACAAGTTGGTGGGCCTCAGCGCCGAGGACGCGGCGTTTGCCATCTGGCGTGCCCAGATCCGCTACATCGGCGTGGGCTGCATGCTGACCGGTGCCCTGTGGGCGCTCTGGTCGTTGCGCACGTCGCTGTGGTCGGCGGTGCGCAGCGGCCTCAACGTCAGCCGCCATCGGGGGGCCGAGATCCCGCACACCGAGCGGGACCTCCCCATGGGTGCGGTATTGATCTGCATCGCCCTGTTCGTCGTGCCATTGTTCGTGCTGTATTACCTCGTGGTGGGCAGCATCGGCGTCAGCCTCGCGATGGCCGTGATCATGATCGTCGCGGGGTTTCTGTTCTCCTCGGTCAGCGGCTACATGGCCGGTTTGGTCGGGTCGTCGAACAATCCGGTCTCGGGCATCACGATCTGCACCATCTTGTTCGCGTCGCTGATCCTGATGTGGATGGTCGGCGGCACCTCATCGGTGGGCGCCGTCGCGGTGGTGTTCATCGGCGCGGTGGTGTGCAATGCGGCCGCCGTCGCAGGCGACAACCTGCAGGATTTGAAAGCCGGCCAATTGGTCGGTGCCACTCCGTGGCGACAACAGATCATGCTATGCGTGGGCGTCGTCGCCAGTGCCGCCGTCATGGCACCCGTCATGAACGTATTGTTGTTCGCATACGGCATCGGCGAACCGTCCCATGTCGGCGTGAAACCGCTGCCGGCGCCGCAGGCGAATCTCGTCAAATCGGTCGCCGAAGGCATGTTCGGCGGCACGCTGCCCACGGGCATGATCGCGGCGGGTGCGATCATCGGCGCGCTGATCATCGCTCTTGACCTCTATCTCAAAAGGCGGCGATCGCGCTGGAGCGCTCCGGTGCTCGCGGTGGCCGTCGGGATTTATCTACCGCTCGACGTGTCCACGCCGATTCTGGCCGGCGGCGTGGTCGCCGAGTGCGTGGACCGCTGGCACCGTCTGCACAGCGCCGGCGGCGACCCGGAGAAGCTCAAGCAGAACGGCATGCTGTTCGCGGCGGGCCTCATCACCGGCGAGGCGCTGGTCGGGATTTTCATCGCCATGTGCATTTGGATCAGCAAGAATCCCGACGTGCTCGCGGGGGGCGCGCCGATTCCGGGCGGCCGCTGGTGGGCGGCGATCGTTCTCGCGGGGTTCTGTTACTGGATTTATCGCGCCGGAACTCCCCGCCGAACCGGTTAAAGGGCATGCGCGATCCCCGCCATTCGGCGAAGCTGGCAGCCTGTCTCGCGATCGTGTATCTCGTATGGGGCTCCACGTTTCTGTTCACCAAGATCGCCGTGACGCACCTGCCGATCGCGTTGTATTCGGCGATTCGGTTCCTGACGGCAGGGACGGTGCTTGCTTTAGTGGCTCGCTTCTGGCGCAAGGAACCCTGGCCCCGCCGACGCATCGATTGGCGGCATGCCGCCGTGACCGGATTTTTCATGGTGTTGGTGAGCAACGGTTTGAACGCCGTGTCGATTCAGTACATTCCGAGCAACCAGGCGGCGTTGCTCAGCGGCACCGCCGCGTTCTGGATCGCCGGCCTCGGCGTGTTCGGTCCGCGCGGACATCCGTTGACGCGCTCCGCCGTGGCCGGATTGGTGATCGGTTTTCTCGGCACGGCACTCATGCTGATCCCCAACGGCGATCTGCACGCGGTCAGTTTGCTCGCCCAGTTCGGCGTGCTTTGCGCGTGCCTCGGGTTCTCGCTCGGGACGCTTTACTACCGCAGCATCGACACCGACGTCAGTCCGGTCATGTTCATGGCCATGCAGCTCTATTGCGGGGGTTTGATGCTGTCGGTCATAGCCATCGTTCGCGGCGATTGGGTGAACTGGACGTTCGATGCGCAGGGATGGTTCGCGGTCGCCTATCTGACCGTCATGAGTTCTTGCCTGGCATTCTCGGCCTACGGATGGCTCACGCGCAACGCCACGCCGGCCGTCATCGGCACCTACAGCTACGTCAACCCCGCGATCGCCGCGTTTCTGGGATGGCGGTTCTTGCACGAACCCCTATCGCGCGTACAGCTCGCCGGCATGGTGGTCATCATCGTCGGTGTGTCGATCTTGACGCTTCCGGGCGGCAGCGTCAGCGACCCGAAGACGTTGAGCGAGCCCAAGACTCCGTAGTGGCCGTGATGTCCGCAACTTAAGGCTATTTTGAGCAGCCCAGACCGATGCAGCCGGAATTCACGGCATCACCAATCGTCGTATCGGTAAATTCAATCGCGGCCTCCGTGCCTGGTGATACGTTCGATTCCAATCCAATGGGATTCTGACCGATGTAATCATGGTCGAGCACAAGGCGCGCATCGGCAGATGTGCCGGGATCGACGTTGATGACGTCGACTCCAACTGCTCCGCCATCATGGCCATCGTCGCCCATGGCAGCGTAGCCGTTATGGGTGATGACCGTGCGCACGATGCTCGGGGTCACTTGTCCGGTATGGAGGTGGACAGCAATGCCACCGCCGTCGTTGGCCGTGTTTCCGAAAATGCCGCTGTCGGTTATCGAGATGTCAGGACCTGCGTCGATGGCGCCGCCGACGCTCTCGCCAGGCTGAACGCCGTGTGGAGTGATCTCCGGAGTGGCTGCATTGGCACTGAAAACGCTGTTCGTGATTTTGAGATGGGCTCCTTGACCATAGAGGCCGGCGCCATAACCGGCGACCGTATTCGACGCAATCATACTGCCGGTAATGACCACGCTCGAGTCCGGGCTAACGTCGATTCCACCGCCTGTCGACGCGTACCCCACACCGGGACCTGTCGAGGAATTCAATTGAATAGTGGAATTGATGATCGTCGTTTGCTTGCCATTGGGGGTGTCGACTTCGATACCCCCACCGCTGCGTACCGAGACGTTTTTGACGACGTCGCACGAGACGAGATTCAAAGCCGCGCCGGACCGGACGTAGATGCCGCCGGCGATGCCCTGGCCGTGCGTGATGGTCAAGTTCTTGAGCGTGATTTCATGAGATAAGGGGCCTGTGTTTGAACCCAGAGTGAAGACGGGACCCGCGGCATCACCGTCAATCACCGTCAAATCCAATCCCGACCCATCCAACACGAGCGATTTGCCCGAAATCGTCACGTTCTCAGTGTAAACGCCGCGTGCGATGAAGATCTGGTCGCCCGTGACTGCAGCGTTGACGGCCGATTGAACGGTCGCAAAGGGGCATCCCGCTTTACAGACCTGCAACGTGGCCGCCTGCGCCGGGATACTGCCAACCGTTGCGAATACTCCCGCCAGGACGACGCGCGTGATTGTTTCCACCGCCGCGTTAGAGCTGGGCTGCTTTCGTCCATAAAGCGTAAATAGAAGATTCATTGGCTCCCCTTCCCTACAGACCGTTTTGTGTTGAATTGCTAAAGCCGAACGCAATTGGACAGTACATCACCCGCTGTCGCTGTTTTGCGACACGGTTCACACTACGAAATTCGGTATCCGCTGTATACGCACAGCATGCTTGACTGCTTCAACGCTTAGAGTCGCTCGTGGCCGGCTCGGGGCGCCGACTGCGGTTCGTGTTCTGTGTCGCGCCTGCACTCCTTGCGGCCGTGTGCTCCTTCGCCGCGGCCGAGTCACTCGCAGATGACAGCGAATGGCCTTCGTACAATCACCGCCTGAGCGGCGTGCGGTACAGCGACCTCGCACAGATCAATGTGGACAACGTGAGCCGGCTCGAGGAGGTGTGTCGCCTCGAACTGGCCCCGATGGGTTCGCTGTCGGCAGGTCCCATCCTCGTCGACGGACGGCTCTACGTCACGACGGACGACATGACCCTCGCCATAAACGCGCAAGATTGCTCGCTCCTATGGCGGGCCCAATACGTAGCGGAACAAGCGGAGGTTCTGCCCAACAATCGGGGCGTCGCCTACTGGGCCGGACGACTCTATCGTGGCACGGGTGATGGCCGTTTGGTGTCCTACGATGCGCGCACCGGGCGGGAGGTGTGGCGCAAGAAAATCGGTGATCCGCTGCTCGGGGAATTTGCGTCCGCGGCGCCGGTCGCTTGGAAGGGCATGGTGTTCACGGGCGTATCGGGCGGCGAGCTCGGCGTGCGCGGCAGAATGATGGCGTTCGATGCCGCGTCCGGCAGAAAGTTGTGGACGTTCGACCTCATACCCGGTCCGGGCCAAACGGGTGCCGGCACCTGGGCCGGCGACAGCTGGAAGCACGGTGGTGGCGCTACCTGGAGTTCCTATGCCGTCGACGAGAAAAGCGGCGAACTGTTCGTATCGGTCGACAACCCCGCTCCCGCATTCAACGGGAAATCACGCGCGGGCGATAACCTCTTCACCGATTCGGTCGTGGTACTCGACGCGAAATCGGGTCGCCTACTGTGGTACGTCCAACTGCTCAAACATGATCGGCGCGACTACGGTGCATCGGCCCCCGCGGTGCTGATGTCGGTCGAGGGCCGCTCGCTGATCGCGCAAGGGTCCAAGGATGGCTACCTGTACATCATCGACCGTCGAACCCACCGTGTGGTATCGCGCACCGCCGTCACCACCGTGTCCGACGGCGATGCGGAGCCGACGACGCAAGGCACCTTGGTGTGTCCCGGCATATCGGGCGGTTTTCTCTACAATTCGCCGAGCTTCGATCCGCGCACCGAAGCGTTGATCTCCGGAACGGTCGATTGGTGTTCGACGCTTTATCTTGACCCGACGCCACCGCAATACGCACCGCGCCAGGAGTTCGCCGGAGGGCGGCAGGAACACGTGGGCACAGGGTCAGGCTGGGTCACGTCGATCAGCGCGGCCACCGGCAAGGTCTTGTGGAGGTTTCAGACCGCGGCACCCGTGTTCGCCGCGGTCACGACCACGGCGGGCGGAGTGACTTTCACCGGTGACCATGACGGTCGCCTGTATGCATTTCGGAGCGCCGACGGCGCACGACTATGGGAGCACGAGACCGGCGGGAGCATCGCCGGCGGCGTGATCACCTATCAGATCGGATCCCGGCAATACCTGGCAGTGACATCTGGCAAAGGCGCGCTGTCGCCCGCCGCGGCCGCGGGGCCTCCTACCGTCTTCATCTTCGGACTGGCAGGGCATAACCCCTCGTCGAGCACGACGTTTTGACGTCATGTCATGACGTCAAAACGTCACCTTCTACCAAGAGGTATCCCACACCCGGCTCGGCGGCATATCTGTCGTGTCCGCGCCCACCGCATCGCGCGCCGCCAAGCCAGTGCCGCTGAGCCGCAGAGCCGCTCAACGCCGCTTCACGATCACGTCGATCTTGCCCTTGGGTCCCACGAGCCATGACCCGACGATGCTGACCAGACTGACGATGAGCGCCGTCCAGAAGGCGGCGCCAAACGAGTCGACCTGCATGCCGGGCAGCATCCACGCCACGAGAGCCACCATGCCTGCATTGATGACCATCAGGAAAAAACCGAGAGTCATGATGGTCATGGGCAGAGTCAGCACGATGGCGATGGGCCTCACGATGGAATTGACGACGCCGAGCAGCACGCCGGCCAGGATCAAGGTCTCCGGGCTATCGATGCTGATACCCTGAACGCAAGCGGTGGCCAACCAGAGGCCCAGCGCAACGATGATGGCGCGGACGAAGAACCCCACGGCCGGTCAAAAATCGAGGCCGGGCAACGGCGGATCTTTCGGCGGAGGCGGCGGCTTCTTCACCGGCGGCGGCGCTTCCAGCATCAGCTTGATGCGTGCGAGAAACCGCTCCCAGCCGACGCGCATGCGCATGTAGGGCTTGTCCCATTCGGCGTCAGCCGGGATACCCGACCCCAGCAGACGCAAGGACGACGTGCCTTCGCCCTTGCGCACGTCCAGCAGGAAATCGTCGACCACGGCGCTGTCGCTGACCGGCGTGTCACGGCCATGGAGATAGATGAGGCGCAGGCGGCGGTCCACGTCGAAAATGTCGATATGCGCTTCGCGTCCTCCGGCGTTGCGGGGCCCAAGTCGGTAAAAGCCGCCGCGACGCGCGTCGATCTCGGCGTCCTGGCCGGACCAAACGCGAATCAATGCCGGGTCGGTGATCGCGCGCCAGACGCGCGCGACGGGTACGTCGATCTCGACCAAATGGGCGTAGCCCCGGGTACCGGACCTTGTCGAACTGCGTGCTGAACTCATTACGGTTATCCTGACGGAAAGCAAGCCGTCTTGGGCGGATCGATTCCAAAAACAGCAGAGGAAACTTCATGCCTTATGTCGATATCGTGACTGCTCTCGCACTTGTCCAATTCATCGCTTTCGGCTTCAAGGTTGGCAAAGCGCGGGGAACTTATGGGGTCAAGGCACCGGCCACGACCGGCAACGAGGTGTTCGAGCGGCATTTTCGAGTGCAGCAAAATACCCTGGAATCCCTCGTTGCATTCGTTCCCGGCCTGTACCTATTCAGTCACTACTGGAACCCCCTAGGGGCCGCCGCGCTCGGCGTGGTCTATCTGGCCGGCCGCGAAATCTATGCCGCCACCTACGTCAAGGATCCGGCCAAACGCGGTCCCGGTTACGGACTCACCTTTCTCCCCATCGTCATCTTGATCGTCGGATCGGTCGTCGGTGCGGTCCGTTTCATCGCGACCGGCCTGTAACGCGCCCGGCGCACCACCTCGCGCACCGTCGTCGCGCACCTCGTCCCGCACGCTCGCCTTGCGTTGCGGCGAGAATCGCATAGAGTAAGAGCATCGACAAGCTGGGGTGGCTTTTAAAGCCTGAGATGCGGGTGGCGCACTGCGCGGACCCACGAACCCATTGAACCTGATCCGGTTAGTACCGGCGGAGGGAGCATGGTTAAGTGGTTTTGCGCCAGCGTTTTTTGTGCCGCTCTGGGGGGCATCGCGCCCGCCATCGCCGATTCCGGCGTCGATAGCGATCCCGAACTCGATGAAATCATCGTCACCTCGACCCTGCGCAGCACACCGGCCGTCGATGTGCCGGCCAGCGTCACGGTATTGGATCGCCAAACATTGCAGGATGCCGGCCGCACCAACTTCGAGGACGTGCTCGGGCTCATTCCCAATCTCAACTGGGCGGGCGACACCTCCCTGCCGCGATACTTTCAACTGCGCGGCATCGGCGAACTGGAGCAATACCAGGGAGCGCCGAACCCGTCGGTGGGATTTTTGATCGACGACGTCGATTTCAGCGGCTTGGGCGCGGCGGGTACTCTCTATGACATCGATCAGGCCGAGGTGCTGCGCGGCCCTCAGGCCACCCGCTATGGTGCCAACGCACTCGCCGGGCTCATTTATCTGCGCAGCGCCGAACCCACCGATGCACTCTACGGCCGCGTCGACTTGGATGGCGGCGACTACGGCACCCGGTCGGAGGGTGCGGTGTTGAGCGGTCCCGTCGAATCGCTCGACTCCGGCTTTCGCGTGGCGGCACAGCACTATTACACCAACGGGTACTACCATGATGTGTACCTGAATCGGGACGACACCAACCGCCAGGACGAATACACCTTCCGCGCCAAGTGGCTGTACGACCCGTCGGAGCACCTGCGCATCGAGTTGACGGCGCTCGAGGTCGACATCGATAACGGCTATGACGCCTTTGCGATCGACAACTCCCGCAACACCGAATCCGACCAGCCGGGCGTCGATTCACAGCACTCCACCGGGGTGTCGGTCAGAGCGCACTACCTCCCCGGCGAGTCCGTGGGGTTGACCGTGATCGCGAGCTACGCAAAGTCGATCATCAAGTACAGCTACGACGGTGACTGGGGTAACCCTGTGCTGTGGGCACCGGTCGCCACGGTCTATCAATATTCGGAAATACAGAATCGCGATCGGGCGACGAAAACGCTCGAGCTACGGCTCGGCACCGAGTCTGCCCCAGGATTCGGCTGGTTGGCCGGTGTCTACGTCAATCAGCTCGACGAAACCTTGAGCGACCTCAGTCTCGGTGACTATCAAGCCCTCGGAACTCCCGTGGATCCCGCGAATGACCAGCAGAACGACGTCATCGACAGCGGCTACCGGGCACGCAATCTCGCGGTGTTCGGCGAACTCGACGGCGACGTGATGCCCGGCTTGCGCTGGTCGGCGGGGCTGCGCGGCGAGCGCTGGAGTGCGCGCTACGCGGGGGCCACCACCAATTTCCTCGGCACCAACACCGGCTACACCGATGCGCCGGTGACGCCGACGCTGATCCAATCGGTCATCCCGGCATCGCTCGCTCCGGTCAACGACCTCTGGGGCGGGCACGCGTCGCTGACCTACAAACTCGACCCGGACCAATCCTTCTATGCGACGGTTGCACGGGGCTACAAGTCGGGCGGATTCAATTTGAGCCAGGGGTTGTTGCCGAACCAACTGTCATTCAATCCAGAATCGGACCTGAACTACGAGACCGGCTACAAGGCGCAGTGGCTGCAGCACCGGCTTGCAGTGAACGCCGACATTTTCTACCTCGATCGCCGCAATGCCCAGATCAAGACCAGCTTCCAAAGCGATCCGGAGAATCCCGACTATTTCACGTACTACACGGGCAATGCGGTCAGCGGCCACAATTATGGTCTCGAGAGCGACGTCGAATGGCGAGCGACCGACAGATTGACGGCCGGCGCGGATCTAGGGTTGTTGCAGACCCACTTCGAGGATTTCGCCGTACAGCAGCAGCAGGGATTGCCGGGCCCGACCGCGGTGTCCGTCTCGCGGGAGTTGGCCAACGCGCCGCATTGGCAGGCCGCGGTCAATGCCACGTACCGCGATCCACGCGGACCCTTCGCACGCATCGACGTCACGGGCATGGGAGGGTATTACTTCGACCTTCCGCCGAACCCGACGACCTCGAAGCCTTACGGCCTCGTCAACGGCAAGCTCGGTTGGGAGGCAGAGCGCTGGTCCGCCTACCTGTCGGGCCGCAACTTGCTCGACAAGCGCTACCCGGTGCGGGGGTTTTATTTCGGCGACGTCCCGCCGAATTTCAACGATGAACTATACGTGCAGCTCGGCGAACCCCGTACCTGGGTCGCCAGCGTCTCGGTCAAATTCGGGGCCGGATCCTAGCGCATCGACACCTGGATCCGCTCCGTGGCCGTGCCCTCCATCCAGCTCTTGACGCGTTTGGCGTCGGCCACGCGCGTCATCTTGCCCACCGAGTCCAGGAGCACGATGACGACGTTGCGACCTTCGATGACGGCTTCCATGACCAGGCACTTTCCGGCCTCGGCGATGTAGCCCGTCTTCTGGACGATGATGTTCCAGGTGGGATTGGCCACCAGATTGTCGGTGTTGTGAAACTCGACCAAGTGCTTGTGCACGCGCACCGTGTAGCGCTGATCCGTCGAATACTCCCTGATGGTCGGATTATGCGAGGCCGCGATGACCAGCTTCGACAAGTCCTCCGGGCTCGCGACGTTCTCGCTCGACAGGCCGGTCGGATCCTCGAAGTGCGAACTCGTCATGCCGAGCGCCTGAGCCTTCCGATTCATGGCCGCGACCGCCGCGGAGAGTCCGCCCGGATAATTGACGGCCAGCGCATGCGCGGCGCGGTTCTCCGAGGACATCAGCGCCAGATGCAGGAGATCACCGCGGGTCAGTACCGTGCCCACGCTGAGCCGCGATCCGACGCTCTTCGGCAGACCGGTCTCGGCCTCGGTGATTTCGAGCGGTTGGCTCAAGGGTTGCTTCGCGTCCAACACCACGAGCGCAGTCATCAGCTTGGTGATGGATGCGATCGGCGCCGCCACGTCGGACCGCCGCGAATACAGCACCGTCGAGTCGCTCTGGTCGATGATGAGCACCGAGTTCGACTTCAGCTTGGGTAACAACGCCGGTTTCGCGGTTGCACTCAGGCCGCACACGGTCAACAGCACGGTGGTTAGCGCCGCCGGCAAGGGCCGCACTCGTTTGGTGGGTCGCATGTGTGTCCCTGTTTGAAGCAACTATCGCAAGGTAATCATATGTTAATCACGCGTGAACGTGATGCGGCGCTAACTTTGCCATCTTTCAGGGTAAAGTTAAATGATCAATCGTTCGATAGCGTCGCCGGCCGGGGCGGCCGCGCACGCTGCGAGCAGTCGCTAGCCATCGGCATGAGCGCCGGGCGCACGGCGCAGTTCCTTGTCGCGGTACATCCTGCGGTCGGCCAGGCTCATGAGTTCCCGCATGTCGCGGCTATCCCTCGGGCAATTGACCACACC
>Ga0116229_10015153_pt1 | contig 10569 bp, 10 predicted proteins | sample S1TSphgellanicum_3_FD_87313 | JGI IMG/M metagenome (GOLD analysis project Ga0116229, IMG submission 87313) | Host-associated microbial communities from peat moss isolated from Minnesota, USA - S1T2_Fc - Sphagnum magellanicum MG | ecosystem: Host-associated > Plants > Peat moss > Unclassified...
GGTTATTCTACCATAGGCCATATTTTGTTATTTTAAGTTATTTACCGATGCTATTAATATTGGTTATTTTATATTATTCCCCTTTAAATTATTATATGCAATTTTTCATATCTAATTTTGCCTTTAAGTCATTCCAATGTATTTCATTTCATTTTATTTTAAATTATTATACCTTAAGATAAAATTATTTATAATAACATAACATAAAATGACCTTCAATAGTTTAACATGTAAAATTTGAAATAACATATAATAGTTTAATGTAAAAAAACTTAAGGTATAACTTAGGTTTAATTTAAACTTAAAATAACCTAAAGTAAAAAAATTATAATAAATTAGGATATAACCTAGGGTATAATAATTTATAATAACCTATCATAACTTATAATAACTTAATGTATAATTTAAAATAACCTAGTGTAAACAAAGGTATTTTAAATAACATAAAAATAAACTCATTTACCATAATAAATTATAATAGTGAATTAAATCAATTAATTTACATAGTGACTCTATAATGAAATAACTTTAAACAAGGTGAAATCATTAAAGTGTAATGAACATATTTCATTTTTAAGGTCCCATAATGATTTAAGCTAATGAATTGCACCCCACTATTAATGGAATGTGTTGATCTTTCATTTTATGTAAGAGTTTTAATTTTGTAACATGTAAGTTGTGTGAAAGATCAACCAAAGTATCCCATAATTGTTTAATGTGTAAAAATCACAAAGAATATTGAAAGACTAAGTTGTTAAATTAGCGTAAATATTTTTTCTTATAACTATATATTACATTATAAAATATTCAATAACATATACCATTATTTTAAAAGTGTTCAAAAATTGTGTACCATTGAATTTATTGGTGTCTAATTTTTTTTTTCAATTTAAAAATGAAAGTTATCATAATTTTGAATTTGAAATTTTGAATTTATATGCCCATTGATGGTGAATGATAACATTCAAATCCTTGTATAATGGTTTCAATTAAATACCATAAAAAAAAATCAACATATTTGGATAAACATTTCCTAAAATGTAAGGTGATTTGTATTCAAAATATCATTTAAGAAATATTCATATTGTTGGTTCATGATGTGGTAATATTGATTGAATTTGATCCACATTTACATGGACATTAATAACAATACTATGCACTTTATATTGTCCTAACAATAAAGTTCATAAATTTGAGCACATGGAAATTATGAAGGAATGAAATGCTCTTCTAATTACATTAAATTTTGGAACAATGGAATGATTTATTTCAAAAATGATATTCGACATTTGATATAAAGGTGGTTTACCTTTGTTGATATTATATAAATAACTTATACATATGTATGATGTTGAGTTATGTTCTATTTGAATTAAAAATTATATTGAAAGTTTTTTTGACAATTTAATTGGAAAATATTTAATTTGTTTTAAGGAACATAACCTTTCATGATAAAAACACAAATTTATGGGAACATCTTGGATCTTTTATTATAAATATCATTGTGTATTGAAAATTTTATATGTTCATTTATTTCAACATGATATTCCACTTTATTTGATTGAACATGATGTTCTACAAGAATTGGTTGTTTGAACATTTTCAAAATGCATTCAATATAATATGATTGAATTTTGGCATTTGTGAAATATTCATGTGGTTTTTTAGTTTATGTATATTTCATGTGATTCATAATTTGTGATCTTGTTCTTTCTATTTGGAAACATGTTAATGAATTTAAATTTCTTTACAAAATAAGTTAGATTTGATTATAATAAGTCAAAAATATTGTTGTCATAAAGTGCCCAATCAATTTTTTTTTTTTCATTTTTGTGTAACAATAAGACCAATGATTGGATGGGAATGCTCAATTTGAAGATTAGAAATTTGGTCAATTTTTGTTATTGGCATTGTAATGGATGAAATAAAAAATATCATTATTAAAAACATTTGTGGTGTTTTTCAAAAACAATTGTACATATTGAATACAATTTTTCTAATAATATTTGTATGCAAGAAGTGTTGAATAATGAGACAACATAATCCAACATGATGAATCCCAATTATTTTTCAAACCCTCCATGAATGTGGAATCAAGTTTTCATTCCAATAGAAATGCAAAATTAATTCTATGAATCAAATGTAAGAAGTTGTATCATTGATTTTGAACAAGACAAGAATTCATCCAAATTAAAGGTCATTTTGGGATTGTTTGTTTTAAAAACATGTAGAAATTTAAATACACCATTAACATATTCAATTGGTTCAAAATGTTGAAAGTTATAAGTTACATGTAAGGGTATATATTGAAAATCCTTTCAACATTGAGACATTATGTCTTTTGATGTTTTATTTCAAATGTAAATGAACTTTTGTAAAATTATGTTTTCCAAAAATTATAATGAAATTTCCCAACAAACCACCCATCATAACATTTTGTGTTATTTTTGTCACATCTTGATGTTCATTTGTGACCATACTTTCACACAAATCGAACAAAAAAAATTTAATTTAATTAAGTTTTGAATGTGCCATACTATTGGTTCACTTGAATTAATGATAATTGGTTATCCAATAAATAAGATATAAAATCAAAATAAAATGATCTAATATATATATGTTGAAACCAAACAAAGGTAAATATGAATGCAATACATGTTTTAATGATGATACAATAAGATTTGATCTAAATCTTTCTATTAATAATTTAATTCCACAGGACATAGGAAAACAAAATGTTAATTTACACCCACACAATGACACATAAATTCAATCATTTCACACACATAAAATCACATGAACTCTCACTCTCACTCTCACACACCCACATGCACAGAATCATTCTCACATTCTTTCATGCACCTAGAGTTGCACACATATACTATTGATACACACAAAAGTGTGTTGCATGGTTATATACGTACACACTCAAAAATAATTATAAATGTAATTAAAAACAAACACACGTTGGAAAACCATTAAACATTGAAATCCATTTGCATTGAATTTTGTTGGCGTTGAAAAATTGTAAGTGTTTAAAAAAAAATCATTGAAAAAATCCTTGCATTACAAAAAAAAATTGGATTGAAAAATTACTTACATTGAAAATCTACTTGACTTGAACATTGTTTGTATTGAAAATTTACTTACATAGAAAAACCTATTCATTTGAAAATTTGTTTGTATGGAAAAATTACATAACAAAATTGATACGAATCAACCTTGTTGCATCTGCAAGACATTACAATTATAAAACATTTTCATTTCACAAACTTATGATAAAAGGCCTTTTTTTTGTTCCATTTTTGTTTTTTTTTTGGTCAAAAAATTTCCAAATCATGATAGTGAAAATGGTCCCATGGACTGTTATGGATTAAAAATATATCTATGTACCAAATGGACACAACTAAAAAAAATACAATGGTTTGTAGATATATATATTTCTTGTCAAGTGTTATTATTACCAAGTTCATTGCAAAATGCCCAACAACATCAACACACATATATATGTAAGAAGAACAATTGTGTTATTTGCAGATTTCATTACCCATTGTTTTTCATGTAGGGAAGAAAAATCCTATAACCTTAAAAAATGAATGGGAATGATCCATTTTCAAAAAAATTCTTGCATATAAAAATGAACAAAATATTTCAATGTTTGAAAAATGTAAAACCAAATGAAAGCACATCATTTAAAAAATTTATAACTAGATTAAACTTGGATGAAAATATATATATATATTAAATTTGAAAAGGACCCAATTCAAACCCAATGCAATTAATATACATGATATTGCTCATTTATGGTCTTTAAATACATATATTCAATTTATTTTAGACCCATATGTAGTTGCAACATATTACATGTCATATATGATGAAAATAGATAAGTAAATAACATTAAAATTACATTATATCATACAAAAGTGCATCCTAATAAAATAGATGCAAATAAAAAAATTCAAAAATTGGATATTTTTTTTTTAATGCTCAAAAAATGGTTATTCAACTTGTTTATCTTATGTTTTCATTACCATTAGATGATTCGTTTCAAAGATTTAAATTCATAATACTTTTCCTTTGGAGGAGCACATTTTTGTAATAAAATCATAAGCTAATTTTAATCAATTAAAATTAAATTTGAGTAATATAATGTGTTCATTAATTATAGACAAATACATTAATCTTAATCATTTTGAATTATTTCCAGTATTTAAAAAATTATTATTATTATTATTTCAAAATGTTGCAAACTTCAAATTACTAAGTTTATAAATTATAATAAAAATAAAGATATTGAAAATTGGTCTATAAAAAAACTTCTATTACATTCGCCATTTAGAAATCCAAAAAATTCAAGATTTAGGAGTAGTGTCACATGGCATGATGGATATTGCCAATTGAATGATGAATTTATTTTAATTAAATATATTTAAAACCACAAAATGTAATATTGAAATACAAAAAATAGATGGTACAATTGATTCAAAATTAAAAACATCACATTCAAATAACATTTGGAATGACAACATAGAATATGAAATAAATGATTCGCATTGTGTGATTCCCATAACAAACACAATCAATGTTGAGCAATATGATTTATGAATTAACTTTGTGATTCGATTGCATAATGGACTAAGTAAAAAAAAAAAACAAAATGAAGGATTAGGAATTTACAAAATCATTATATTGCATGACGCTAGAGGAATATGAATATCAAAACTTCTATGTGAATCCAAATGTACATACAAAAATGAAAAGATTAAAAATAACAATGATTTAGATATCATTCATTCCTCACTTTAAAAACTTACATCATTCCCATGTAAATATATGAGCTTTATATACAACTTCTTTATGCCAACATTATGAGGACATTGACCATGACCATAACTTTCAAATGTTTCACATCTTATGTCTTATAGAAACAAAAATATATCATGCATCAATTGATGTGCACAAATTTATATATTCATCAAAATATTCATATGTTTTGATCCATGATGGTCATGGGTGACTGACGACGATGTATGATATTCACATGCATTTGGATTCTTTCATACAACAACTAATGATGTTTATAATACATAGTAGCAACTTTTAATACTAATACTTGAAAATCAATACACATTGTATGTGCGTAAAAAGCTTATGCATGTTTAATGTTTACATTCCAATCTTCATAATATAATTCAACATTTACCATAACATTGTCCAATCATCATTTTGGGAGATTTTAATGTTGACATCTTAGAAGATAATAATAATGTAATAAATAAATTAAAACTATTAAATCTCATGAATTTTTTTGAATTGAAATCACCACTTAATGAAAGCCTCGTATAATCCATATCTTAACTAGACCATATATAGGCAAATGTGCTTGAAAATGAATGCAAATATTATGAAACAAAAGCATATTCATCAAAATTTCATAAACCAATTTATATTACATTCAAATTACTAAACAAACTTCGAATGATAACAAGAAACCATTAATGTCTCCATTTTTCTAATTGCAATGCATATGATTACATGTGTACACACATATTGCATTTTCCATTTGTTAACCCCCAAATTGGTTTTGCAATCTATTGCCACTAGACATTTCATCAATTGTTGCACAAAGCACCTATTGGTCGTTAAATGCAAAGGACACTTGATGGCTTAAGTTTTTTTTGTTTATTTATTTTTCAAAGACCATGACAAATAGTTTTTTCATTTGGTAGTTAAAAAAAGTGAAAACACATCTTTTTATTTTATTTTATTAGTAGACCCATTAATCACAACTACAAAATAGTGTCAATCACCATTCATTCAAAACAATAAACCCAAAATGCGACAAAGAAATACATTACACTATTTTGAGCTAGGATTCATTTGAGCTACCATTCATTGCAAGCATTTAGGTGTTTGGTATTGTGTTTTGTATGGTCAAAACCCCTTTCAAAATTTGCCCACACTTTTAGTAGAGTTAAATTTTACATTTAGGTGTGTGATGATACCTTGCTTCATGCACCCGAGAGAACTAGTTACTAGAATTAAAAGTTTGGTTAAGAGACACAACTACAACTTTTTTTAGCTTAGTTAATTGTCACTTACATGACTGTCCTTCCCCTCCCCCTCAAACCCAAACCAAAAACAAAATCCAAGGAAAATAGTTCATAAATTGCAGATGAAGAAGTAAGGGACCAATAGAGAAATCAGCAAATTCACCCTGTCTTCACCCTGTCTTTGGGCCTCCTTTCACCCCCCTAACCCCTCTTTTAGTGGTATCCATAAAGTGAGGAAATTTTATTAAATCTCAGTATGAAATGGTGAAACTCAGTACGAAATGCTGAATCTCATCATTTAATGCACAGGGTTCGAGAGGAATTATAGTAGCTGCACAGTTATGAGTAGTGAAAATCTATGTAGCAGCAATGGAGGCGCTCAGGGAAAAATACCCATGCAAACCTATTTGGTAACCACAACCAGGGTTTTTTTTTTTTTCAAATTCCTCAAGTAGGTGTACTGGCGAGGATCCTCAGCATTAATTAGCAATAAATGGTGGACTAGTAGATTTTTTTGGAATCCTGCCTAGTTCTGGCGACCTAACGGAACACAGTGTCTAAATCTGGCGACTTCTAACTTTGTTTTCCTCGAAATATGGCGATTTAAAAAAAAATTCTCAAAAATCCCTTTGTTGGATTCGCCAGCCCTGTTTTTTCTTGTCGCCAGGTGCCGAAAATTCGCCACAAAAAAAAAAACCTGACCTCAACAACTTGTCCATTCATGCAAATACAGAAATATAATTTTATTAAAATTGAACCAAAATATTAAGAATATGCTGTATGCATTATTTAAAGACCTAAAAAAATTAAATCTTAGTGTATTTAGAAATAACATTACAAAGTGAAAATCTTTTGTTTCCAAAATCCAAGTATTTAGAAAAATGAAACACCCACTCTTGTGGCTAGCTAGTGCACTTGGGTAACCTAAGCTAATCAAAATCCTAGGTAAACTAGCCTTTGGGCCAAACCTCAAGTCACTAAACCTTCATCCTAGAGCCTCTCTCACCTTGTCCTAGGCCCCTTATTTTAGGTATGCCCCCCATCTTGGGGACTCTACCCATCATAAAACAAGGGGTCAAGGTTATTTTGTACCTACACCTACTTGAACCACAAGCCTTAAGGCATAGATAGGATGGTGAGGTTGTTAGGTGTAGGGTAATGCCTTAGGAGTGGGGAGTTCATGCCCTAAGGGAATAAGCTTACTTTAGGAACTCCCCTAATTGATCCATGGGTGTTAACCAAATGTAAAAATCAAAGTGAATATTTACACTTGTGTGTGTTTCAATTTGTGAAATGCATTTTCCTTACAAGGGTTGCATTTTCCAAAATGCCCAATGAGATTTTAGGGTTTGTAGTGTATGTGGAGCACACCTTATATCCATCGATTTCCCTCCTAAAATGGGGAGGCGTATTATGCCTACTCCTCAAGGATGGGAGGGAAATCATGCCTACTTATAGGTATAAGGACCTTCTCACTATTGAGTAGTAGGCATAAGAACCCTCCATTCATAGAGTCTTGCGATGTATGGAAGTTTGGTTCATGGAAATTTTTTGCATGTGCTTTACGATAGGTAAAGCCCATGGGTGGAGGACATTCCCAAAATGTGAGGCCAAACTTGGTTATGACCTCTATCTTAGGCCCCTTATTTTGGGAATGCCCCTACCTTAGGGCTTTACCCTACACGCAATTGTATTTTGCAACAAAAAGGCATTCAACAATTGTGTCTCTTGGGGTCTCCCAAACAACAAAGCCAAAAGAATTTCTGAAGGGTGTTCACATTAGCAATTACGCATGCAAATTGAATCTTGTCAATGTGAATTTTGTCGGCCTAATGTACCAAAGGAAAACTCAACATACCTGACCCCATTCGCCAAGCCCATACTTCCCCATTCTTAGGGGTAGTGTCTATTCCCCCATAGAAAGTGTTGGCAAGCAAGCCATTAGCAATACATATGGACATTCTGATTGCACTCAGCAGCAAAATAACGAACCCCATGGGCCCAGACTTTTTCAACGTATTGGCAAGCAAGCAAGCAAGCAAGCAAGTGATGAACAATATTGGACTTTTCAATTCGACTTGGCCTAATGCATGGGCCTCGGATTGGCTGAGACTTTTTCAAGTGGACGAATTAACAAGCAAGCATTGAACTATAGTGGACTTTCCGATTGCACCCGGCCTAATGCATGGGCGAGAGCTTTTTATTTCACTCATGGGAAAAAGTTGAAAATAAGATGACAACTTAGCCCAAGTATTTTATTTTTGAAGAAATATTTATGTTGGAAAAAAAATAATTTCATGAATATTTTTATTTTTTTCAAAAAATTATGTTATTTCAAAAAATATTTTTTTCTAAAATTTTAACATTTAAAAAAAATTTATGATACTACAATAAAAGATGTTCCTATACGTCAAGTGAATTCATTGGTTGCAATGAACAAGACCTAATGAGAAAACAATGAATTCACTCATCTTGCAAACTCAGAGAGTTCCTGACTGATTGGGCCTGCCAGAGCTTTTTTTTTTTTTTGGGCCAATTTATGACATAGCCAAACTGACAATATCCAAAAAAATATTTAGCCAAATTTAAATACGAATCAGATATTAAAAGTAAAATGTTTTAAGTATCCCTCTACACTTTGCTGAAACTTGCTATAGAAATCTGGCAATTTTCTTTTAAAAAATTGGAAATTTGGTGAATTAGGGGCCTTTTTCCTTTACAAGCATCCTTTGCAGTGACATTTTTTTTTTTTGAATTTTTAAAAAGTTGGTTCATTGGGTAGCATCCCAAGAGAGATTTAGCATTAAATGATGACAGGTTTTTAGAAACTGTCTAAATAATAAAAAGAACTAATAAAAAAAATCCTACAAACTATAAAATCAGGATTCAAATGTGAGGAAAAAATTTCTGAATTTTTTTTTTCCCAGAAAAAATGGGAATACTGTGATAGAACATTCCTTTTTATTTTTATTATTCTGATTTTTGGAAAAGAAATCGCCAAAAAAAAAACAAACAAATGAATGAATGAACGAACTAACAAACAAATGCTGATTTTTTCCATGTGTAGAAAATCATCCTTTTCAGGTAAAAAATAGGAAAATTTGCCCCAGGAAAAACACTGGGACAAAGATCCTTCAAATGAGAGAGACAAATTTCTTCAATGTTATGACAAATTTATAGTTTAGGTGGTTACTGGTTTGGCCAGGATTCCAGGGCATGATGGGTGTTTTTTGGACCACTAATTCATAAGAATCCAAACTTTGCAATATTCTTGGCATTTTGTGCTATATTTTATTGTGTTTTAGATCCATTATGGAGTATTGTAGGTTAAGGGATTTTGGCCTCTTAGTAGTAGTAGTAGTAGTAGGTCTATTTTTACACAAGGATTATTGAAAGATGATATTTTTGGCTTGTGTTAAAACTTGAGATTAGTTATAGAGTTATGATATCTTGAAGGATTTTGGTTTCTTTCAGAGGATTTTTTTGAAGATTATATATTCTTGCATGGTGAAATATTTGAATTTCCAGGTGATAACTGGTTCTACCAGGGTTTGTTCCAAAGTGTAATCTATGTTCCACACCATTATTACAGTAAACTCTCTCTAAACTAATATTGTGCAAACTAATATTCTCTCTAAATTAATATGAGGGCACAGGCCCGTGATGGGCCTCATACTTAATCTAATAATTCTCCATAAATTGCTATTCAATATTTTTTTCCGGTCCCATAGTATTTTATAAACTAATACATCATACATATGGCACCAAAAAAGCGAAGGAGGGTATTCTGAGAGTACCCAGAGTGCAGCTTTCCACAACCTCACTTTCTGCCAAGATTTCTACCACTCATGTCATATGATTTTCTATGTGCTTCTTTGATCCTCCATCAAGCTCCACAAGGTTCTGTCACCTTCCCCAATAATCCATGACCTTCCATGCTGCTCTGACAGGTTCCGGATTGATTTTTGTTACCCCCCAATATAATTTGTGTAAACTAATATCTTTCATAAACTAATATCTTCCGAATTGGTCCCAAGGATATTAGTTTAGAAAGAGTTTACTGTAATTCACAACACAAATGAAACTGATGGAACCAGAAGGCGAACTAGCAGATGAAATAGTGCTTGAACATGACTCCAAAACTCAGGTTACATAGGATTGACCCTAAACCCTAAATCCTATCCTTCTCCGATGTCACTCACATGGCGATGCTTTTTGTAGGGGAAGGGTCTATCAGCAGGCCCTTCTGAATTTTTGATCACCCTTGACCTACCACGCCCCTGCCTTGAGGGGTCCTAAATCCAGATCTCCTATACACTTCTCCTATACTTAACTACCCCAATAAAACTCCATAAACCAGTTACACAAAAATACAAACGCCACCCAAAAAAAAAAAAAAAAAAAAAAAAAAAAAAGAAGAAAAAAAAAAAGAAAAAAAAAAAAAAAAAAGAGAGTAATAAGAAGCCACACAAAAAGGAGACAACAAATTCTATATCCCCCCCCCACCCCACAC
>Ga0116229_10015155_pt1 | contig 10569 bp, 8 predicted proteins | sample S1TSphgellanicum_3_FD_87313 | JGI IMG/M metagenome (GOLD analysis project Ga0116229, IMG submission 87313) | Host-associated microbial communities from peat moss isolated from Minnesota, USA - S1T2_Fc - Sphagnum magellanicum MG | ecosystem: Host-associated > Plants > Peat moss > Unclassified...
AAACGCTCCCCCCCCCCCCCCCCCCCCCCAAACCCCTTTTAACATAAGATTTTTTTTCCCAATTTTTTTTTTCTATTCATTTTTTGAAAATAAAAGTTGGAGGGAAGTGGTGGTGATCCCTCCCCACCTCCAACCCCCCAAGCCTAAACATGACCATGAAAATTTATCATTATTTTCTTTTATTTTCTTTTTTGAAAAGTGAACATAATTTTTAAAAAAAGACTATGTAAATGAATTCACAAAATAACTTTGAAGAATAAAAGTGGGAGGGATTTTTTATGTCTCACCCCCACAAAAAAACACACAAAATTACTTTCCCTAAAGGCATATTAAACATAATTTTCTTTTGAAAAATAAAATTGGAGGGAGTTTATGGTGGCTCCCCCCACAAAACCCTAAACCCTTAAACCCTAAGTACTATAATAAAAAGGGATCATGTGTCTTTCCCTAATCATGGTTTTTCATGTGCTTCAAGTTTGTTGAAGCCTATTCACATTTGAGAATTTTTTTGTGCATGATAGTCCAAATTGTTGTTAGTTTCTTTTCACTTTTTTTTGGTAAGCCATGGAATATGGGAAATATTCACAATTTGAAAGGTAGAATAAAAAATTCCAAGAGATGTGGGAACCTTCTCCCAGCAATGGACCATCTTTGAAAGTGTCAAATTTTAGTGCACTCTAGCCTATAGGAAGGGCCTCCCAACCTTCACATATGAAGATCCCTTGTACTGAAGAACATGTACAACTTCTTGGAGAACAAGTCTTTATTGTGTTCTCACAACATTTGAATTTTGTGGAAAAGATAAGGGAGTTTGTGAAGATCAAAGAGGAGGAATTTAGCCAACCTACAAGGGAGACAAGCAACCAATGGGGGTGACAAAGTAAAAAAACCAAAAAGGGTAATTGCCAATGAGGAAGAAGATTTTTCATAATTGGATGAGGGTGCAAGCAAGATATTTTGTACATATTTGCTACCTTGTTTTCTATTTGAAAACACCAAAAAATATATATATTGGGGTCAACCCAAATGACAACCCAAAAAGTATAAAAGGGATTTAGAGACCCCTTTTGACCCCTTTTATATAGGGGCCCCAATATTTAGTGGCTTACATTATTTTTTTTGTATATTTTACCATGCTTTCACCCATGAAGAAAAAACAATGGACACAATTGAGAGGATTTCAAGGTGGATACCTTGATTGCAAATCAAGGAGAAATGGATGTCAAATTTTCCAAGAGCAAAAATTAAGGTATGTTTTTGGATTTTCTTTGATTTTGTGAAAAAATAAAAAATTGCAATTAAGGCCATTGTGACCTTTAAAAAGTCTTGGCCTTGCCTAATGCCCCCCAATTTGTCTTTTGGAGACCCAAATACTTTGATGCCCAAACCTCAAAAGTAAGACAAGAAAATAAACTTGACAAAAACCAACCAATTGAAGGGAATTCTAGAACAAATCATTGTTGATAGCAAAAAAGTTAATGGCAACCTTTCAAACAACATCAATTTTACTGAAAAATATGGATAGCACATGGCAAATTAGTACAATAGTTATATAATAAGCCCTTATTCACTCATGTTTTCATATTCTACCTCAAATTCAATTTCGGTTTTAGAATTTTCAAAAACCAAAATAGATTAGTTTTTCAATTTGTAGCTCCAAAGTGCTTTGGCCAAAGCTATGTGTTGATATGTTGCTTCATGTTCATGTTCATCTACTTCATCCTCTTTGATTAAGAATGTTTGGACGTCTGCATCTTCACAACCTTGGTCACCTAGAATTGCCATATTTAGGAAATGATTAAAATTTTCCCTTAATTTATGTGAGAATAACCTTTTCACCATGTCATTCAATTCCTTTTTTTCAATTCACCTTGTGCTAATTGACTTTGTAATATTTTTTTAGCCTCTTCGATCCAAGTCATAAAAAAAATATCCTTCGACAAAATGCATATGTTATGCAAATTTATATATGTGGGAACAACATCCGAAATGGAACACAATGGACAACCCATACATTTCATGATAATCCTCCACCTACACTTTAATATGCCAAATGTTCGTTCAACACACATCCGGGTTGATGATTGAATGAAATTCTAATTTGCCTTGTATCCTTCCAAAGTTAAATCACCTCCACCTTTGGATGGACAATAAATCCATGGATGCACTAGATATGCTACATCTGCAATCAACTTGTACGATAAAAACTTGCCCTAAATACGCATCTTCCCAACTTTTGTAAAATGGAAAACAATCCAATCATGCATGCTACTAACCCAACCAAACTCATAATCCCAGGATACACACTTTGTATCAACAATTCTTTGCAATAATGTAAAATGAAATGACTTTCTATAAATATAATTTTCTCCTCCTATGATAGGTGCTTGAATGGGGATGTGTGACCTATCTATTACACTACTGATGTGTGGAATTCCATGTAAAGCTTCAAACTCTTTTGTCAAAACCATAAATTGAGGTTCACTTGAAAATTTCATAAACAAATTTTGAAAATGCAATGTTACCATCCAACAAAACTTTCTCACAATCATTTAAATAATACCTTTAGCTATTCCAAAAAATCACCCACTAGTTGTAAGCCATTCACTATTCCTAACCACATCAAGGACATTGCAACCTTATCTTCCGTCAAAATTGAATCTCTCATAGGTATTTGTTGTTTTCTCAAATGTGGACCCAATTTTTCACAAAGGTATCGAAATGTACCATGGAAAACCTAGTCCTTTGCTTGAACATGTTTTCTATGTAACAACCAAGCAAAAATCAATTTGTGAATCCACATTGCTTTTCAAAAGCCCAAATAATCCTTTTTTCCTCCACATGAAATCACATATGACTACAAACAATGTAGACCTTTCCATTTCAAACCCTAAAATCAAGGCTTAAATGCTCAGCACTTGTTGAATCAACATATAAAAAACCCAATACATAACAATCACAATCAATATTCACTTTTTCCTCTCATCCATGACGTGTGAATGTTTTTTTCAAAATGGAAAAAAGGAGGGAAAAAAAGAAAAAAGCAAATGAAAGAGAAAAAAAAAGAAAAAATAGAACATTGCCACAAAGTTAGGGCACCCACATTTCCATAAAAGAAATTTAACCAAAAAAAATTTAATTATAAAAATGCATGTGGCTCATCCTTTGGTCCAAATTTGGGTTTACACTATGAGCCATGGCCAATGGGTTTTCTCTTGGTCTCATCCAAAAAGTGGGGTACCAATAGGTTCTTTGGGCCCCTACCCATGGTCTCCAATGTAAATAGGTCCTAAACTAACTAATTTACATTGATTTAAGAGTTATTTGATAACTAATCTTGAATTAAATTTATTTCATTAATTAATATTAACTTTTGAGGTTTTTTTTTCCAATTTTGTGAGGTAGATGGATTGGCAACCACCCACAAGAGGTTTTAGTCAAATTTAGCAATGGATTAAGGATGTAAATAACTAGGTTAAGAAACCTATGATATTTTGATAACAAACTATGAACTAAAGTCTAAATATAGTGATTAGAGATATTCTTCCCACAAAATTTGGTAAACATTTGAAATAAAAAAAGAATGTCTAGACAAGGAAATGTGTTCTCTATTGCATAGGTGCAAAATTTTGCTAAAAAAATATGGTTGCCAATTCTTGGTTAACCATTTCAAGATGACAAGGATTTTGAAATTGAGGCAAGTGTTTTTCCAAAATATAATTTACAAAAAAATTAATATTATATATGATTGTTTTGCAATAATTGACTTGTGTTCCTTTTATTCACATTCATGTTAACTATAACTCAAAGTTTGGGATTTTGAAAAATTGGGCACAAAACCTTGTAGTAAGGTCCATGAAAATTCTAAAAATTATCCCAAACCAAAACCAAAGACTCTTTGGGAGGGCTCTCTTCCAAACCATGAATCCAACAACAATGGTAAAAACATCAAATTAAAAATTGTGATGTTGAAAACATAGAAGCCCCCCAAAATCCCATTCCTAAAAACTGGAGGTCATTGCAAGAAAGATGTCCCACCCACAATCAATACCATGTTACTTTTGGCCACCACCCTCTTTGGTTTGATACAAGGTCAGGACTCTTACAAATTGACATAACTAGGCTCTCTACCCCACTCCCCACTTTGCGCATTTTTGCCCACCAACCAAATTGGATTTGTTTGAGGCTCAAACTCCATAGTTCCTCCACTCCAACCTTTTTGCATTGGATGATTGGAGTTCAGAATGGAAGCCACACACACTTTCATTCACACACTTTCATTTGATCGAATCTGCACATAGTCTTCTTCCATTGAAAAACCCTTTGAAGGGCTTGATCATGTAGAACCAACACTCAGATTGATATAGGGTCCTCATGGTAGAAAGACTGAATTTTGAATACAAAAGGCATTCAGAATTTCAATGATAGCCTAGATAGTTTGGAAAAAACTTTGACTGATTTGGATTATAGTTTTAGATAGTGGATGACCCAACATCCTTTTCTACACTCAATTTACTAAAAGGGAGAGGATGGCCCATTAATCCCTATACCCAAATCTATAGAGATCATCTTTTTCATTGCAACTATAAAAGAGACAAGTTCTTTTGCTTTTGTTTTTTCTTTCTTTTCTCTTTTTCTCATGAGACAAATATAACTAGGCCAAGCTGGGCTAGGCTATTTCTCTCATGTTGTGGTACAATGAAGATCCCCACCCTCTTCTCCACCCACCCTCCCACCCTTCACCCAAACCATTTTCCCACTTTCCTAACCTTTTTAGTACTTGCCCACATTCATGCTAGTAAGGTTTTGCTTTAGTGTAAAGGTGGATGAATATGTCTACTTGGTTGCATAGTAGATGATGTAACTTAAAGACATTCTTCCCAAATAGCACAAACTAACAAGAAGTATGTGTCTTTGGGATACAATTACATAAAATAGTTTAACTACCACGTTCTCTTTGCATAATTGTCTTCAATCAACATGGTAGACAAATGGGTTTGTGCCAAAGAAAAGTTCCAATAGACAACTCCAAGATGGACCCTACTAGAAAATCCAAAACCCAACGTGGGGTTTGGAGGCCAAAGTGGATCCAAAAACATATGGTTGTTGGTGGTGCCATACCAATGACTCATCCTTGACCATGGTCACCGAAGAAATCCGGCAACTAACCATTTTTGACCATGGTCAAGGAAGAAAACCGGCATCGAGCTTTCTTGACCATGGTTATGGAAGAAATCCGGCAAGTAAAAACGATAATTATAGAGAGAGATTTGAACCCGATGACAACCCATGTGTTCTGAATCCACCCCCGGTTCATCCAAACTCCAAGCCACCCCCAAAAAAAAATGTTGAAACTTGAGCAGATAATTGTCACCAATCTTACAAAAAAAGTCATGCCCACAATCTCCAAAAGCTGAAGAACATATCAAATGTGATCTATCTTCTTCAAAGGGTTTGCTTTTGTTGAAAAGGAACAATTTATGATTTGATCACTCCAAATTTGGCATATACGACATCCTTTGTATTCCATATATAAAATGGAACGTGCCTTGATTGTCACAACCTATTTTACTCATAAGAATCCATTAATGAGCATATGCCAAACCCTTGTTATTATTATTACTACTATAAGTATATCAAGGGTTTATCTCTCTCTCTCTCTCTCTTTTCCCTACTTAGGGCATGGTCGGCGAATTGAGGGTTATGTGATCGATCAATCCATCATCCTTAATAACAAAGTCCGTTCATCATTGGCAATCGAAAACATAATGTGTCGACCCCACTTTTTTGTCGAGTTTTTGTCATCGGGTCTTTTAATCATTACTCGCACATGAAAGCGATCGAGTTGTTATATCTAATACACTTTTTTTTTTTTGCTCCACTTTTTTCATGAAATAATTAGCCAGCCCTTTGTTCCTTTGCTTATTGCTACAAGCCCACATGGTAGATAATACATAATACTTCTTTCAAGGGATCAGGTCAAAATGAGTATAATCTTCCATATGTGGGATAGATCCCTTATACACCACCAAAAAAGGGGTAGTAAAAATGTAATTAGCTAATTACATTTTTACTACCCACTTATATTTACAGCCCCACCGGACTCAAGTCTCAAGCCATGCTAATTCACGAGCTATTACATGTAGGATAAATGCCCCACTTCCAAGGGTATGATACCCAACATACAAACTTATGAGATTGGGGGGGGTGGGGTTTCTCATTATACCCGGTGGGTTACCCAATCAATTTTTTCTTCAGGTATATACAATAATGTTTCATAAGTCTAGTAGGAGCAAATATTTCGTGTTCGATTAGCACTCAAAAAACCCAATTCACCTATATATTTGGGCATCCCCAGTTTTGGGATGTCCAAAATAATTGATCTTGAAGCAAATAGGTAGCATGGAGAGGGGATTAAATGTTCAGTGTTGGGTGGTCATTTGATTTTGTTAATAATTGTTGGTTGTTTTGATTTTTCAAACCCATCAAGGAACCGACAATTCTCATGAAAGAACCAGCAAAAGGACCAATCATTCTATCTAATTCTTTGATCCATTCATTGATTTGTTTGAGAAGTGGAGTTAGATATAGTAATCAATTCTTTGGTCTTTTGTTGAGAACCATGGTTATGTATAAGTATGGACTCATTTGATAATCATATGTATAAGTTTTGAGAATCACTGGTGTGCCGTGCATAGCTGGTTCTTTCTTTCAAATGTTATGTTCATGTTTTGTTTCCAATGCTTTTGTCAATCATTTTATGCCAGTGTAGTAGTGCAATCTTCAGCTTTACTACACAAAGTCTTCTTCACCCATTATGATCCCCATTGCTTGCTTGCTTGCTTGCTTCCTCACTCGGTGCTTCTTATTTCTCCCTCCTTTCATGAGTGAGTGGTCGGTGAATGAAATCCTTCCATTATGTGACACTCATTAGTATGCTCCTGCCCACACCGTAGTTTCCTCACATGGGTTGTCACTAGTTCATGGTTTTTTTTCCCCAAGAAGCTGAGAAGGAACCAAAGAGAATGGGTTGCCACCAAATTCAAAATTGTAATAAAGTATTGTTTTAAACCCTGGTCTAGGGTAGGTACTCATTGTTCTTTGCATTAATTAGTGGGGTGCCTCCCTATTTATTTATTTACTTACTTATTGCAATGACTCATTTTCATTGGCCCATCACCCAAAAACCCCCCCAAAAAAAAAAAACTTAAATTGTAGAGGCTCCCTAATATGGAAGGTTCTATTTTGAAGGATGGAGTTCCTCTCCTTTGGCACTTTTACAAGTTTCGAGAACACAAGTGTGGGCAAGTGATGTGCTATGTATGCAAGCAAGAGATTTATTTCTTAGGACACACAACTACAAAAATTTTATGTTTTTAATTTATTAATTGGCACATAGTTGCCCTCTTATTGTACTTCTAGTGAAAGTAAATTACATCTAAGTGTATGTTATCTCACCTCTTGTACTCACAAGATCTAGTTAAAATTGAAATTTTAGTAAAGAGACTTAATTATAACTTTTAGTTTAGTTAATTATCACTTACTTGGTTGTCCCCTCTCGCCCTCCTCCCAAAACTAGAAAGAAAAAAATAAAAAATAGGACCCTCCCACCCCTTGCTTCATTGGTTGAGCAAAATTTATATCTCTACATTTGTTTGTCACCATTTTTCATCGAGATTTTTACCCATTTATAAAGGTCTAGGGTACTTATGGACAAGGGTTATAATATTAGTGTAAAAATATACACAAGTATACATGGTATGTGAAATAAGTTTGTGCCAAGGGACGTGAAAAAAAAAATGTATGGCCATTGAGTTTGTAAAAAGGAAACTTGAATTGTTTTGAAGAGTTAATTTCAATAAACTAACATTTAAATGCTGTAAATATAGCCTCATGGGCTTCAACTTATGTGCAAAGAAAATTTTGTGACCAATGAGGTTGTTGAAATCAATGCTTGAATTGTTTTTAAGACTTGCCTTGGTGAAGTCATAGTCAACTTACATGTTGCATGCAAATTGCAAGGAGCTTTTTACAATAAGTTGGAACTTTTAACACATCATTCTCTAATTTTAATATATGTGTACAAATTGTAACAATTCTACTCAACATCAAACTTGTAACATTGTTTTACATTAAAAGAGAAGATTTTGACACATTGTTTTGTGTTTTTTGTTTCATGAATTTTGTGATGTCTTAAAAGGAATGATCGACTTCAAGATGATGTTGCCAAATTTGGTTATAAAATACATGTGAATGTATTTTTTTAATAGTATTTAATTTTTTCTATTTATTATAACCATATATATAAATATGATAATTGAAGTTTCAAAAATCATTCCATTTTTTTCTTTTTTCTTGTTTAATTTTTCTTTTTTGGTAAAATTTGTCAATAAAAAAGGTTGCAACACAACCCTTTTGTGTAGAAAGAAAAATAAAATCATAATTGAACTCATGTAAAACTCTTATGTTAAATTCCTTTCAAGGTTGTGTATGTAATGAGAAGTTTATGGCATTGTCTAACAATATGTTCACACTAATGTTTATTATTAAAAAAAATTAAGCCCTTACATTAACTAATGTTAGGGTTTAGATTATTTATCACTAAAAACATCTAAAGAAGGTAGCTTAACATTACAGGTATAAACATATGTTTGCACTTAATGTTGAATTGACAATCATTTTAGTATAGTTACATAACAATGAATCAGCTATAATTTTGTTTGAACTAATTAGCCATAAACTAAAATTTTGACAAAATTGGTTAGATAGCTTATAAACAAAGTTGCAATATTCTCATCATAGCATGATGATTGTGTGACACAAGAATGCCTATAATGTTCACCCTTCATCAATCTATATTGTTCATTTTACACTTGCTCCACAATGTTTATTTGATGTAGAACAATTGTTTTATTTCATTGTAAAATTTTGTCTTTGTTTCTATGTGAAGTTTTGCCTCTATGTGATGTTTTTTAAAGCATTGTCTTTGCATGAAGTTGTTCTCAAAACAATATCTTTAAGTGAAGATATGTATTTTCTTAAAGTTTGTTTCTTTATGAAAATCATATAGGAGCTTCATCTTTGTGCATCTTTTACAAATGATGACAACTTTGTTGTGTTTCACACGACTATTATTATTATTTATTTATTTATCCTTTGTTTTGTATCTTGTGTTGTTTTTCTTGCATTATGAGAGATTATCACATGTTGATGGATATTGAAGACAATTTTACAATTGTTATAAGATTTTGTTTTATTGATCTTGTTATTGCAAATAATGTATTTTCAAATTGATATGCCCCCTTTTTCAGGTTTAGTGCCAAATTTGATCAATGCAAACAACATTTAGGTTGTCATTACATAAGTGTGTACATCATCATACCATTGTTTGCAACTTGGGGTGTTGCTTGCAAACCTCAATCATTGGGTGAAGTTTAGGTCAATGACTTGGTTTTCCATTTTCTTCATTACAAAATATGATGATACATGCTAGCTTTGAAACTTTTGAATGAAGAAATAAACTATTTTTTTCATGTCAATCATCCAAGGCCTTTGATTTGCAAGCATGACACACAATATAAAACTATTTATCCTAGTACAAGTGCAAGTAGCTTGTGCCTTGTGCAAGATTGCACAAGTTTGCAATCTATTGGTTTGTAATGAATTGTTTATAGTGGGCTGATCAATAGTTTCATTTTTTTTTAAAGAGGCCATCACAATTATTAACATTGCTTTCAAGATCAAGTTCATTGTTTGATCATCTCAAAATAAAATGGACATGGTGATGCACCTAGCTTCAAAACATTTTGTGATTATTAAACATATATTGATGGTACACATTTTTTTGTTTCAAAACCTTTTGGACCATTTTGTGAGGATTATTTTCACCACAAAACTAGATGCTACAATTTTGTGTGTTAAAATAATCATAATCACAAAAAAATAGTTTACTAACTTTTTTTTTAGTCTTCTAAGAAGTGTAATCATTCCAAAATACTTAAAAGATTAATAGGTTTATTATCATGTTCAATTTCATGGACTTTTTAATGTAGACAAAAGTTAAGAGGGGATTGTTTCCTATTTGTTAAAAAATAAGGGGCATCCCCTATAGTCATGGTTGATGACACTATATTAAAAAAAAGATCACAACATTTTTTAGATGTTTTATTAAAAAAAGCATAGGTGAGTTCAGTAATATAAAAAATGCCTTTGACATACTAAAAGTAAACATTTCATGTATTACAAACGAAGACATAAATGCACATTACCTTTGTTCTTGATTTGATCACTTGCTATTGCTTATTACATGACCTTTCCATATGTCTTCATAAAATAGATATGGAATAGATTTTTAATGTATTTTTAAAAAAATGCTATTATTCAAATTATGTTATTCAAAACTATGTTGCAACATGTGAGGATTTCTTGCGCACTTCCACCACTAAGATATGCACTCACAAAAAACCCGGTTAGAAGTGGAACTACTATGTAGTTGAAGTCTAACGAGTTAGGTGGTTCGAGGTAAGTAATGAAATTTACTAAAAATCTAATGCGTTGTGTCCAAATCTC
>Ga0116229_10015156_pt1 | contig 10568 bp, 17 predicted proteins | sample S1TSphgellanicum_3_FD_87313 | JGI IMG/M metagenome (GOLD analysis project Ga0116229, IMG submission 87313) | Host-associated microbial communities from peat moss isolated from Minnesota, USA - S1T2_Fc - Sphagnum magellanicum MG | ecosystem: Host-associated > Plants > Peat moss > Unclassified...
CGATAAAATAGTTTGATTAATATAGTTGTTGGGATGATCCAATTCTTGGTTTACGTTATGATGATAATATATCACATTGGTTTCGAACATTTTTTGAAACTAATGATGAAATTGATTTAGTTATATTCGATGAAAAACAATTTCAAGCACGTCCAAGTAAAGATAAACCTGATTTTCCAAATGTAGCACAAGATCATGATGTAGCTGTTTATCATGATGTTTGTCCAATACATGTATGTTCATTAGAATCCGTTGCTGATCTTAATACACGATTAGATAAAAAAATTAAAGTATATAATTTTCGACCGAATATTATTGTAACAAATGCTGATAAACCATATGCAGAAGTAAAATAAACTGAAAGATAAATAACCAAAGATTGTGTTTTTTCTTTGTAGGATTGTTGGAGAGAAATTGAAATTGGTGATATGAAATTAAGATGGATTTCACCATGTTTAAGGTTTTTTATCATTTTTTTTTTAAATTTTTATTTATGAATATTTTTAATTGAAGATGTCTTTTACCAACTGTGGATCAAGAGACTGGTATCAAAGATCCAAATCAAGAACCTTGGAAAACTTTGAGAAGGTAAATTTTTTTTTTGCTTTCGTAAGAAAATAAAAATATTTTAATTTAGTTATCGACTTAAACCTGATCCATATGGTATCAAAGCATTGTTTGGTATTTATTTGGGACAAATAGATGATTCAAAAATTATTTCTGGAACTATTCATGTTGGTGATTTAATCCGTGTGATAAATGAAGAATCAGATTTTTGGGAAAAAAAGTGATTAAATTTACGATACTCGAAAAAAACTTGATTTTGAATTTAGCGTGAAAATAGTTTTTATTTGTAACAAAAGACATTTGATAGTTTTCTTAAACTAACATGTTTTTAGTTATTGAATGTTTTTCAATTTTTTATTTGATCCATTTATAAAGAATCTATTTATGGATTTTACTCATATGAAAGATAACTGAAAATTTATTGCTATCTGATTTATGTTGTCTGTTCTTTTTTTTCGCTTAACAATGTTTAAAAAAATTGATTGTTTTCAACACGTTAAAAACGATAAAAATAGTGTCTATATGAATGAATTAGCTAAAAATATTGTTGCTAAAGCAAATCGTCGATCAGCTTTTAAATTATTTAATCGTATAAGATGATTTGTTTGAATCCCGATTGTGTTGTTATAATACTATTACTACCAAATGATGATGAAGTAAATAAAGTTGATTGATTTTTTTGTTGAGGTATCTTCGAAAATAAATCACAACGACACCGAATAACAGTAAAAGCAAAAGATAAATTTTTATCTGAATTATAATTGACGAAAATTATAATTATCATTTATAAACCATACGGATATCGGTTAAATATTTTGCTTAAAAAGAAAAAAAAGTTTAACATAAAAATAAAAATTATTGAAAATACTTGAAGTAGAAATCGAAGTGATTTCATTGGTTGAATACTCGATAAACACATTTCGGAAATTTTTCCTTACATACAACTTCAACATTTGCACATAAATCACTGATGAAATAACGAAATGTATATAAAGTAATAATATCTCCAGTACGAAGAGCTTTATTTATTAAACGAAAGAGAAAACATGATCGTGTATGCCATTGAATAGCATCAGTTGGACAATATGTTTGTTCGAATTCATCATTTATTGCTAATGATTTTGGATTTTTTTGATCATATAAACGACATTCATCAATCATGTATTGTTGAACATCGAGAGAATGAGGCATAGCTTTCATTAATAGTATAAAACCATTTTATCAAAATCATCTAAAATATTTTTTACATACTTTTAAAAACTAGACACCATAAAAATGGTGCTAATTCAGAACGTAAATCTCGAAGAGCTCTTTCTATCCTGTCGAATCTTCTGAATATATCTTCACTCTGTTGAGCTAGTTGATGCTTAATTTTAATTGTCATTTCTTGAAGTTTAATCATCATTGAATGATATTTTTTAAAACTACCTGCTATTTTTAAATGTTCATTAGAACACATGTTGTATGATATATATAACTCTTGTTCTATTTTGAGTAAGTAGGAAGCGAATTAAATTTGACACTATATAATATGATGTTATGCTCTCTATCACCCTTGCTCAGATTTCAATCAAGATCTTATAAATAAAATAAAGAGATCATCGTCGTCATGCAAAGTTAATATGCAATAGAATATGTAACCTTTTCTCTCTTTCCTGATCGATAAGACGTCGAAATATTTTTTATCAATTCATGCTCGACATTAATAGTGAAATAACTAAGAATAAATCGATTTAGGTTAACTGAATTTGAAGATTTTAGCAAACTATTAAATTTAAAATGAAAACTTGATCTTTTTATTGACAACACTATGTGCTTGTCTCTATTTATTTCGAATCTTGTTTTACAGAAAATTAAAAATAATTCCACTTAATATTGTTTAAACAAAAATTGGTTTATCTTTAAAACACAATTTAAAAATAGGTATAGATAAAATTAATTCTGGATTAGAATAAATAATAATAGAAGAAATGACGAGTAATGATCCAATTAAAAAGAAAAGGGTTAATTGAAAATTAAAAAATATTACTGCGATAATACATGAAAGAACAACGGCTGTTGATGAAGCAAAACCTTTCAAGATATTATCACTATATTTAATAACTAATGCAACCATTAATCCAGCAATAGAATTGATAACTGTAGAGATCCAAACTAATGTTGTATAACCATAGAGAATTCCGTGCTTTTTCACATCGCATCCATCAAGAATATACATTGCTATAAAGCTCATAATTATACTGATTGCAGATAGCTGGACACTATAAATCCATAAAGAGGTATTAGTAGTTTTGAAAATTTTTTCCATGTAAACACCAGCAAGACCACTGCATATGCCTAAAGACGAGAAGATTTCATATTTTTTAATTGAAATATCTTTCGATCAAAATTTACAAGAAATAACAACAGCAATAAATCCAACAACTGGTTCTTCATCTTTTTTTACTTGTTTCGATGTTATATTTTCGATTTCTACAATTGAAATACCAATAATGAGTAAAATCAAACCAAGCCATTGAATAACATTTAAACGACGATTCAATAAAATTCTTGTAAATATTGCTGTTGTTAAAAGTTTCAATTGATTAGTGACCTATTCAAAAAGAATATTTCAAATTCTTATCTAATTTTAAATTGTATCTACTGTATAATGTGCTATATCCATTTTTGAAATAGCAATCTGACTAAGATTATTTTGTATAGCATAGATCAATGCGATTAGACATATTTTCATTGTGTTATATGGTTCCTTCAGAATTGTTTGTAAAATTATTTTCAATCCACTGAAAATATTACGTTCGTTGGCAAAAATTAAAAACATACAAAGTATTGCTTTCTGTATTTCGCAAATGAATACAAAAGTTGATTTAATATAACGTGGACCTGATGTGGTTCTTGTATAACGCATTATTGTTGTTCTAATAACATTTTGTAGAGTAAACATAATTAAACTTATATATTTGAGATAGACATGAGTTGATGAAGACTTAGCAGGACATGCAGATATTAAATTAACCACTGAACAAATTGAAATATGAATGAACAACAATGTATATACTAATGAAAATATTTGAGGACTATCAATGAATGATTACCTGGATCAGAAACATTCTCTTCCGATAATTTTGTTTCCATATTGCCAATATCTAGTTCGTTTTGTTTGTTCTTACCGTGTAACGAATTCATATTCTCAAAATATAATTATCAAATCAATTTTTGAGTCAGCTGTATAAACTGGAAAAGACAGAAGATTAGTAATGAATGTATCGAATAATAATATTATTTCTCATAATCTATACTCAAAAACCATTAAAATCGAGATATAAAAGTACGAATAGTAAAACGATATTTTACATCTATCATCTGAGCAGTGTGAAATCTCAATTCTTTGTAACAATGCCTTTGTTCTTAGTGAATGCTGACATTTATAAGTTACCGACTAGCACATCAGAGGAAGTAAATAAAGGAAATGAATAGTTACATTTATTTGATCACGATTTCTGTTATTTTCTAGACACGATTAGAATCAAATTTCAGCGCACATTGTTGTTTGTAATAAATTGAGAAGGTCACTGGCAAATAATCAATTAAATCTGAATCACCTCAACATTTGGTTTAGTTTTTATTTGTAATCATTACTTTAATCATTGTATTTTCATTGAAGATAGAATGGAACAAGAAAAATTAAATTTAGTAATTATTGATAAATTAAACGAGAATGTATTTTCAATTTCATATGATAAAAAGAGGAGTATAAAGGACTGAAAAATAGGAATTCCTTCTCAATTCCCTCACAATTCCATGATTGCCAAAATTTAAAAAAATAGAATATCCGCGATAGGGAATTAACGATCATTTCTCGATTCCCTAAGAATTATCATAGTTCTGTTGATAGTTCCTCGACAAATTAGGAATTCCTATATCTCAGTTCTTGAACATTACTGCTTATGAAAGAGTCTGTTTCTCTTTTTATAAATTAATTCACTTAAAATCATTGAACCATTTGTGGTTCACTTAATGTTGATAAAACATTAAGTCTTAATACTGATTCATTAGATAATAGTCTTTTTGTTTTAGTTCTTCTATGATAATTAGTCATTAAAATGAATGTTAATATTGGGTAAGATTGAACACCAACAGTACTAACAATCATCAAAGCTGTTTTTGTTGATGGTGAAAAACGATAGGGATCAATAATTAAAGTTAAATTATAAAATGTTGGTGGACAATAATATAAACATGACCAGATAATATATATTGTCATTTGTATAACAATTCGATAATATATATTTCTTTCTTTAGAATGATTAACATTAATTTGTTGTCGATAAAGACGTATGATAAGAATAATTGTTGAAGTAAACATAATTAATTCAGGTAGAATAAAACTAAATGTTAACCATATAAGCGTATAGATTAAATTTTTTGTAAAACAAGTTGAACATGGAGTATAAGCACATTGAGGAATAAAAAGAATTAAAATTGACATTGAATATGAATATAGAATAATAGATACAATAGGTATGAATTGACGACGCCATGAAAGAGGACCATTTTTACGAAATATTAAATAATTTCGTTCTAAACTAGCATAAGCTAAACATGTAACCATACCGATATTAATTGATAATGCATTTATTGAATAATATTGACAAAGACGAAGAGATTGGTCAAATAATTCTAAATAATATCCCATTAGAAATATAGGTACATTTATAAATGATGATATAAGACAATAAATTAACATATAATGAAACTAGAATTATATTATTTAGAAAAAAAATATTATTCTTTTAAAGTTAAATCTAAACTTACAATATAAGTAAAATAAGTACGAAGATTTGGTTTTTGTAAATAACGATATATACAAATAATTGAAAAAAATGTTCCAATAATAATACATGTTGATGATATTGTTGCTAATGGTGGACCAAGTGCATATATTTCTGGTATTGTTGAATTATCTGTTGTATTTATAAAGGAATTATTTGAATCATTGTTTATATATGTTACATTCATTTCTTCATTCATCTTTAGATATACATTAAAAATCACACAATTAAATAAGATTAACAAATCTGTTCGATGTCAAATGTACGATAAAAATAGAAGTATCTGTGTAATATTATTGTAGAATGTTCATTTATTTATTTATTAATATTCAATATTTGAAAATTTCCATAAGAAATATCTTTCTAAGATGCGCTTATTTTATTATAATAAAATATTCTATCATTAATTACATTAAAGTATTGAAATAAAAAAAAGAAAATGTACAATAGATATGAATAAACAAAGTTAGAAATGATATTTGAAGATTAATTTGCCTTAAATAACGAAAAACATATAAAATTGAAAAATATGTTCCAATAATTATACATATCGATGTAATTGTAATTATAATTGAATTAGAAGTATATGATATATGATATGTAGAATTTTGTGACACATCTGTTGTTGCATTCATATTAATTTTAATTTTGATTAAGACAAAAAATAAATTAAACGATTAAAATCTATCTTCTTAATTTACTCAAGAATAATATTTCCATTCATCTTTTCTACAATTCTCAAGAATAATACATTCAAATATTTTTCTTATAAATAAAAAGAAAAGATCAAAGTCTGTGTAATATCAAAATAATAATATTATTCTTAATTGATTACTTCTGCATAATATTAAAAAGAAACAGTGGCATTTTAATAATTAATGTCATCATATCAAGATTTAAATGATTTGATCTTATGCACTCAATCAACCTTTTATTATTGTAAATATATTTTTATTTATTAATGAGAAAAAAACATAAATTAACAAATAAGTTTATTCGTTTTAATTTGATTTCCTTTTCCAACATAAGTATGACAATCACCACAACTCATTGTCCATGAACATTGATCACTATCAGTACATTTTGCCCATGCTTTTTTTCTAGTTCCTACACCTTCTTGTTGTGTAAAACATCACCAACCAGTCTTTGGCATTTTTTTATCGTCAATACATGCCCAACATTTACCTTTATAACAAGCACATCGACGAGATTCAGTACATTTCATAGATGATAATGATATTTCATTTAAAATATTATTTGAATCTTTATAATTATCAATATCTTCTGAATATGTAATCATAAAAAGAATAATAAGATTAACAAAAATAAATAATCACATGATGATCAAATGTATATAGAGAAGAATTTGAGAGAAAAAGAAGAAAACAAATAGTCGATTAAACCCAAATTGACTGAAGAGAATAGAGATTATATGAAATAGAAATAAAAGTGACACGTTGTTTTCTCGAAATATATATTCACTTTAATAATAAAAAAAAAAAGTAAAATTTCAGTTTTTTAAATGAAAAAAAAAGTTATTTGATTATTCGGATGAAAAAGAAACCCGATGAATACGAGCATATTTACCTAAAAAATAATTACAAAAATAATTCAATTTAATTTAATCCTTTCTCACGTTTGGTTCTATAAGTTTGACATGCTCTATCCATATCAACTGGTAATCGCCGTTGGTATAATTGAATAAAAGTATCCAATGGACACATAGCAGCATTAGAACATCCTAAAAAATATTCAAAATAAAACAAATTTTCTTGATTTGATTTTTACCTGGTAATACAACATTATGTGCATTTCGACCATTTGTCATATTTAAATATTCCAATTGAATAGCATATGAATTATCATCTAGATAAATAATATTCTATTTTATTTATTTTTATTAAATAGACAAAACCTTGTTGATAAAGATCAAAAAATAATGCACTAGCAAATGGAGGTTGATGAACATAATTAACACCAAGAAAAGAAAGAACAGCAGCAATTGTTATATCATGCTAAGAAAAATAAAAAGAATCATTTAATATTTTATAGTTTTAGTTTTTAATATATACTCCAGAATAAATTTTAACTTTTCGTCCATTTCCATTATTTGTTGTTAAACTTTGAATATTTTGTAAAACATCATTTACTAATGGTCCTAGATTTTATTGAATAAATATAAAAAAAGAGAAATTTATAAATAAATTCAAAGCATACCACCACGTAATCGATTAATTTCTGGTGGATAGAGAAGATGATAAAAACATAAATCTGATAATTGACGAAGTTGTTGGAGAATCGGTGGAGTAACCCATGCAGGAGTTATATTAAAAATATCCTATGAAATATTAATTATTGATTTTATTTTGAAAGAAATAAATACTTCAATAAGAATTGTATCGGCAATATCCCATGCAACAAATATATCATCTATAGTTTGATTTGCATTTGCATATTTTTCGAGATATTCAATGAGATCCTAAAATAAAAAATTATTTTTTATTTTACTGAGAAAAAAAACATTTCAATTCACTTGAAATTCATTATTAAGACTGTCAATTCTTGAAGTTTGTCGTAGTTCATCAACTAATTCTTCATATTCATTACATGTACTAACAGCCATTAACTAAAAATAAAGAATAATTTGTCAAATTCTTTTCACAGAAGATAACAAACATGATCCAAAGATCTTGGAACAGTGTGTACAGGAATTGGCTGCCAAGGAAGTACTTCTGGCCAATCATCTGATAGAAAAAAATATTCTGGTAATTGAAGATTTTCTGATGAAGAATAAAGTCCAACAAGATTTGAATAAGCTGACATCAGTGTTCGATCATAATCTGAACTTCGAATTGTAATCTAAATACAATACCGAAAAATAAAATAGAAATAAAATAAAATATTATACTTCAGATGCAACATAGGTAGAATTAATTAAAGTTGAATAGCGTTCTCGAATATATTGTCCAAGTGAAATGTGTTGTAATTTTCCTCGAACAGTTAATTGACCAAGACCATTTGGCCAAAAATAAGGATCATTAGGATCTGTGGGATATAGAGCACTAGGTGCTCGTTCTCCATGACGAAATAACTATTCAATTAATCAAAATAAAATAAAAAAATCGAACTAATAAAGATTTATTTACAATATGAGTGCCAATAAGTCGTTGAGCATCATTATATGCATTGAAGAAAATTGCAATAACAAGGATTGAGTACAACATTATTGCTATGATTATGATGTAGACAAAAAATCGTAAAGGATTATGTATCTGTGCTTAAAAGGGATTTATTAAAAGGGGATCTAATAAATGACATTTAAATAGGAATATCTCGACAGAACGGTCTTGTTTTTAGTAAAAAACACAGGTTAAAACCTTCTCTAAATAGATATTTGTTTTTATTTGAACTTAAAAAAAACGTGTATCAGTATTATCATACATAGATCATTATTTGCTAAAACACCAAAGTCAATAGATTATCTTTCGAAAACATTGCTTGAAAACTGATAGATCATTTTATTTAATATATCAACAGAAAAACAAAAGATACAATAATTCTTTTTCAATTCTTTTTATTTTTTAAAGTTAAATTTATCTTTAAATTCTTATTTTGTACCAGATGTACATGCTACACAAGGAATATTACTTATTGGTGGAATTTGACTTTTTAATGAGCACCCACTTTCTTTTCCTGGTGCTCCACTTCGAATAAATGTCCATGCTTGACATTTATTACCTTCCATTTGACACATAGCACAACAACTCGGATGATTTTCAATACTTAATAAACGAGCATAAGTAGAACCTGGTCGATCAACAGCTAATTCAAATATTCCACCAGGATATGCACATCGTCCATTAATTATCAATGATGATTGTTTAATACCACTTATACAATATTGTCCACAAGTTGATGTTTCATTTACAGATGGAATATTTTGTTTAAGATAACAACCAGGTGAAAGAGCAGTGGCACCTGTAAGAACAAATACCCATGATTGACATTTTGTGCCTTCGGCATTACACAAAGCACAACATGCATCAATTGATGGTGTTGTTAGAACATGAGCATACCATGGACCGGAACGATCAATACCATAATCAAACTTTGAACAAGACGTTTGAGTATAAACGATTTTTATCGAAAGACTTATAAGAAAAATAATATATATATTCATTTTATCGTCGTGTAAGAATGAAACAAAATATTTCTATAAAATAAAAAATTGGAAAAAAAGAAGCGTTTTTAAATTGATAACTAATACTATTTACTCTTGGCTTTGATTTATCGTGAATGCTTTTATGTGCACAAATGGCATTAAAAAAAAAGGATTGTATAAATCGATCTGCTGCTATTTTAAAATCAATTTCACTTGAGACTTGATACTTTTCTATAGATTCTAAATAGTTAAACCAGCCATTATCAATTCTGAAAAATTCGGTACATCGAAAATTCTCCTTCCATGATGATTTTTACACGTTAACTCTCTTTTGTCAAACTCTGTATCATTACACGCTCGTTCCAGCTTTGTCTAACAATTATTCTGTTCTCATTAATAGGCGGAACAAACAATGTATTTTTTTTCTTTTCTTTCCTACACGTTTCTACCCACGTGGCAAAACATCGAAATGTCCAAAGACAATGTAACAGGCGAATTTTCTACAAAAGTCGATCTTGAAGATGGTGAATATACATATAAATTTCGTATATTATCTCGAAATGAACCAAATAAATTAATTGATATTATTGATCCATATGCAACAAGAGTTGAAGATGATGAGAATGGTGCAATTGTAAAGGTCAATAAGGGCAAAATAGTAAATGGAAATGAATATACAGTAAAACTTCTTTTAGATGGGCACCTACGGGACTTTTTCAAATCGCCCACTTGACAGAGGTGCCCGCGTTATAGAGGTTTTTACAGATATCCATCACAAATGTTTTTCGCAAGCTACGTCAAGAAAAGTACCCGTACATATATATTACCAATCTGTCTTTAGACGTTCGACTATGTCCAGTATTTTACTCTAATCATCTAATGTCTTCTCTTCGTCTAAGTTTATTTCCTGTTTTCTTATTTACAACCAAGTTTTTCGAAAAATATCCTGAATCAAGGGCCCTGAGAGTGGAATGTTTTTTGCCCTCTGCGCCACAAACCACGAAAAG
>Ga0116229_10015157_pt1 | contig 10567 bp, 9 predicted proteins | sample S1TSphgellanicum_3_FD_87313 | JGI IMG/M metagenome (GOLD analysis project Ga0116229, IMG submission 87313) | Host-associated microbial communities from peat moss isolated from Minnesota, USA - S1T2_Fc - Sphagnum magellanicum MG | ecosystem: Host-associated > Plants > Peat moss > Unclassified...
CAGAGAGCGCGAAACGATCAGTATTTCAAGAAGAAAATAACGAAACACGATTACATTGGCGTTACTGCAGGTAAAACAAAGCGGTTTAAAAGTTCCCGTGCCGAATTTGTCAGACATGCACAGGATGTCAACGCCAATGAATTCGATGCCGCTGAGACCCCGTGGACAACGAGCGCGTCGTGCTGGGAAGGGACGCCGGGTTTGCGATAGACGCGAGCTGTGGATGAGCCAGCTAATCGCTTGAAATGCTTGGTGCTGCTGAGACGAATCGAACGTCCGACCTACTGATTACGAATCAGTTGCTCTACCGACTGAGCTACAGCAGCGAAGCCCCGGATTATAGACGGACGCTGCCGGCCGGCGAATCGGGGTTTTGGGGGGCATTTGCCCGCTTCCGGCTGCCGTTCCACCCTCCAGCGGCGCACCGCGACGGCGTCACCACGCCCGGTGCCGCTCCAGCGCCCAGCGCACGTGCTCGCGCACCAGCACCGACGGGGCGTCCCGACGGGTGTTCAGGGCGGCGATCACCGCGGGCGTGGTGCGGGCGTTGCCCAGGCCGACCGCCACGTTGCGCAGCCAGCGCTCGTGGCCGATGCGCAGGATGGCGCTGCCCGCGTGGCGTTGCGTGAACTGCTCCGGGGTCCAGGCGAAGAGCCCGGCCAGCGTCGCGTCGTCGAGCCCGTTGCGCACGTCGAAGTCGGGCAGCGCCGCGCGCCGCGCGTAGCGGTTCCAGGGGCAGGCCAGCTGGCAGTCGTCGCAGCCATAGACGCGGTTGCCCATCAGCGGGCGCAGCTCGCGCGGGATCGGCCCCGGATGCTCGATGGTGAGGTAGGAGATGCAGCGGCGCGCGTCGAGGCGATAGGGCGCGGTGATGGCCCGGGTAGGACACACGTCGATGCAGCGGGTGCAGGTGCCGCAGTGGTCGGCCACCGGCGGATCGACCGGCAGCGGCAGGTCGGTGAGGATCTCGCCCAGGAAGAACATCGAGCCCGCCTCGCGCGTGAGCAACAGCGTGTGCTTGCCGCGCCAGCCCAGCCCGGCCTTGCGCGCCAGTTCCACCTCGAGCAGCGGCGCGCTGTCGCAGTAGGGGCGGTAGGCCTCGCGCCGCACCTCCTGGGCGATGCGCTGGCCCAGGTCGCGCAGGCGCGTGCGCAGCACCTTGTGGTAGTCGCGCCCGCGCGCGTAGATCGACACCACCGCGGCGTGGTCGTCGGCCAGGCGCGCGTGCTCGCGCTCCACCCAGCGGCGTCCGTCGCCGCGCGGGCGGTAGTCCAGGCGCGCGCTGATCACGCGCAGCGCGCCGGGCTGGAGGCGCTCGGGGGCGGCGCGCAGCTCGGCGTGGCGCTGCAGGTAGGACATCTGGCCGTGCAGGCCCTGCTCGAGCCAGCGGCGCAGGTGGCCGGCCGCCTCGTCGACGTCGAGGTCGGCGATGCCGACCGCGCCGAAGCCCAGTTCGGCGCCCCAGCGCTTGATCCGATCTGCCAGATCGCCCCACATTGGCGGCGCAGGAGGGCCGATCGGTGCGGCGGCCGATTCGCTATGCTGCCCCTGGACCTGATCGTTCACCGTAGATGCTCCGGCCGGCGCGAAGTCCGCCCGCGCGGTACCCTCGTCGGTGCCCAGCCATTCTAGTGGTGGTACCCGATGCCCGATGCACCGTTGTGCGCCCGCCTCGCCGACGCCGCTGCTACCGCCGCCCTCGGCAAGGCCCTCGCCGAGGCCCTGCTGGAGATCGCATCGTTGATCGAAAGCTGTGGTGTAAGCATTTACTTGCGTGGAGACCTCGGCAGTGGCAAGACGACGCTGGTACGCGCGCTTCTGCGTCGGGCAGGTGTGGCGGGGCCGGTGAAGAGCCCGACCTTTTCCCTGCTTGAACCTTATGCGGTTTCGCGATTGCAGTACTATCACTTTGATTTTTATAGATTCAAGAGTCCTGAAGAATTTCCCGAGGGCGGCTTCGAAGAGTACTTCGGTCCCGGCGCGGTCTGCCTCGTCGAATGGCCCGAGCGGGCCGGTGCGTTCCTGCCGCCGGCCGACCTGCTGCTGCACCTCCAGGTGCAGGGCGCGGGACGCCAAGCGAGCGTGCAGGCCAACACGGAGATCGGCCGAAAATGTCTGGATCGACTGAGGACCTCGGGCGCGGCAGCCAGCGCCGGCGCCTGATCCAGGGCGGCGCCGGCACGCTCGTGCTCAGCCTGGCGCCGCACATCGCCCGCGGCGCCGGGCTGCTGGCGGTGCGCGTGTGGCCGGCGCCGGAGTACACGCGCGTGACCATCGAGCACGACGCACCGCTGCGCTTCAGCCATTTCCTGCTGCGCGACACCAAGCCGCTGCGCATGGTGGTGGACATCGAAGGCATCGAGCTGAGCCGGCAGTTCGCCGAGCAGATCAAGCGCATCGACGGCGCCGATCCGTTCATCGCGCGCATGCGCGTGGGCCAGTTCCGGCCGCAGGTGGTGCGGCTCGTCATCGAGCTCAAGACCGCGGTCGATCCACAGGTCTTCGCGCTCGATCCGGTGGGTCCGTATCGCAACCGGCTCGTGCTCGATCTTTACCCCGAGGGCGCCAACGATCCGCTGATGGCCTTGCTGCGCGCACAGGGCGAATCACGCAGCGACGGGGCCCGCCCGCTGCCGCCCACCGAAGCGCCGCCCGACACGGCCTCGGCCGGTCCGGCCGCGCCCGAGGCCGCCGACGACGCGGCTGCGCGCGCGCCCGCGGATGCGAACCCGGAGGCCAAGGCCGACACCCGCGCCGACAGCCGCGCCGACGCGGGCGCGGTCGAGGCGCCGGAGGCCACAGCCGATGGCAAAGGCGGCAAGGACGCCAGGAGCGCGCGCGTGATGCGGCGCCTGATCACCATCGCGGTCGATCCCGGCCACGGCGGCGAGGACCCCGGCGCGATCGGCCGGCGCGGCACCTACGAAAAGGTGGTCACGCTGTCGATCGGGCGCCAGCTGGCCGGCCTGATCGACGACCAGGCCGACTACCGCGTGCTGCTCACGCGCGATTCGGACTACTTCGTGCCGCTGGCCGCCCGGGTCGAAAAAGCGCGGCGCGTGCAGGCCGACCTGTTCGTATCGATCCACGCCGATGCGTGGGTGCGCGCCGACGCGCGGGGCTCCTCGGTGTTCGCGCTCTCGGAGCGCGGCGCCACGAGCGCGGCCGCGGCCGAACTGGCGCGCCAGCAGAACGATGCGGACCGCATCGGCGGCGTCAACGTCGCCAACGTGAGCCAGCTGGTCTCGCGCGTGGTGCTCGATCTGTCCACCGCAGCGCAGATCAGCGACAGCCTGCGCGTGGGCGACGCCGTGCTGCACGAACTGGGCGGCATCAACCGCCTGCACCGCGGCCATGTGGAGCAGGCCGGGTTTGCCGTGCTCAAGGCGCCGAGCATCCCCTCGATACTGGTCGAGACCGCGTTCATCAGCAACCCGGACGAGGAAGCGCGCCTGTGCGACCAGAACTACCAGCGCCAGATGGCCGCGGCCGTGTTCAACGGCATCCGCGCCTACTTCGCCAAGAACCCGCCGGCGGTACGCAACCCCGTCGGTTGAGGACGGCGCGCGGGCCGGCCCTGCATCGCTGTGGTCTATCCCGCGCGGCCGCGCAGCAGCCGCGCGACGCCGACGAACGTCAAGGGGCCGAACGCACACGCCAGCCCGACGACCAGGACCATGCCCAGGTGGTCGCGTATGACAGGAACGTTACCGAACAGGTAGCCGCCACCGGCCATCAGGATGCTCCACAGCAACGCACCGGCGATGCTGCACAGGTGAAAGCGGCGCGGCTCCATCGCCGAGGCGCCAGCCACCATCGGGGCAAACGAGCGCACCACCGGGATGAAGCGGGCGGCGATCAGCGTCTTGCCGCCGTGGTGCTCGAAGAACGCATGCGTGCGATCGAGCGACACCCGGTCGATCCAGCGCAGGCTGCCGTCGTAGATCTTGTTGCCCAGCCATCCGCCGATCGCGAAGTTGAGCGCATTGCCCAGGAACGCGGCGATCGCGATGGAGAGGATCAAGGGAAGGATCTGCAGGGCCCCGGTGCCGGCGATGGCGCCGGCGATGAAGAGCAGGGAGTCCCCCGGCAGGAAGGCCATGACGACGAGCCCGGTCTCGGCAAAGATTATCAGGAACAGCAGGCCGTAAGCCAAGGCCCCGTGCTCGTGCGCCACCGCGAGCAGGAAATGATCGATGGCGCCAAAGAGGTCCAGCCAATTGATGCCTTGCACGGTGGCGCGCCCGGAGGGTAGGTAGACCGTGATGGTACTCGTCGCTCCCTATAATGCCCAGATGGAGCTGCAGATCACGCCTGCCGACGCCGCCTCGGCGGACCCGACCGCGCCGGGTGCGCCGGGTGGCCCCGCGCCTGAGCGCCGTGCGGCGGCCGGCCAGGCGGCAGCGCCGATCCGCGTTCTCCCCGACACCCTGATCAGCCAGATCGCCGCCGGCGAGGTGGTCGAACGGCCGGCCTCGGTGGTCAAGGAACTGCTCGAGAACGCGCTCGATGCCGGCGCGCGGCGCATCGAAGTGCGCCTGCAGGGCGGCGGCGTGCGCCGCATCTGCGTGAGCGATGACGGCAGCGGGATCGAGCGCGACCAGCTCGCGCTCGCGCTGCGGCGCCACGCCACGAGCAAGATCGCCTCGCTGGAGGACCTCGAAACCGTGGCCACGCTGGGCTTTCGGGGCGAGGCGCTGGCAGCCGTAGCATCGGTGGCGGCGGTGTCGATCGTCTCGCGCACGCCCGGTGCCGAGCACGCGTGGCGCATCGACGCCGCCAGCGGCACCGTCGAGCCGGCGGCCGGCAACGCGGGCACGCGCATCGACGTCGCCGACCTCTTCTACAACACGCCCGCGCGGCGCAAGTTCCTGCGCAGCGAGGCCACCGAGCTCGGGCACTGCGTCACGGTGGTCGAGCGCGTGGCCGCCGCGCACCCGCAGGTGGCCTTCCACGTCTGGCACGAGACGCGCTGTGTGCTCGACGCCCCGGCGGCGAGCCTGCGCGAGCGCACCGCGTCGCTGCTGCCCGAGGGCTTTGCCGCCGCCGCCCGGGAAGTCGACGCACGGGCCGGGCCGATCGGCCTGGCCGGCTGGGTGGGCGCACCGACCGCGTCGCGGCCGCGTGCCGACGCGCAGTACTTCTACGTCAACGACCGCTTCGTGCGCGACAAGGTGCTCACGCACGCGCTGCGCGCCGCCTACGCGGACGTGCTGCACGGCGCCGCGCAGCCGATGTACTGCCTTTTCCTGCGCATCGACCCGGCCCTGGTCGATGTCAACGTGCATCCGAGCAAGAGCGAGGTGCGCTTTCGCGACGCCTCGGCGGTGCACCAGTTCGTGCGCCACGCGGTGGAGCGCGCGCTGGCGCCTTCCGGCGCGGGCCGGCTGGGCAGCGGTGAGCCGCACGAGGCCGCGGGCGCGCCCTACCCGGCGGGCGCAGGCACCGGCGCCCACGCAGCCGGACCTGCGACGCAGGCGCGAGTCGGGGCGCCGGGCACCGGTGCATGGGGCCCGGGCTACCGCGCCGCGGAGCCCGCGCGACCCAGCCTGGCGCAGGGCATGCTGGCGATGGCGCTGCAGGCGCCGGCTGCCAGCGCCGCCGGCATCGCTGCGCTGCTCGGGCCGCCTGCGGGCGCGCAATCACCGGCGCACGCCGGCGCGCCGGCGGACACGCGAGCGGGCGCAGCCGCACCCGGGCCCGACCCGGTCGAGGGCGCGGCACCACCACTGGGCTACGCCATAGGGCAGATCGGCGGCGCTTTCGTGCTCGCCCGCAACCTGCACGGCCTGGTCATCGTCGACATGCACGCCGCGCACGAGCGCATCGTCTACGAGGGCCTCAAGCGCGCGCTGGGTGCGGGCGAGCTCGCCTGCCAGGCGCTGCTCATCCCGCACGTCTTCGCCGCCAGCGCGCTCGACGTGGCGACGGCCGAGGAACACGTGGCCACGCTGGAGCGCATCGGCCTGGACCTGCGCCCGTCGGGTCCGCAGCAGCTGACGCTGCGCGCGCTGCCGCAACTGCTGGTGCAGGCCGACGCACCGGCGCTGGTGCGCCAGGTGCTGGCGGATCTTCGCGAATACGGCGCCGAACGCGTGCTGCTGGAGCGGCGCGACGAACTGCTGGCGACCATGGCCTGCCACGGCGCGGTGCGCGCCAACCGCCAGCTCACGCTCGACGAGATGGACGCGCTGCTGCGCCAGATGGAACAGACCGAGCGCGCCGACCAGTGCAACCACGGCCGTCCGACCTGGGTGCAGCTGGGCTACGCCGACCTCGACCGGCTGTTCCTGCGCGGCCGATGAGCGCCGCGGCGGCCGCGGCGGCGGGCAGCCCCGTCGTGATGCTGCTCGGGCCCACCGCCTGCGGCAAGAGCGCACTGGCGCTCGCGCTGGCGCAGCGCCACCGCATGGAGATCGTCTCGATCGACTCGACCCAGGTCTACCGGGGCCTGGACATCGGCTCGGCCAAGCCCAGCGTGGCCGAGCGCGCGCTCGTGGCGCACCACCTGATCGACATCCGCGATCCGGCCCAGCCCTACTCGGCGGCCGAATTCCTGCGCGACGCCACGGCCGCCATCGACGACATCCGGCGCCGCGGGCGCGCGCCGCTGATCGTCGGCGGGACGATGATGTACGCGCGCGTGCTGCGCCAGGGACTGGCCGATCTGCCCAGCGCCGACGCCGCCGTGCGCGCGCGCATCGAGGCCGATGCGGCGCGCCTGGGCTGGCCGGCCCTGCACGCGCGCCTGCAGGCGCTCGATCCGGAGACGGCGCAGCGCCTGCCCCCGGGCGACCGCCAGCGCATCGGCCGCGCGCTGGAGGTCTTCGAGCTCACCGGGCGGCCGCTGGCGCACTGGCTGGCCGATGCCGCCGGCGCGCCGGGCGCCGTCCCGGGCCTGCGCACGGTCGCGCTGCTGCCGAGCGATCGCGCGCAGTTGCACCGGCGCATCGACGAGCGCTTCGATGCGATGCTCGCCGGCGGCTTCCTGGACGAGGTGCGCGCGCTGCGAGCGCGCCCCGACCTGCACGCGCAATTGCCGGCGCTGCGCAGCGTGGGCTACCGCCAGGCCTGGGAGCACCTGGAGGGCGGCAGCAGCGCCGAGGCCCTGCGCACCGCGGCCATCGCGGCCACGCGCCAGCTGGCCAGGCGCCAGATGACCTGGCTGCGCTCGATGAGCGATGCGGTGGTCATCGACCCGTTCGATGCGGAGGCTGGCCGCCGGGTCGAGGCAGTGCTGTGTTGAACTCCGCGCTCGGGGCAATTCGCCTGGGCGGCCGCCCTCTCCCCCGCCCTCTCCCGCACGCGGGAGAGGGGGTGCACCTGATCTTGCGCTCTATCTCAGGCGTCGACGCTGCAGGCTGGCGCGCCCGCGGCGCGCGCGACGATGCTGCCGATGACGTGGCAGGCCTCGCCCTGGGCGCCGAACGCATCGACGGCGGCCTGCGCGTCTTGCGCGGCGACGATCACCACCATGCCGATGCCGCAGTTGAAGACACGGTGCATCTCCGTTTCGTCGACGCGGCCCGCGCGCTGCAGCCAGTCGAAGACCGGCGGCCGTGTCCACGCGTGGCGGTCGATGCGCGCGCAGACGCCCTCGGGCAGCACGCGCGGGACGTTCTCGAGCAGGCCACCGCCGGTGATGTGCGCCATGCCCTTGATGCGCACCTGCTCGAGCACGGCCAGCACCGGCTTGCAGTAGATGCGCGTGGGCGCCAGCAGGGTCTGCGCCAGGCTGCGGCCGCCGAGGATGCCATCGAGCGTGGAGGCGTAATCGGCGCCGGCGTGCTCGACGATGCGGCGCACCAGCGAATAGCCGTTGGAGTGCGGTCCGCTCGAGGCCAGCCCGAGCACGGCGTCGCCCGGCACGATGCCGCGACCGTCGATGATGGCCGATTTCTCGACGACGCCGACGGCAAAACCGGCCAGGTCGTACTCGCCCTCGGGATACATGCCCGGCATCTCCGCGGTCTCGCCACCGATGAGCGCGCAGCCGGCCAGCTCGCAGCCGCGCGCGATGCCGCCCACGACACGGGCGGCCACCTCGACGTCGAGCCGGCCGCAGGCGAAGTAGTCCAGGAAGAACAGCGGGCGGGCGCCCTGGACCAGGATGTCGTTGACGTTCATCGCCACGAGGTCCTGGCCGACCGTGTCGTGTCCGTCGAGCGAGAAGGCCAGCTTGAGCTTGGTGCCGACGCCGTCCGTGCCGCTGACGAGCACGGGCTCGCGCAGGCCGGTGGGCATCTCGAACAGGGCGCCGAAACCGCCGATGCCTGCCAGCACGCCGGGGATCATCGTCCGGCGCGCCAGCGGCTTGATACGCTCGACCAGCGCGTCGCCGGCGTCGATGGAAACGCCTGCCGCCGCGTAGGTGAGCGGTGCGCCGGGCGTGGCGGCTTCGGTGGATGCGGCGGGGGGCATGGTCGGCTGGCCTGGGTATCTCGCGGGGCCCGGGCAAGCAGACCGCGGGGGCGTCGTAGACTCGTGGTTGTGAACTGACGCTCGATTGTACTGGGAGGCAGCACTTGACCGATTCCGCCTTGGCGCCCGCGGCGCCGCCCGCCGGCACCTCCGGTGCGCCGCCGGCGTCCGGCGAGCCCACGGCCGCCCCGGGCGCACGCGCACCGGTCAGCGCGCGCGAGCGCTGGGCCGCCGGTGCCTGGATCGGCGTGGCCTTGCTGGCCGCCGTCGCTTTCCTGTACCTGCTCGCTCCGATCCTTACCCCCTTTGCCCTGGCCGGCGTGCTGGCTTTCTTGCTGCAGCCGGGCGTCGACTGGCTCGGCCGCCGGGGCCTGCCGCGTGCCGCGGGCAGCCTGCTCATGGTGCTGCTGTGCGGCGGGCTGGGGCTGGGACTCCTGTTGATCTTGATCCCGGTCCTGGAGCGCGAGGTCGTGGCGCTGGACCAGCAGTTGCCCGGCCTGGTGGCGCAGCTGAACACGCGACTGGCGCCGCTGCTTACCCAATGGCTGGGGGTGAACGTGCACTTCGATTCCTCCGCATTGCGCGCGCTGGCCATGCAACAGGTCGGACAGCAGGACGCGGCCGCATCGCTGCTGGCCAAGTTCGGCAACGGCGGCATGGCGCTGATCGAGTTCCTCGCCACGCTGCTGCTCATCCCGGTGGTTCTTTTCTATTTGCTGCTCGATGGCCGCGGTTTTTCCCAGCGCCTCGAGGCCGCGATTCCGCGCCGCTGGCACGACCAGACCATGGACGTACTCACCGACATCGACGCCGTGCTGGCGCAGTTCCTGCGCGGGCAGCTCACCGTGATGCTGCTGATGGCGATCTATTATTCCGCCGCGCTGGCCATCGCCGGCATCGAATCGGCGCTGCCCATCGGCATACTCACGGGGCTGCTGATCTTCATCCCCTACGTGGGCTGCGTGCTCGGGCTGGTGCTCGCCTCGCTGGTCGCGGCGCTGCAGCTTGCGAGCTGGAAGGCGCTGCTCAGCATCCTGCTCATCTATGGGGTCGGTCAGTTCGTCGAGGGCTACGTGCTCACGCCGCGCCTGGTGGGGCAGCGCATCGGGCTCCACCCCCTGGTGGTCCTCTTCGCCCTGCTCGCCTTCGGGCACGTGTTCGGCTTCTTCGGGGTGTTGGTGGCGCTGCCCGCCAGCGCGGCGCTGCTGGTCGTGCTGCAGCGGGTGCGCGTGCACTACCTGGCCAGCGCCTTCTACACCCGGCCGTGAACACCGCCCCGCACCAGTTCGCGCTGGACCTGCTGCAACCGCCGGAACCGACGCTCGACAACTTCGTCCCCGGTCCCAATGGCGCCGCGCTGGCCGCGCTGCGCGCTGCGCTCGAGGGCAGCGGGCCGCAGTTTCTGCACCTCTGGGGCGCGCCGGGCAGCGGGCGCAGCCACCTGCTGCAGGCCGTGGCTCGGGAGGCCGGCACGGTGCTTGCGCCGTCTGCTCCGGCCACGCCCGCGGTACCGGGTTTCGCGCCCGGGCAACGGGTGTATGTGGTCGACGACGTGCACCAGTTGGACGCGGCCGGGCAGGCCGCCCTGTTCGTCCTGCAAAACCAGGTGCGCGAGCAGCCCGGCACGGTCCTGGTGACGGCCGCCGACCTGCCGCCGGCCCGGCTGGCGCTGCGCGAGGACGTGCGCACGCGCCTGGGCTGGGGCCTGGTCTTCGCCCTGCGCCCGATCACCGAAGCCGAGCAATCGGCAGCCCTGGTGGCCCACGCCCGGGCCCGGGGCGTGCGCATGGACGAGGACCTCGTGCCCTACATGCTGAGCCGCCTGCCGCGCGACATGCGCACGCTGGTGTCGGTGCTGGACGCGCTGGACGCCTACGCGCTGGAGCGCCAGCGCGCGCTCACCGTGCCCTTGCTGCGCCAGTGGCTGCAGCAGGAACCCGGCTAGGCGCCCGCTCCCGCTGGCCAGCGCGCCGGGACCGGCCCGGCACCGTCCCCGGCGCCGTCTCCGCCACCTTCACCGCCACCTTCCCCGCCACATTCCCCGCCACCTTCCCGTCAGGCGCCCGGCTGCCCAAGAACCCCCCCGGGACCCCCAAAAACCGGAAAAGGCGCGCAAAAAGTAGAATGCGGCAGATGGCAACCCCCG
>Ga0116229_10015158_pt1 | contig 10567 bp, 7 predicted proteins | sample S1TSphgellanicum_3_FD_87313 | JGI IMG/M metagenome (GOLD analysis project Ga0116229, IMG submission 87313) | Host-associated microbial communities from peat moss isolated from Minnesota, USA - S1T2_Fc - Sphagnum magellanicum MG | ecosystem: Host-associated > Plants > Peat moss > Unclassified...
CAGCTCCCAACAGTGGGTGTAGATAAGCATATAATAATCTTCCCAAAAACTTGGGCAAACCATTATACACAATCTGCGTCCTGAGTTTCTGTTGCCTTTCCGGAAGCAATGGGAAGACTCAGATGTGATGTTGGCTAATAGTTTGATAATAGAGCCTGCATGTATGTATCAATCAAATACTCCACTGATAAAAGCGTCACAGGTACATATCTATGAGATTGAAGAGAAATCTGCACAACACTTTTGAAGATGACATGACAATGAGTGTGGTCATGACATTGTGAGAGTCACTCACAAAGTATCCAACCATCACCTTCATCATGAATAGCAGTGATGAACTGCCATAACTACACACTGACTTCATCGGCTCCTCACAGTGGGTGGTGTAGATAAGTATACAGCAATCAGCCCAGATTTTCAAGCAAACAAATATACAAATATCTGCAGCCTGAAGTTCTGTTGCATTTCTTGAAAAGCAAATGCAATCATGATGTTGGATAGCACTGAAGAGACAAATCTAATCAACAAAGTCAATAGTATGCTCATTGAAGCTGCAACAAGCTCGTTTCACAGCTACAGCCTGGTTAGGGAAAAGTGGCATACTTCTCTTAAAAAGCTCAGATCTTTCGACACCCAATCAACCTGCAAAAGCAACAAGAATAGACAACATTTCAATTTCATGTGCTTTGGGTTGACATCTATCAGCTACATGGTGAGAAAGGAGCATTACACACACATGTAGAGGTAGGAAGCGTCGTACATCCTCTAGTGCAGAAAGAATTTGCAGATGGTGTCATAAATCAGAAGTTTCTCAACTCACCAGGATGTCATTCAGTTTGATTGGCTCCAGATATTGTTTGTAAAACTGCCCAAGGCTTGAACCCTGTAGCATGCCAAGAAATTGAGCATGTCAAATCAACCACCACTAAAGCTCCCTACAGTTTTCTTGCAGCTCCACAGACAGTAATTTCAGATTATCTCAAAAAAGAATCTGAGAACCAGTCAAATAACCTTCCACAAAACTCATGGTTGTTTGCCGGTTATTTCATGAAATCCACTGGTTCTTGAGGCTTATTGAAAAAACCAGAACTGGAGGTTCTTTGATCCTGAAATTAACAAAAAAACCAGAACCAGAGTTTCTTTGATTCTGGAATTTTTCCAAAAGATGGAACTGGATGTTCTTCGATTTCCATTTTTTGAACTGGAACTGGAGGTTCTTAAAACAATCAGATAGCCACCTCTACACTGGTATAAACCTCTTGAGTTTTGAGTGGTGCCAAATGGAAGAAGTTGCAAGAGAACCCATTAGAAGAATGAAGTTGGCAGAGTGATTTACAGTATATGCCACCCCCAATAACGTCATTGTAAAAGTTGCAGAAAGTAGGAGAGATCGGGTATATCAAGAACCAACCATATATGAAAAAGCATGATAAAAGTAGCCAACCAAGAAAGAAAAAGGTGTAGAGTTTGCCAGGACATACTTGCTCGCCATAGTTGTACGTACGACAAATTTCAGGTCGAATGAAGTGGCGGCCTTTCCGAGTGCTATTCAATCTCAGCCAATCATCCCAGTAAGTGTGACACCAGCTAAGGAAGTACAAACAGTGCCAACTATGATCCATCTCCTGGTTTGTGTGATTCAAACATCAGCACATCCACAAATATGCAACATTTAAAGCTTTTGAATAAACAGTAGATAAACTACAGTTGAGAAAGGATATGCATTTGGCCACTGTGGGGCAAGCTCGTCCCAAACAGCTTTGGTAAGCATCCACCCAAGTCCTGGGAAAAATTCTGAGCGATAGAGAACCTCTACAGTATGACCCACAGCAAGTATAAGCAAAATACCACTTCATACATAATGGGGGTGCAGTTGGAAAGAAAGGAAATCTGTCCAGATATCAAGAGCAACAGCATAGGTATTCTAAAGATCCCAGGCCAGCTGTCCCTACTACATCCAAAGTCAGACTTACCAGAATCATGCACAAATTGTGTTTGCCCATTGTCATTCCATGCAGATACTGCAAGCAAGGTTCTGACTAGCACCAGAACGACATAAGAAACACATCCAGAAAAGAAATATGAACTACAGCACATCACCAAACTGAAAAACACAAGTCTAAACTAACACACAGTGCGAAAGTACAGATCCCCTGACCAATGAATCCATCAAAAAAAAACACTCTTGCTTATTTTTCCAGCTTTCTGGATCACTATGCACCTTACTTACAGTTCACTGCACCATGGAAGAATAGTAATATATGCATAAGAAAAGACCATATGCAGCACACCTGTCGTTGTCCAGCAAATGAGAAGTTGCTTCAAAATACTTGAAGAAGTCCGGAGCTATTTCCATATCATCTGTCATTTCCGCGAGTGCAGCAGTCCCACAAGAAAATCCAAATATAAGTTCAGCTAACCCCTCCCACAAAAAAAGAAGGAACCAATCACCTCAGAAAAATCCAAGCATCAATTTTTGAGATGATGAAAACTACATGAACCCTAAAGAACACACACCCGTGCCCAAGGAGCTTCATCCACCTTCTAAAATGATGACCCTTTCAAATTTGCGCTTATTGAAGAGTTGTGTGAGTGCCCATTTGTAGTGACCTGTTTACCAAATCCCACAAAGCAGAACAAAACCAAAACAGGACTATTGGTACTGTGAATGCAAGCTTTTGTTTCTGTCTCTAGCATTTTGTGCAAGAAACACTTGTATTATAGGTTACAAATTAAAGATACCCTCAGATGGATCCTACACAGACAAGCTTGAGTGTCATCCCCGACACACATGCTCCCAAGAGCCAAATCATGTTATGAACCTGAAAGGAAGTACTCAATAAGGTCAGTGCACTCAGGAAGAAGTTGAGGAAATCTCACTAGCGATCTTGTAGTAAGCAATAATCTCGCCAGGTCTTGCTGTTTTTGGTGGCCCCTCATCAAAATGCTGACCCAACCCATCCACACAGAAAAAATGAACATTCAGAAGAGAATTGCATGTAGCTGATTTCAACAGTATACTCAGCTCCAGCCTCAAACAGACAACTCGAACAAGTTATACAGAAATGCAGCACTTGGAGTTCATCCTCTGACTAATAAGTTTTGAGCCTAGATTCTTACTTGCATATAATTCACTTGAGAAAAGCTACGGGCTTTTGACATCACAGTCCAATCTGCCCCATCCTGTGTGAGTTTACATCAGTGAGAACATGCAGAGCATCAAATCCAAAACCCCCCTGAAACCAAACTTCTGTAAAGATGTCCCACTTGGACCTCACTGAATGGTACAGGGACTTCAGCAGAGCAGTTGGTATGATCACCTTTCAGCCTGACAGGAACAACGGCCAAAACACACCAACTGTTCCAGAGGCTTAATAGCTATGCTGTCTGGAAGGACAAGGGATACTTAATACTCACCTGTGATACAAAAAGTGGGAATCTGTCTGCAACAGCTTTGTGATACCTGCAGGCAAGGGTCAGTCCCAATGAGCTGTGGTACTCAAAGATGGTACTGCATTTCTTTGATTGCATGAAGATGTTCAACAATGCCAACAAGCAAATGACATACTTTAGAACTGATTTCAAGGCACGGTCCAAGTAATCAGGGCGGTTGTAAGTCATGATCACCACAGCAGCCACCACATCCTGTAGAGACAAAAAAAGTCCAGAGATGTATGATACATAAAAAGCAGTGTTCAAGTGAATAAACAACAAAACTTGTTTTCCACATAAATCCAGACTGCACTCCATGCCTGTTCAATAGATAACATCTGTATGCTCTTGGCTGCCCAACTATTGTGTCCAGGTTCAACTTGCCTCCAGGGGTTTGTCTGACATTCTTGTCATCTGTTCCTTCCCTGCCACCACCCAAGCCCAGTTGACTAGGTCCATTGTTAGCAGAGTTTCCAAGCATGTCCAGTCTGCATATGTAATATCAATCACTCTGTGCCTCCTATCATATGTGAGATGATTGTCACAGGAACATTTGAGAACTCTTCACAGATTCACCATGATCAAGGATGTACTTTGATATTCCGCAAGGACTGAACCAAGCTCCGATGTCTGACCTTCAAGGCGCTTCTTCTCCTCTGCGAGATGAAAGAAAGTCTGTTTAAATTACAATTGGGCAACACCATAAAATTTCCTGCATTTCTTCTCTCATCATGTTTGGAAGAATTGAAGATAAAGACTTCAAGGTCTGTTGCTTTTCTGAGAAGGAACACAGAAATATTCGAGCGTATCTAGTATTTAATTTTGATCCAGCAACACAAAGGGCATTCAAGGTCAGTTGAAGATCAAAAAACGAACCTTCCAAAGACATTAGGGTTCCTTGCTGGGTCATGAGTTTGTCAACAAGGGATCGCATTTTACTTTGACAATCATTCTCACTATCCACCTGCAATTGAAAGCTTTCAGATTTCTTTCACCAAAAATACAGGGGCTCTGGTTTGGCATGTAGGTTCACATTTTGCCAGCTACAAACAACACAATAAAAAGTCCATGTGCAGACTCTGGAACTGAATCCCAGTTATTGATGCTAACCACCACCAGTAGCAATGGATTCTCTGACACAAACATAACATGCACTTACTGCAGCAGTAGCTCGATTAGCAGACTCTGATTGCACTGCAAATAATTTCAGCTGTCATCATGAAAAACACAACAACATAATTGCTTCAGTTATAACAATGGAATATTTTTCCAATCAAAGCTCGTAGCTTCATGAACATCTGTTCATATCATGCTTTCTAGAAGTGCAGTACTCATCGTAAAACCCTAATCCTTGGATCCACAAATTGTCTTACAAAACCTTGTGCTGCTCTTCTCAGCAGCAAGAGCAAAAATTAGGGTTCCCAGGAAATGAATGATAAGGCACATTCTAAGTAGAGATAAAATTCATCAAAGCCTGTCGCTGCTCAATTTCCTGATTTCATTCACAAAAAATGACTGCAGTGTTTCATTCAAACTGCATTTGCAAAAACCCTAAAACCAAAGAGAAATTTCCCCCAAGACATTCATAAGCAGCAACTAGCAGCAACTAGCAAGGCCTGCAATTCTAAAGTGAAACACAAGAGTTACATGAAACCCAAATATGATCAGTACTAGGAATCTTTGAAAACAACCCATTTCAGTTCCAGACCAAAAGAATTCAGAGGGGGGGAAAAAATGACTACAATCTTCGAGAGTTTTTCCATGTCTGCAACAGAGTTTCAGATATGGATGTCAGGCTGAAAAAACAATTGAATCATTTGAAAGCAAATGTAGAAAGAATCTGAGCGACCTGTATGGCGACGAAGACAATGGCAGCAACCAGAAACAAAATTCTCAATGCCCATGTGCTCCGCTTTGCCATAGCTTTGAGGTCAATTCCTGATCTGATGAAGATCCCTTTTTTTCCTTCTTACGGACCACAACAGCTCATGATGGTTGAGCTTTCTAGTAGGACCTCTGATGCTTCATCCGAGATAGAATAGAACAGAATCTCTCTACTACCATAACTGCAGACCTCTCTCTTCTCCCTCAAAAATAAAAACTACATACCACAACCGAAACCCCAGAACCGCCAAGAAGCTAGAAGGGGGGAAAAAACATAAAAACCCTAAAAAACACTAAGAAACCCTTAAAGATTTAACAAACAACTAAGTTGAGATTCCCAGAGCTACAACAGCGCCAAAAAAGCAGCAACCCACATCGAGAAAACAAGAGTGGAGAAAGCCCACATGGTCATAAAAATCACAGAGAAGTTAGGTCCCAGAGATGGGTCCGTAGCAGCGACGAAGAGTTTGCGGGCAGTAGCAAAACGAACGAAGCGTGCAGCAGCAAGTGCAAGAGGGGTTGTTGCCTGCTTCCGAGTTCGAACCCTTGACCTAATTTGAGCCGGTTATCAAGTCGATTATTAACAACCTACCGTCTGGTAACTGGTTTTTTTTAAATACCCGGTTATCAATTGACAGCCGCCTGGAAATGAATTTTCCAAAAATCTAATAACCTACCTGGATGACCCAATTATCATTAGGTAGGTTATCAATCTTTAAACAGAAATACCCAGAAATAATTAATTCTAATTTAAAAAAGACTTATTGGTAGGATAACAGGTGATTATTAATTGATTATTTGATAACTCAATTACCCTTATGCATAACTGCCAATTAGCACCCCAAAATTTTGATAGCTTATTTGACAACCATTTTTTTTGACATTGATATTGATAACCTGCGTGGCCTCCCCCCAATTCAAAAACCCTACCCGGCGGTTATTCATAGAAAGCAATAGTCAGTCAACGCTGGTAATGCACACATGTTGGTCTGGTAGGTGTTGACTATTGACTTTTCAACATACTCCCTTCAAGAAGGTATATACTATCTATATACGTATATACTTGGTCTTGAGATTGGTATAAAACTGGTACAAGGCCTATATGAGCTTGCACCCTTGGTCTTTACTACCTACTAGGCTGATATAGGTATAAGGCTAGTATTGCCTCAGCTCATATTGTACTTGCAACTAATGTTCGACATAAATATATTTTTTAAAGGGTAAGTTGAAAATTAAATAAATCGATAAATAAATAAATAAAAACTTGAAGTTATTGTGTCGAATTTAGGGTGTGTGAAGTTAGGGTCAATTTCCACATTGACAAAGCAAATAATTTTATTTTTCAAAAAATGAATTTTTTTTCTAATTTTGAAATTATATATTTTTCCATCATTCATTATAATATTGTGATATGGGTAATGAAATTATTTAGAGTGTAACTTATGAGAATTATGATAATTTTCAACCTGTCAATGTCATATTTTCATCACAAAATTTCATTTCACTATTTTGAGGATTATTTAATGATGAAACTAGCCTTAAGGTAAATAATGTTGTGTAAGTAGCCAAGTAGTTGGTTATTCGAGGATGGTTGTGGTTTCAAATACCCAAAATTTAACTAAAATCAAATCTTAATTATCAAACTAGGTTGGGAATTAAACTAGGGCTAAATTAGGTTAAGTTATATTATTTAGGTTGAAAAACCAACTTCCAATTCTAAGGTTTCGACCAAAAATGGAAACAAACTTGGGTCTAGTTCTTAAATAGTGTAAAAATTAGTTAATTTAATTTTGGTTCTAATCATCGCTTTAAGGTTTGGGAATGGTGATTTAAGGTTTTCTGTTTTAAAATTTTTTTTATGTTCTTCTTATTTTTTCTCATTTTTCTTCCTAATCTTTGTTTGTGGCTAGTGTTGTGTTCTTATTTCATTTGAAAACAAACAAACAAACACACATTGGATTTTCTTCATGGTGTTTTTGATTGCGAATCATTTTTCACATTGGTTTATGTCTTTTTCACTTGTAATTTTTTTTTCCACATTTTTTTCTTTTTAATTCATCGCCATCATTTTTTCCTATACTTTTCCTAATCATGATCACTTGTTGGTCTTTTGGTCATGGTTCATGGTGCTCATTGTCATCGCCTTTCTATATATTCCTTATAGATGGTATTGCCTTGTTGGTTTCATGGTTGTGGTTCTTCGTGTTTATTGTTGTCACCTTCTTTTTTATTTTATTTAGTTGATATCGCCTTGTTGGTCTCTTAGTTGTGGTTCCTAATGTTCATCGCCATCACCTTTTTCTTTTGTTCCTTTTAGTCATGGTCACCTTATTGATCTCATGGTTTTGATTCTTAACATTCATCACCATTGCCTTTTTATATGTTTTTCCTAATCATGATCACTTTGTTGGTCTTTCGGTTATGTTCATTAACGTTAAGCCTTCTTATATGTTTTTCATGATCGTGATCATGTTATTATTCTTTTGGTTGTGGTTCCTAACATTCATTGTCATCACCATTCTTCATAATTGTGATCACCTTTTTGGTCTCTTAGTTGCGGTTCTTAACATCCATTGTCATCGCCATTACCTTCTTATTTACTCCTCCTAGTCACAATCACCTTGTTGGTTCTTGGTTATGGTTCTTTATTCATCATCATTGTATATTTCTTTGTTTTTCTTAGTAGTGATCAGCTTGTTGGTCTCTTGCTTATGGTTCATGGTGTTCACTGCCATCATTATTTGATATAATTATTTGTTTGTTATTTGATTTTTTCTTTTGGGGTTTGAGGTTTTAATTCATGGGGGATTTCTTAATTCATATTAAGAAGGTAATTTATTCTAATGAACCTTCATTGAAGATTGATTATTGCGGTAATTGTTGGGTTAAAGTCCCTTTAAGCCAAATAATAATGTAGGAAACTACTATTATGAAATCCATTGTGAATAGACACCTTGGTTTTAAGGTGAGAAGGTTAATTAAAGGCCATGTGCAATGTGAACTTCATTACTAATCGCCTATAATCCTCCAATTCCTATTCAAGTCAAAATCATCATAAAGGAAAAAAAAATTTAATTTTAATTATTTGACCATAAAAATAGGTACCTAAATTTACTTGGTGCACCAAAAACGAAACTATTTTCTAATATGCACTTTTTTTTAATGGCAACATTAAACATCCCATATGCCAACCTTGGGATTGTCAATCATAAATCAACATTGTGACGACCATTAAAGATTGTTCACATAACATGCATAATAGGTTGGTGGGGATCTCCACTAAAGATGAATTAATTTAGCCATCTACATTGGGAAGATGATACAATGCACAAGTAGACACTTGGTGTTTCCATGTCTAATCATATTGACCTTCCAATAATAATATTCAAAAATAATAATTCTCAAACATGTATAATAACACACCTCACAATCACATCCAACATAGTTAATGTTTGTTTAAGGGTACAACTTTTGAAACTAATTAGTGCCTGGGCATCCTAGTAATTAATTAATTACTAATGGTAGATTATTTATCATTTTTTATTTATCTAAGGGATGAAGTTAATGGGGTGGTTAGTCTTCGAGGATAAATATTGGTATTTGTTATTCAATCAACTAATGGAATGTGCAGAAGATATTAAAATAAGGATAAGAAAATAAGGAAATCCAAATGTGTGGGGAGCAACCTTCTTTAATTCCTTATTTATCTTTTGAGAAAGGAAAAAGGGGCATCATCATATTCTCAAGGTAGCATGATAGGAAGAGATATGGAAAGGCTGGGAGAATTGGTATGATAACAATGTTATATTTGGTGTATGGAAAATGGAAAATGTCTAAGGTTGTGTGTAATCAAATGCATTATTTATTCTTGTTTGTATCGACTTTTAAGAAGGCAAGGCAAATAATTTCTTTTTAGTTGATGTAAAATATTAATTTCTTAGTTTGATTCTTTTTTTATTTTGTGATGAAATTATTTTCTATATTTATTATTGGAATACGAAGGTAGCTAGGGTTATTGTAGGACCCCATTGGAAAATAGTAGCATGAAAGTAACCATTGCTTTTAAAGGCTACAAAGGGTAGATTAATGTTATGGATGGTAGGCAATAACTATACGAGGTTTACAAACACTCTAAATTTTTTTCAAGTTTACATATGATGATAGGTGCAGCATGATGATAAATGTTGAAGGATAGTAATTGTTGTAGGATGATAAATATTATAGGTTGGTAGCAACTTCTACACAATGGTAGTTACTACAAGACAATAATTACTACAAGATTGTAGTTGTTGCAAGACGATAAGCAAACAAAAGATAGGTCTCACTCTCATGTCTTTCCATTTTTTTTGTTATTTTTTTCTACTTGGCAACCCTTTCTTTCATGATAATTGAGTTACCAGTTTTTGTGGTTTTACATTTGGTGACCATGTCATGGATACAATCCCAAAATTATGGCAAGTAAAAATATTTTTATTTTCTTATCATGTTGTGGATGTGGAATTTTAGAACCTAGTTGGATTTTGGGGTTTTGTTTTACGGGAAAGTTTTCAAGGTGTTTATTTTGGGAAAATTTTAAATGAAAGTACTTTGGAAAAAATATTTAGAACATATTATGGATGGGTTTCCAAATATTTGGTTAAGAATATGTTTTATGTTTTGGGGAAAATTCCAAATTTTTGTGTTTTTTTTCATTATTAATGGGGTTTTTCAAGGGGAAAATTAATGGTCGTGAGTTCTAGAAAGAAAAAGGGATTGTGATGGTATTACAACACATAAAACAAAGTGACGATAGTAACCTTTTTGCTAGCTACTGTAAATTTTGTGATGGTAATACCTTCAAGTTTATTGTTGGAAAAAAATTTTGACTTGAAATTTTTGTTTATGAAAGTTTTTTATGAGATGGGTGAAAGGTGGTGGTATAGGAGGTAGTTATTCGTATTCCAAGGCATTAATAATGGGAAGTTGGGCTAAAAACAACATAAAAGGAGTAGGAGAATAAGGGGTAGTTGTTTCATTAAATATCAAATCAAACAAGGGTTTAAAGCTTAGTCCAAATTTGAAATCTTAGATATTGGGATCTACACTACCACTATTGACCTCTATATTGTAATAAACTAAACTCTTTACTTTTAATAGCAATTGGGAGTGGAGAGTAATATGCAGAAGTACACTACCATCCCATGAGCATGATGACAAGGGCATTGACTAGGAGGGTCTATTCATGATTGGGGTACCAAAAAGGAGTGTTTAA
>Ga0116229_10015159_pt1 | contig 10566 bp, 9 predicted proteins | sample S1TSphgellanicum_3_FD_87313 | JGI IMG/M metagenome (GOLD analysis project Ga0116229, IMG submission 87313) | Host-associated microbial communities from peat moss isolated from Minnesota, USA - S1T2_Fc - Sphagnum magellanicum MG | ecosystem: Host-associated > Plants > Peat moss > Unclassified...
GGGCATAAACTGAATAGGCAACCATGAAAAAAAAGTGGCCAATTTTAATGAGGCTGAAGAGGGCTATAAATCTTTTAAAACAAACAGGCATCAATTAATATTCCCTTTGACAACACTGCCAAAAAAAAAAAAAAAAAGCTAAGCTAGTGATGAGAGTGCAAAAGAAATTGCTGCTTCTTCTTCACGTGTTCAGCATTTTCTTTTACAACAAACAGTCACCCACACAGATTCAAGCCGTACACAAATCCCTGCCATTTTTTCTAACTCGATGAACTCCCGACGATCAGAAAGACATAAAATCAACCTCACCTTGATTATTGCATGCTCGTCTTTTGGCGGCTGCTGACTCTCCCAGGGCACACTTGCTTTTCCCGAAACTGCAGAACCAAAACCTTCGCCGAATGAAGAAGAAGAAGACGAAGAAGAAGAAGAGATTTTACCCTTAACACAACAACTAGATCACCAAAACTGCCAAGCAAAAAAGCCAAGAAAATTTCTACAAATTGTCAAAGACGTTGGGAATCCGAAATAGGGAAAAGAAGAGGACGAACAACATTCAAAATTTATTATTATTATTATGATTATGACATGCTTTCTCATAATCTCTCTCTCTTCTTCTCGACGAAGCTTCTGCAATAGCTGCAACTGTAGCGAACAAGGATCCCCGCACAAGTGGAAACCCTAAAATTGATCCGCGTGATGCATCCCTGCGTTCTCCCAACTCAGCCAATGAAAAGGGTCCGGTTAGTTAGTGAGTCCCGTTAGTGAGTCCAGTTAGTTAGTTAGTTAGTTAGTTAGTCCCCCTTATTATTTCTGTTTTTTTTTTTTTTTAACTCTGTCTGTATAAAGACAAGGGTTCTACTATTAGGGTGCATTCACACCTAATGTTAACTTTCAGTGTTAAGTGAAAATCTAGGTGGCATCTTAGGTGGCACCCAATGTTAAATCGGTTATTGTTTTAATATTAAATGAATGTTAACTTAACATGTTTTATTTATTTTGTTGAATATCCCCTTTTTTAAACCGTCAAAATTTGAAAAAGGTTCTTAAAAATGGCCATGTTTTTCTACATTGTTCAAGCTAATAATCATACAATATAAAAGGATTTTAATAAATTTCTACTTTTGTAGATGGTTTCTAGCCAAATATGGCTAAATCTCTTAATGGTTGATTGCCAATATGGCAACAACACAAAATTGAAAGGAAAAATAAAAAATAAAAAATGTTGATAAGGTCTTGTAGGATTGTGTGAATTTTAAAATATCAATGGAAATGGTGGAAATGGATCATTATTTTCATTGTTCAAATTAATAGGATTGTGTGTAGGTTTAAAGATTGTTTTTAGGCCAACAAAAATGCTAGATTTGATGGTTTTATTTATTTATTTTTGAGTTACCTTGAGTGAACCAACAATTTGATGTGTAATTGTTATTTTTCACACATTATTTGTGCACTTTTTTCTTTTTCTTTTTCTTTTTTTTTGGTTAAGGGTTTAGGGTTACTTTGTTAAACCCTAAACCCTATGAACACACTTTTAAAATATTAGATGATGGTGAGGTCAAGTCACTTGGTAGCATTTGAATTTTCGAACAAGATATTGAGATTTGGATGAACTCGTGTCATTTCAATTGTCACCTCAATTTTGGAATTTACATAATAAATTTTAATTTCAAGTACTACACAATGTTATTGCATTCTATTCTCATAATAACTTGGCAACTTTAGCACAAATTATACATTTTTAAATGCTGAAATTTTCATATATATATATATATTCAAAAAAATCAATTTGTTGTGGAGGAAATTGAAAAATCTTTTGAAATAGTTTGGAATATTGTTTTTCAAGATGGAATCTTCAAATTTAATTAATTATTCAACCACCCATATATTATAGGTGTGGTTAGACCCCAAAAACACCATGGTTAGTTAATTCCTCTCAAATGATCCCAATCTTAAACCTTACAAAAATAACATAGAAAAGAATGGCATTAATCCAAAAACAACCAAAAAAGAAACAATGCCAAATCCATGTTGGACGTTTCAACTACAAGAAAGAGAAAGAAAATTTTGTTGTAAGTAACAATCCTTCAAAGTTGTTGGTTACTCAATTTCTCTTCCAACGTTTGAGTTGGTTATCCATTACCAATCCATGGCATGCAGACCTACATACCTTCCAATGCCCACCTACAATTGATTGCATTCAAATGTAAGAAAATTGGGTGCACATGAACATGATTAATTCCCTTACATCAAAAGAAATTGTTAGTCAAATTTCAAATGCATTGATATACATACATTACTTTTCTCTAAAGTTGATGATTCCCAACAATTTTGATGTTTGAATAAAAACGTTGAAGTTGATAAACAACTTAAACAAAAAAACATGAAGAGCTCAAAAAGACAACACATCAATGAAAAGAAAATATGTAGTAACCTACTTAACAAGAATAGATTGACGTTCATAGTTTCCAACTTTCCAAAATTGATTACATCCATTATTACAAAAACATGTTTTTTATGCCTTTAACATTGTGATTAAAATGACAAATGTGGCTAAACTACATATTCAACATGACTAAACCTATTGATTTTTGTCCTTTTTGCCTTCTTCAAAACTAGGTATGTCTAAAATCATTTTGATGATTTATTTTTTTAGTTGAAATATATGTTACCACTTGTTACAAACATCACTTTCACATGATGAATGGAATTCATTCATATGAATGTTCATCTATAATTCATAATTAATTATTAGTTCAATTTTAACTAGCTTCCAATTCATTTTTAATTAACTCATAGTTCACTATTACTTAATTATTAGTTCATTTTTAGTTAACTCGTAGTTTATTTATAATTCACTTCTAATCCACTTCCAATTCAGTTTTAATCCACTTTCAATTAATTTATAGTTGTTTCATAATTAACTTTTAATTCATTATTAATTAAGTTTTAGTTAATTCATAGTTCACTTGTAATTATGAAGCCTCTCAAGAAGTTTCCTTAATCAACGAACACATTGAAAACTTTCTTGGAAGTTTATTTACGCTATGTCTCCAAAAAAATATAAACAAAAGTAGGACCTTTTATTACCTTAAGTTTGTTCAACATCAGTCTAAGGTATGACCTTATTCTACAACCTTGTTTTGTTTTTTTTAAGTTTAGATGTGTTTATTTCATTGCAATAAAAATATATTTATACTCGAGTCTTGCACACTTTGTGTTCTTAGTTTTAACCTTTTGTGTTTTTGTCTTGTTCCATTTGTTTTGTGTTTTAGATTTAAACTTAGACCTATCATTTTGTCGTTTCTTTTAATAATTTTTGTGCCCATGACACCATTTACAGGTGACATTTTTATGCATGTGTGGTGTAAGTACATGTAGGTATAATGATTTATATAAATCATTATTACTAGCATTATGAACGGTGGCATATAACATTTGTTAATTTTCAATCATGGGTAATGTTATTTTTATAATTTGGTGTGCCTAGGCATGTAGGTGTGTAGCCTTTTATAATGTATCTAGGGGTATATAGGCAAGTTGGGGTATGGAGATAGGTTGATATGATCATTTGGTTCTAAATTTAAAACAATATATTATTGTTAAACTTGCCCCTATTAGGAAACCTATTATTTCCTTAGAATCCATTCCCTTAGTAACTTTCATAGCCATAAATCTTCACATGGCTATCATACAAATACGTGTGGGGAAAATTTGAGTTGAAGATGTGATGTTGGATGGAAGGTTTGGAATAAACATTATCACTTATGACCTAAGGAATAAACTAAAGTTGCCTATGCCTAGACTAATTCTTAATATTCTTATAATGACAAATTAAACATTTATGAAACTAATAGGGCCAATCAAAACCTCAAAATCCATATTCACAATATTCCATACATTATTATTTTCACTATTACATGGAAAATAATATCTTGGATGCTAACTACTCCATGTTGTTTGGCCATTTGTGGTTGCAAGATGCTGAGGTTACCCATAATTGGAATAATAATTTAATCGCCATTGGACAACAAAAGATTCATATGATAATTATAATTAAACATGTAGATAGCAACACCAAATGACTAGAAATCCTTTTCTACTATGATTTGTTGATGGTGTTACTAATGAAAATGAAGGTGTTTTTTTTTTAATTGAACCATATTTGTTCATAATTGGGACAATTTCATTATCGGAACCAAAAACCTTCATGGCCACTACCAACAATTTGGATTCAAGTAATGAAGATCTTATATTTAATTTCCTTCAAACCCTAGGTGAGATAATTGGATATACATGAAAATGCACATGTCATTGCATATTTGCAAGCAAGTGAAGTCTTGATTAGGTTGACACCCAAAGAACATGGATGGGTTGTGCATAGGGCCATGTGATTCAAGTGGGAAGACATTTTCTCCTATGGGTGTGGACGAATTGACAAATACAAATTGTGTTCTGCCCATAACAACATGAAGGCCTTATGCAATATGTTCATGAAAAGTTGAATCATTTTGGGGTTTGTCGAACCTATAATTTGCTTCAAGCACAATATTAATGGTGGAAATACAACCACATGTTCAATAGTTTGTTTTTCAATGTGCAATGTGTGATCAAATGCAAATGTCATTCAATGCACCTACACCTCATTTACAACCGTTAACCATCCTAGGGATTGGTTATCAATGGAATTTGGATTATGTCAACTAGTAAACTTAATAGTGTGACATAACCAATATGTTTTGGTTATGATTGAACATTTTTTGAAATGGCTAAAGTTAGTGCCATTGTCAAATTATAGCAATGAAGGTGCTACCTATGCATTTATGGACAAAGTATTTAATAGATTTGGGATTTCGACCACAATACTCATTAACCAAAGTATGAAATTGTGTGAAGAATTCTCCAAAAAATGTGTGAGAACACGTTCATTAATCATTATATGATTTCACGAGACCATCCTAACATAAATATATTAGCTAAATGGATGGTGTAAACAATGAAATGATGTTTATAAAAACATGGGGTCCAAAAGGGCCATACTAAAGATTGGGAACTATAGTTACCACGATTAATATTTGGATATAAATTGAAGTATCAAGTTTATTTTGCATCATTTTCACCATATTCCATATTGTTTGGTTGTGAACCCAAATTACCAGCCGTAATCCAATGTAATGTGATGAAAATAATTAATTCGAAATATCCATTTATGTGTGGTTTGAATAAGAAATTTTTTTGTTTTGACATGCAATGTTGATAGCTATGGAAAAGTTGGCAATTGTTCAACACCAAGGTATTTTACATTATGCCATTATTTGAAAAAGGGGTTATTGGCCTTAAGCTCATAGATTTCAGCATGGAGATTTTTGGTTTGGAGATGATGCACCATTAAGGTGATTTATGTCATTTGTCATGTGTTTGTAGACAACAATAGTTATAAACATTGATGTGGTTATGCATAGCAAATGGGACAAAGGGCACATGAAAGAAGGAAAACCAAAAATACAAGGGTGATACCATGCACCTCAAGTTCATGGAAATGTGACTAAATCAATGAAATAGGAGTTGGAGCATTGGGAAAAAAGATGGTTATATTCATCTCATTATGATTTTTTATGACAAATTTGATAAAACAATAAAACCTAAAGGTCATTAAAATTTTAATGTGGAAAGGGGCCCACGAAAAAAAGGGGATTGAAAGTACAAATAATGAAACCTTATACCTATGGTTCAAGGAAAAGATTGAACTAATGAGGTAAGAATTATAACATTTAAAAAGAGGATGGTTGTGCTCATTTTATTGCAATTTTTGCAACAAAATTGATATAAATAAATTAAAATCTAGGACATTAAAATTAAAATTATTCTATTATAATTACTTACTAGATCATAGTAAAAAAATGCTAAGTTTAGAGCTTGCATTGAAGTTTGAAAAAAAAATATGCAAAAATTATTAAAATTGTTAAGAAAATGGCAATGTTGGCTAATACTTTTCCCAAGGTTTTGTTGTTTCTTCAAGAGATCAAAATGGCTTTCCAAAGCTTATTACTAGTTGTTTAAAGATAAACTAGAAATAACTTATGTTTGTAAGGGGTGAAGAAGGTGGTGTCATGTGTTAAATGTTGGTATTAATATGACTTTTGGTTTGGCATTGTTGTTAATTGTGATTCATAGTTTATCAAATGTGTGTTGTGCCTTTAGTTCAACTTTCTTCTATTTGTTATTGTTGTAATTTTTGTAGGTTGATAGTGTGAAAGGGGATCAAATAGGGTTATCATTATAATTATTATTTATCACATAGTTAACATATCCCTAAACATGAACAAACCTTAAATAAATAAGGTGTAGGTAAGTACCAATGTTGGGTGGTTATCAAGTTTTTTAGAACCCCATTGGGTCCAAGTTTTTAAAAAGTTTATAAGACTTGCCTTAATTTTTTTTTTTAATTTAAAATTACTTTTCAAGGAGGATAAATATTTGAAGGTAGTTTTCACATACAGTTTTCAAAACTTATTTTGTTTCAAACTTGTAATTTTGTTTTTAATTTAAAAATTACACAAAAATGTGGAAAAATGAAAAAGTTCTTTCAACATTTTATATGTTCACAATTTCATCATATTCAAATGAACTTTCAAACTTTTTTTAACTCTTCAAAAATTTTAATCCTTTTCTATTAAATCCACCAAATTGGAAGGTGGTTTATAAGCATCTCTAAGATCAATTAGCCATTTTTCTAACCAAAATTAGTTTTTCTACATTATATAATGGTAGATGACATGTCCTTAGGTTTGGAATATATGAATTAATATTTTTTGTAATGGACGTCTTTCTTGACCCTACACCACAAACCCAAAAAAAAATTCAAAAAAAAATTTACAAACAAGGAAAGGTGCAAATGAACCAAAGAGTAAAAACAAAAGCCAACCAAAAAACACAATGCACAAAACCTTTCAAAAAACAAGTTGTAATGTTTTTGTATTATAACCAACTTTTAAAGAAAAACATAAATATAAAAAGTAACTGCAATCCAACAACGCCTCTTAAATCCTAAACCTAACTTTAAATTTTACCTAACATTAAATGATTGTTGAAATATTGGGCAAAATTTAAAATCTTAACCTTGGTATTTTTTGATACCATGATAGGATATCAATTTTTAAAAAATAAAGATAAGATTTCAAGTGACTAATTCTTAGTCTAATATGAAAATTGATGAACGAATTTTGGACAAGGCATGACTTAGGTAATCGCTATAAGTATTCAACTTGAAACCTAGTTTAAAACCTTATTTGATTTTAAATCATTTTTTGATACTTGCCCAACTCTAATAGGTACTAACATAGATTGAATAAAGGACATGAATTCAAATTGCTTTCAAAGTAACTCTTTCAAAAACAAAGCTACAAACACACATTCTTTAAGCCTTTTTTGCAAGTGCTCATTCTTTTTTTATCACTATGATCCTTCTTCATCCTCCCATTCTTGTATTGCATTTGTTAAGCTTTTTGACATCTTGTGTTGGGTTGTTGTCATTTGTTGATCATGTGTTTTCATGTGATTGTGCTTCATTTGCCAGTGTCAATTTTTGAACCAAGGTTTCAATAATGTTTTTGTAATTTTTTTAAATTTGTTTTAGTTTTTGTCCCTTTCTTTGATAGAAGAATTATAAATAGTTTTTATTTATTTATCTTCTGATCCTTTGATTTTTTATTTTGCTTTGGGAACAAGCTCAATTGAGCTTTGTTTTGAGGATCTTTTCCTATTGAGTATTGTTGGCTTTTAATTTGAAGGAGGAAAGAAGTTTTAGTCAGTGTGTTTTGTTTTTTGTATAACGTGGGGAGGATCAAATGCATGTTAATGATGCAAATCTAAACATATTTTTAAACAAAATTAAACATTCCCTCTCTACATACGTACTACGCATGAGTGAATTTTAAATGTAGGATAATGCTTGAAAAATGAGTAGTTTTGAACCTAAGCATTTGCCCAAGGTGGACCCAAGGGGCACATACTTCATGAACCCCATTGTTCTAAGGGTGTTATGAAGTGTAAAAATTGATAGTTTTTTTTTAAAAAAAGAAACCTCAAGACTCAACAAATACCACGGGAAAAAAAGAAAAAAAATGATGATGAATTTTTCTTTTTTTTATCCCTTACTCTCATATATACAAGAGAAATTTTAGAAGGTTTCTACAAACACATATAATTTTTTTTTCATAATAAACATGGAAGGACATTTTTTTCCAAGTTGCTAAAAATATTTTTATTGCCATGAACCAATCGGTAATCGATATTAGTTCCATACCTAAATATAGGTATATATCTACTTATATAATATCCTTGGTTTTGTCCGCTTGTGGTGGTGTCCAGTCGTCCTTTCCATCCATCCGTCCCGTCATCCGTCGTCATCCGTCCCATCATCCGTCTCGATGACGGCCATTGTGTCCACATTCAGAACGTGTGGTTCTTCCCTGTTGCTTTACCCATTCTTGCACCTCTTCTTCTTCTTCTTCTGCTAGCCCTCACTTGCGGCAGCAGAAGAAGAAACTAGAAGAAGAAGAAGAAGAAGAAGAAGAAGACTCAAGCAACCAAGTAGCAACAGCTGCAAACTGTATTATATCAGCAAAGGAGGAGGAGAACTGATGATGATGCTCCTGTTGATCTTTTTTTTGTTTGCAATGGAAGACATCAATATAATCATCATGGCAATGGACAAGACAAGCAATAGTAGTAGAACTAGCAATAGCATAACCAACAGTAGCAGCAGCAGCAAAAGCTGTAGTAGTAGGAAAAGGAGCATGAGGATGGCGGATTACAGTGTTTTGGTAATGACACAGAAGAAGAAAATGAGGAACAGCAGCAGTCTAGATTGTTGTTGTTATTGTTTTGCAGGTGGTTGTGATGATGATGTTGGTGCTGGTGTTTGGTGTTGCTGATTGATGTCGTTGATTGCTTTTGCTGTTGTTATTGTTGTGGGTTGTGGGGCACATGGTGTGGTGCACATTTTACAGTAGTCTTTCATAGGAGGATCAGATAGGGACATTTTGCATTGTGGGTGGTGGTGGTCCCATATACTCTAAGTCCCTATTGCTGCTTGCTGCTGCACTGGGTCCTTCCATTCCTCGCTCCTTTGTTGCTGTCGTCGATCCAATTTTTGTGTATTGTTGGGTTCTAGTTTGTTGAGAGAAAGAGAGAAAGAGAGAGAGAGAACTGAACAGAAATCTAGAGTTGGGTGTGTACCAAAAGCGTCGCATTGAGAGAGAGAGAGGGAGAGAGAGAGAGAGAGAGAGAGTTTTGATCAGAGGAGGAGCTTCTTCTCTATGTGCATTGCGAAGAGGGAGGAAAACTATTGTTGCTGCCGTTGCAGGGATGATGTGCTATGAAACGAAGAGCTAATCCGAGTAGCTCCCAACAACTGAGCGGTGGTGAAATCATCATGTTAGACAGGAGTGGAGGAGCTAAGAAGGGAGGCTGTGGTGTTGGGTCGGATTTTAGCCCTTGCATCTCCAATGGAAGGTGGCTTTTGCATTTCCTACCGGTTATTCAACAACATCTCCCATCCTTCTTCTTCTGTTGGTGCACTTCACAAGACCCTCCAAATGTTCTTCTTCGTACGCGAGTCACAGAGAGCTAGACCAATCCAAGTGCTGATGCCATTAGCGCTGACGATAGGGGGGAGGTGGCAGAAACAACTGCAGCAGGGGCATTAGCTAATGCCAAACAGAGGGCAGTAGGATCTCAGCGTTATGACTTCTAGCAGCTGGCGATGTGGCTCCTGAAATTCATTTTTCATGATATGCTCCAAGTGAGTTTAACTCATCATCATCCATTATCACAAACCTGAAAAATCCAATTGAGAAAATTGGTTGTTTCAAGACTTTGAACTTTCATGGAGTCATCATCATCATGTATAGCAGGATTTTCTTATTTTCATTTTTTTAATCCTAAGAAAACAAAATACCACTCCTATATGAGAATTTGGGTGAAAAAGAAGAATCCACAATGACAGGATGTGCAGACAAACTTGGAAGTTATTTTAAACCCTAAAAGTTTCAATGAAATTGAAAACAAGAGTGTTGAGAGAAAACCACTCCAGGTGAAAAGGCTCGCCCTGTTCCTGTGAGAATTATGACTTAACGTTAATTATTTTTTAAATAATTTAACCTATAGTTAAAAAAATTATCAATACTTTGGTTTAGGATTAAAATATTTTTAATGTTTAAGCTTAAGGTTGGAATTTTTTTAATAGTTAAGCTTAAAGTTAGAAGGTTTTTAATATTTTGGCTTAAGTTTAAAATCTTTTTAGGCCTAAAAATAAATCTATTTGGGCCTAAAGGTTAAAATCTATTTAGGCCTAAGGATTAGAATTTTTTTATTATTTTGACTTAGGATTTTAAAAAATTACCATTTTGGCTTGGGTTAGAATCTTTTTATTGTTTTGACTTAAGATTAACAAAAATTTAGCATTGAGGCTTACATTTAGGTTTAAAATTGGGCATTCTAAAAAATTCTTGAAAAACATTTCTCAAAATGCTTGAAAAATATTCATTAGTTTGAGAATCTTTA
>Ga0116229_10015163_pt1 | contig 10564 bp, 7 predicted proteins | sample S1TSphgellanicum_3_FD_87313 | JGI IMG/M metagenome (GOLD analysis project Ga0116229, IMG submission 87313) | Host-associated microbial communities from peat moss isolated from Minnesota, USA - S1T2_Fc - Sphagnum magellanicum MG | ecosystem: Host-associated > Plants > Peat moss > Unclassified...
CACCGCCTCAGTAGATTTCTTTTTACACCTCAATTTTCCTCTCCATCCCCACTTTTCAATCTTTGTCACTCACTCACGAGCTCAGTCAGCAGTTTTCACACCTCAATTTCCATCCGCCCCTCATTACCACTCCTCATTTCTGCCCTTCATCATGACTCAGGACCTCTTTTTCGCACCTCAATTTTTTTCTCACTATCCCTCATTTCCACTCTTCGGAGTAACACTGGGACCTCAGCAGTTTTCACATCTCAATTAAACTAAGATCTACGGTTAGATCTTAGGTCAGATCCTTTCCTGTGGTTCCCATTCACCTACACTATCACCTACACCTGCAAACCTCATTTGTTTTCACATCTCATTAATTACCCTAAGATCTAGGGTTAGATCTTAGGTCAGAAAGTTTGGGCTAATCCTTCTGAGGTAGCCTACCATCAGCCATGTCTCTTGACCTAAGTTTTTCACATCTCAATAATTACCCTAAGATCTAGGGTTTAGGTCAGAAACTTTGAGGTAATCGTTCGGTAGGTGCATCAAGTATAACCTCCGGACCTCAATTTGCGTATCTCAATAATTGCCTTAAGATCTAGGGTTACATCATGGGTCAGACTCTTCATGTGGTTAATTGTTAATTCCTTCTAGTGAGGTGTCATTACCTCATACCACTCTTCTTCTTTCCAATTCCTTCAATTGGGACCTAAATTTTCACACCTCATTTTACCATAGTAACCTTAGTTCTTGGGTTAATCCATCCCTTGGACTCCAAAGGTGCACCAATATTATTACCCATCCACACCTTTACCTTCCTCTCAACCCCTTCTCTTCAAATGTCAATTTTTACACCTCAATTTACCTTAAGGTCTAGGTTTAGGTCATATGCTTGGCCCCCAAGGTCCCATCACCCCCACATTAACCTAAAACCCCAATTTTGACACCTCAAATTCACCTTAAGATCTTGGGTTAGATCTTAAGGTCGGATCCCTTGGGTTTAAGGTTTGTAAGGTTTGCAATTAGCCATCACACCTCCTTTCAACCCCCTTCTTCACTTGGGACCCCTCATCTTCAATTCTTTTGAGAGGTAGCTAGGGTTAATAGAACTCTAGGGTTGGATCTCCCTTTGGCTTGACCCCTCCCCTCCCCCCCCCATCCATCCATCATTTGAGGTGCCAATTGAGCCTCCCCCCCAAAAAAAAGCTCAAACAAAAGTGCTAAAATTGACCTGATTTAGGTACATTTGTTTTGGGGAAACTTGTGCAATAATTGAGATGCGGCAATGGCTATGCTCGGACTACTGAGGCTATGAAAAAACAACAATGAAATAATGTACACAATTGAAGGCTTTGTGTGGTAGGTGCGGGTCGGTGATAGGAAAGACCCAAAAAAGAGTCAAGAATGCATCAAATTCACCACCCAAGAGAAAAGCTGCTTTGTTTCTAGTGATATATACAACCAAATCCTTTTGCTATTCACAAGCCTTGACTCCTAAGCACATATTATAACCCTAAACCTAATACTTCACATGGTGTGTTTTCTTTTTGTTTGTGTGATGAACCCCCTTTGGGAACTCAGAAACAACATACTAGAAAATTACTAGTAAAGAAAAAAATACATAAAAATAGAATACACATGAAATTCATGAGCATTTAGAAGAACAAAAATTCTTGATTTCAAAATTCATTCAAATATAAAGTGAATCTTTCATCCATTATTCTTCAAATCATGCAAAAATTTGTCTAAATTGTTTTTTGTTGCTTGAGGTAGGTCGACCATGTTAGTTAGTGTGTTTGTTGGCCTTGCCTTGGTAGGCAAGGGATCTTGTGTCTAGATTCATTGTAGAATATAATAGCTTACGGGATTTTGGCCCCTGGGTAATAAGGTCTGTTTTGATATGAGGATTTTTGAAAGATGATATTTTGGCTTGTGTTGAAACTTGAGATTAGTTATAGAGTTATAATAATTTGAAGGATTTTGGTTTCTTTTTGAAGATTATATTTTTGCACGGTGAAATATTTGAGTTTCCATAATTAAAAACTTCTTTTATCGTAAGATACTTTTTAATGTAAATGGCAAGGCCACAGTGTGATTGACACACCCCTTGTTTTTCTTTGTGCCATTTTCATATACGGCAAGGAAGTTACACACGCCCAAGGTATCATGCACTCTCAAAACTAGCTTAATTGAGCATTCAAAACTGGCTTGCACATTCTCTGTAACCTGGCCACTAAGTTTGTCCTTCTTCAAGAATCAGGTGTGTAGCGTGTACTTTTGGAAGTATGCTATACGTTACTTTAAATATTTTTTACTCCGTGTTGTTGTTTTCGGCCCCCATTGATGGACAAATGGTGTATATTTTGGGCATCCAACTTTTCGAATATGCACTCAATAAGTTAGGAGAGATTATAATCTATACAGAGCAATGGGTTGTCGCATAGGTCGCATTTTTTTTGGGGGTTCTGGCTCTAAGGTACCAAAACACGTGTACTGTGTCCGATGGCACCTGGATTTCCATCTGTCGACAATTAGATTCGATCTTGGCTGTCCCAAGGCAATTAGTTGAATTCCATCTGAGCCATCCAAGGGTTCTCAGATTTGATCTCAGCCATCAGATGGGGATTGTATTCATAGGTTTTTTTATGTTTTGGTCGTCACTTTTGGAGGAATGTTTCACTAGATGTTACCCATATAATGAGGGTACTTATTCTGTTTCATATGAATTAGTTGGGGGTGCCTCACAAATCCAACTTTTTTATTTATTATTATTTTTTTTTTGGCAATGAGCCAATTCGATTGGCCCATCACAAAAAAAAGTTAGGACTATGGAGGCTCCCCAAAATAGAAGATTCTATGTAAATATGGAGTGCCTCCCCCTTTGGCCCACCTATATAGGTGAGAAGGGGAGGACTTTGGGCAAAAAAAATGGGATTAAGTGAGGTGCTATTGGGAACACATTGGGAACCTGAAGGGAACATTTTGGGAACAAAAACAAGGGGCAAAAATCCTCTCCCCCTCCCCCCCCCCAAACTTCAAAGAAAAAAATCAGGGCACTTTAGGTGCATGCTGAGCCTTCCCATTGGCTGAATGAAATTTCTATTTCCAAAACTGTTCGTCACCATTTTCAGCCTGGGGAATATATCCGGATTATAAACTTGGGGGTACTAATGGGGGTACTTATTTATTGTGAGCTGTGAGTTTCATTTTTTGGGGAATTTCATGGAACATTTCTTGTTTTGATTGTTTGGTGGTTTTAACTTGTTGTGAGGGGCAAAGCCATTGCAAAGACGAGCAACTTGTTTGACAATTTCAACTGGAAAAAGTGTTGTTGTTGTCTCCTTTACAAAAAAGAGAACAAGATGGATTGTTTTGCATGCGTGGCCATTGTTACATTCTGAAATTCTGTATGTGCGTGCATGCATCTCCGGGTGGCATGCAAAAATTGTCAAAGGAGTGAAGTTTGTTTGTCGCTTTTCCGGATAGAAGAAGTCACGCACTTGATTTTTTGGCTCACCATATGGGCGGGCACTTGTGGGAAGAATAGGAAGGCAATTTTGCGAATTGTTGAAATTTGAAGGAATTTTATTTTATTTTTTTTGGTAGTGATGACTAGGTGTCAAGTGTGACCCCAAGCACACTATTTTTCTATTGCTAGGATTTGATTTAATTCAATCGTGACCAGCTAGGGATCAAATCGATCAAGAAACAAAGTAAAAACTTTGGGTGCCATAAGAATGTGATTTTTTGGGGTTTTCAAGCAAAGCCAAAGAGCCCCCTTCCTTGCACAAACACCACCCACCCTCCCCCCCCCTCCCTATTTTGCGAACAAACCATTTCTTTACTCCACACCCTTCCAATCAAAACAACAATTCGGAGGGAGTCACCAATTGAGCTCCATATATTATTTCCCGGACAATAAAAGTTAGACTATTCTGCATACCAAGTAAACAAATCATTTCTTTGTGTTGTTTCACGGTCTAAATTGTGTCCAAACTCAAAAATGTATGTAGCTGACAAGTGATCCCACCACCATGGGGCCTCTAATAAATAATAATAAAAGAAAATTGATGTTCCAAGGTGACCGTTCCAAATCTGTGCTTTTCTCTCTATTGTCTTTTGATATTAACTAACGGGAACAATTAACTGCATGTCTTAAGAGTGTGTTATTGTTGGCTTGGCTCCCCATCATGGTGTGGTTTGTCACCTTAAATTTCGTTCTCTTAATGTTAACTAGGGGCCAAATTAGGCTCATGTGCTACAAAAGAGTTTTGAAATTTGGTTGTTTCTTTATATTCTCTCTCAATACAAACGGGAACAATTAATCACATATCTTGAGAGTGTGGTTTAGTTGGCTTAACTCTTGAGCATGTATGGTTTGTTGCCTAAATTTTCTTCTCTTAATGTTATTGGAGAGATGAATTAGCCTCATGTGCAACAAATGAGTTTTGAAATTCAGCTTATTCTTTCTCAATACTAACGGGAACAATTAACCACATATCTTAAGGGTGGGGTGTACTAATTGCCGTGACAACGGACCATGTATGGTTTGTCGCCTAAATTCTTGTCTCTTAGTGTTAATTCGGGATGAATTAGCCTCATATGCAACAAATGAGTTTTGAAATTCAGCTTATTCTTTCTCAATACTAACGGGAACAATTAACCGCTAATCTTAAGGGTGGGGTGTACTAATTGCTGTGACAACCGACCATGTATGGTTTGTTGCCTAAATTCTTGTCTCTTAGTGATAATAGAGGGATGAATTAGCCTCATATGCAACAAATGAGTTTTGAAATTTGGTTTGTTTCTCTCTCTTCTCTTTCAAATACTAACAGTAACAATTAACCACATATCTTGAAAGCGCCCTTGGCTTGGCTCCTGGCCATATATGGTTTGTCAAGTAAATTTCCTTCTCTCAATATTGACCCCATATGTGACAAATGAGTTTTGAAATTTGGCCCATGCACCACAAAGCTCAAGCTCTAGTACAGTTATCTTTTCCTTTGTCGCGGTGATGAAGCAAATATTCGGTCAGCTACAAATTTTGAGTAAAAAGGAGACTGAACTTTGAGATCTATGACTTTACAAATTGTGCCAGTACTATTATGTACTAACGTACTATCCTTATTGTAAAGATCAACAACCAAGACCACCAACCTAAGAACCAAATAGCAAAGGTCTTGCAAGGCCTCCTCACACTTCAAAACTTAAACTCAACTTGTCCTCAACTTGAGGATTGGCCTTCCAATGAACCCCAAAGACGATAATTATGGTGTATTCACACTTGATGTTAAATCGATGTTAAACCTAAAGCTAGGTGACATCCTAGGTGGCACCCAATGTTAAATGGGCTATAGCTTAATGTTAAGTGAATGTTAGTTTAACATAAAATCTTCCTGATAAGTAAGTTTAAGTCTTAAACAACTAGTATGGGTGATAAGGGACTCAACACTAGAGTCCCTAACACCAAGTGTGAATGCACTTTAAGAGTCCCAAAGAGTGGCCAGACTGAAACACACCCACTAGCACATCATGCAGGATGGATGATGTATGGACAGAAAACATTTTCTCGTTGTATTCTTATCATTTGGCTAACCATGGTGGTTAGCTATGTACAAACCATCCATATGCATCGTAACACCCAAGTACCTTACTTATTGACTTATCTACATAGTAACCACTTACATTACTTACTTACTTAAAGTGCATTCACACTTGGTGTCAAGGACTCTAGTATTAAGTCCCCCTAACACCAAGCTAGTCATTTAGGACCTAAATCTATTTACTATGAAGATTTTAAAGTTAAGTTAACATTCACTTAAATATTAAACAATCATCCATTTAACATTGGGTGCCACCTAAGATGCCACCTAGATTTTCACTTAAACACTCACTTAACATTAGGTGTGAATGCACCTTTAGTTATGCTAGTTGCTCACTTCCACGGGCAGTTAGGTGAGGGAAGGCGGCGGCCACGTACGAGGGCTTACAAGATAGGTAACCAAGGTGGAACCATGGTAACTCAGTTGTGATTTATTGGCAATTGAGTCATAACAGGTTTCCAATGGATGGTGCACTGGTGGGTTGTTGCCGGGTAACATAATCCCAAGTTGAGGTTTCGGGGATGGTGCTGCCACAGAGGTGAGCTGTTTTGTTGTGCGGAGGCGCACGCAACCCAAAACCAAAAAAAAAAAAGGGGGCATGATCATTTAGCCTTTCATCCACACATGGACCCCACGCCCCCCCCCACCCCCCCCCAAAAAGAGGCTACACCAAACGGAAAAATGATCTGAAACCCACACAAATGGTTGTTTTTTTAAAAAATGAGACACACATTCAGAAATAACAACACTCTCATTTGGGGGCTACACCAAATGGAAAAATGATCTCAAACCTGCACAAATGTTTTTTTTAAAAAAAATTGAGACACGCATATGGAAATAATAACACTCGTAGTAAATGCCCAAACTGTTTTTATCTCTAGTGTATGTACACCGATTGGTCGATCGTGAACAATTTAGGCAAAACAAGCAATTCCAATTGATATCAGAACGGCCAAGTGGGGTGGTGCCCTGAACCCGAAGAGCTTTGTTGGTCCCATTTGCACTAAAAAGAAGAGACCGCGACCAAATAGACTGGCAAAGAGCTTGACAACAAAAAGAGTGAATAATTCATGTCGACTGGAGGCTATCGGGACGTATCGAGTACAATGTTGGAATTCCGAGGGAGCCAAGGCTACTCCCTCGGTGCCAAACGTAGCCTTTTCTTTTGGCTTGAAAGTGTTTGTTGTATTTTCGACAAACCATCTTACATGGTTCTTGGACTTGTTCGGTTTTTGTTTTTGGTCCGTCCCTAGGGATCGGTCCCTTTGAAGCTTTGTTGGTCTAGGGATGTGTTGAAATAAAGGACGGGTTTGTGGAATAATTAATTAAGTAATTAATTAATCACACAAATTAGTTGGATTTTTGGCAACCTTCAGATATATTTTGAACCACATCATCAAATACTCCCTATAGTAGAATTTTATTCCTTGTATGTCTTTTCTTTTTTTTATTTTGCAAAAGTGTGAAATTTTGCTGAAAAATACATTTTCCACTTGGAAAAAATACATTATCTCATTTTTTTCTCATTTTTTATTTCAGAAAATTAAAAAAATTTGCCACCCAAAAACAAATCATCTATTGTATCATGAAATCAAATTAGCAACATCTTCATACAATTGGCAAACGTCAATTGCAATAGCAAATAATCAAATGTAGTTTATAGATTGAATTGATTTTTTTTTAATAAATTGTGTGGAATTTTTTGGATAGATTTCTAAACTTACATGGCTAACATGATAATGGATTTAATCAAGAGGTTTAGTGCACATGTTTTTTCCACATAACAATAGCCTTATGTTGATTGATTAGAAATGTGAACATTGATCAATGATATCCACACTAATGCATAGAAAAATGCAATTAGTGTGTGAGTATTGTAGATTGTATTTTGTTTTGGTATTCATTTCTTATAGTGAATATGATTAGTAGGTATCACCAAAACTCTTTGCTGACTTTTTTTTTTTAAAGCACAAAATTATTAATGAACAATTTTGAAGCCTAATGTTACAAGTTGTAATGTTTAATATATGGACTTCTAAGATATGATATGCCAATTAATGGGGTTTATGGTTTGTATATTCTATAGGCCTTGAGGATTATGCCTTCATGTAACCCAAATGCAAATCAAGCTTTTGACAGTTACAAAACAAATTTGCAAGTCCAATTTGTGTGTCGTTTTTTTTCTATTTCCATGGACAATTGAAAGGTTTTACGAACCTTTCCAAAAGGGATGTCCTTGGAGTCCTTCTTGGTGCCCCTAGCAATGGTAATTTGTTTGTGCACTAGCTACCTCCCTTAGGCATTCCTAGTAGACCCAAAAGACAAGACAATAGGATGGAATTAAAGGTACAAAGAACATTCATTCACACCTCCTTCAACAATATGTTCACACTAACTTGCTAAAAGAAAATGGGCCACATATCATCTTGGAGCACGTAGAGAAACCTTCTTCCATTTCAAGATGCACTAAAATGCCAATAACTATTGTGGTAAAGGTGATTTCCAACTTGAGGGAGTCCCTCAAGCAAACTAAGAGAAAGGAAATGGTCTTGGGGACAATAGTGGGGCAATTAAAGGCTCTAAGGCAAGGGAAGCCAATGGCAATTAAAAGGCAACGTCAAGTTGAAGTACTATCCCAACATCACTTAACTTGGAAAGGGTTGCCAACCTAGAAAAACACCTTAAAGAAGAGCGAGAGAAAAATGAAAAGCTTAACCACCAACTAGAAGAAATAGGAAATGTATTGGTGTTATTAGAACATAAACACCTTGAGGTACAATTGTTAAAGGCCGAAGTGAAAGATTACCAATAATAGTAACCACCAATAGGAGGTCATCGATGGTCAAATTGACAAATTCCTATGAATGGGGGTATAAGATTATTACCTTCAAGGAACATGAGTAGCAAAAGAAGCCACACAAGGAAACCCTTGTTAAAAGATTGCATGAGTTCAATGACAAAGTGATGATTTTTAAATGTTAAAAGGACAAGATGGTATACAAGGAGCAAGATTCCAAAGCAATAAGAAGAAAATCTTATAAATCAAAATCAAGGATAGGAGCCCATGTAGTAAAAGTACAAGGCAAATGAAGACACAAGTAAACACAACTTAAAGAAAAATCAAAATTAAATAATCGACAAAAATCAGGTACAAACCTTATGCAAAAAGGATTCATGATTACAAAATGACAATCAACAATAACAAAAAAGACCTAAGATGAAAGAGCTATCATTTGTCACAAATTGACTAATGACGAAGGTGCACTAATTATGATGTGTGGAAGAGATGAAGAACCCCAACCAAGTGTAATAGTTCGTTAAAGAATTGTTATGGCTTGCACATGCTGCAAGGTTATGAACATGCATTGCCAATAGTAAGAAACAAGCATCGAGGGGACTAAAGAAGACCGATGATGACACGCGATAGTGGTCTATACAAAAATGGTAAAAAATGAATCAAAACAAGAATGAATACACCCATACATTTCAATAGCAAGGGGAACAAAATCATCGCTTGGTGCTTGCTTAATGTATGATCATGTTTTTTTCCTTAAAGCAATAGTATTACTTCATGAACTTAAGCAATCTAGGTGAATGGTAGCCCAATTCAAGGGTGAAGTTGATTCATCATTTGAAACAATAATGGCTAAATTGAAAGCTTAGGTGGCCAAGTGGAAACATAAGGTGATGAAGGCAACTATGGTTGACTCTAAGTTGGCCCACTACTTAACCCTCTTCAAAAAGCATACCATGTTAAAGTTGGAATCTCTAACATGAAAGCAAAAAATAATAAGAACACTTTCAAATGAATTCAAGGGTGAACTAGAAAGTTTGTTAAATGTTACACCCACCTTTACTTTCATTAATAAGGCCACCTATTGTCATTGTCTAGTAACATACTAGTTGGCATTTCTTCACTTCAAGGTGGATGACAATAGGTGACAATAATATTAAATAGAACCCATTAGATGAGTAAACATTTGAAGCACCCATTGCAATCCTAGCTTTAGAGGTTGAGTTCAATAACCTAGAAGGGCAAGCTAACAAATCTCAATTTGTGATGGTAGAAGGTAGATACTTCTTCAAATTCTAATAAAAATTAAATCAGATTACAAAGATGTAATTTTAAATAAAAAGGGATAATGTCAATGGGCAAATTTCCTAATCTATCTAGCCTAAAAGGCCTCTTAATAATTTATTTAATTATTAATGATAAGTGGAAATTTATCATCTTTTAATTATTAGGGTGTAACCAAAAAAGGAGGATCCAGAAAACCCGCAGCAATGACGCGACCTCCCACGGACCCTAGCTCTCACAATCTATCAATCCACCGCAATTGCACAGACATGTAGCCTCTCCTGACTCGGACTACCTTCCTGCCATCGCTCATTGATCCACTTGCAACTTCAAGACTGACAGACCCAGCAATGCATTCACTCAACACAACGCACAACTCTAGTCACACACTGCACACAGATGTTTCTGAGGAAACATGCTTGGATGTCATTCATGGATTGTATATATAGTCCGAGAGCGCAAACACTGCCCTCGAACACAATTTCTTACGAAAACAGGAGGCACTGATTGTCCTTCTAATTCTTCTTTTCTCCCTCTTTCTATGTCCTCCTGCAGCAATGAGCTAGACCACACATCAGACGCAACGGAAGATCACCATGATGGCCAAGACTCTCTGCTACCGAGCTACTACTCTCTACCTCTACCAGCCTCTGCTATCCTCCTTAACAACAGACTTCTGATCCCCCTTTCCCAGTTCTCCGTTGGCTTCCTCCAGAAGCTTTTTCCAATCTTCCAACGCCATTCCATTCCTTCCGCTCCGCCACCTTCATAAGTTGAGCTCCATCAATGCCAGCCGCCATGCCCAATCTTGCACACACCACACAGCTTAGAAAACAAGTCGGCCATGCATTTCCATGCAACAATGATGGGGCGCCGTCACCACAAAATGGTTGATGCA
>Ga0116229_10015165_pt1 | contig 10562 bp, 10 predicted proteins | sample S1TSphgellanicum_3_FD_87313 | JGI IMG/M metagenome (GOLD analysis project Ga0116229, IMG submission 87313) | Host-associated microbial communities from peat moss isolated from Minnesota, USA - S1T2_Fc - Sphagnum magellanicum MG | ecosystem: Host-associated > Plants > Peat moss > Unclassified...
ATCTAGGTTTGACAATCATCTCAAGTTGTACATGCATGTGTTACTCTTTGTTTTGTGCTCTCTTGGGAAGGTAAGCTCTTGAAAGTTGTGAGATGGTTGTTGTAGGTGGTGGTCCAAGGACACGGTGGCACTGGTGACAGGAGCAAACAAAGGTATAGGCTTCGAAATTGTACGCCAATTGGCCAAGGAGGGAATTAATGTTGTGCTTACAGCTCGTGATGCAACTCGTGGAGTGGAGGCCATTGAATCTTTGAAAAAACAAGGGTTTCAAAACGTGAATTTCCATACTTTGGATGTTAGTAGCCAGGAGTTCATCGATGCACTTGCAGAATGGTTGCACACGACTTATGGGGGCATTGACATTCTTGTGAGCACATTTTAAAAACATTAACAAACTTTCAAACATTTCTTTTTCTTTTTCCATCTATACTAAGTTAAACATTTTTGACATTTAACAAAATTAAATTAATGAACTTTGGTTGTGAAAAGTGAAACACATGTAAGTTGAAGTAGGCAACTAAATATAAATTAATCGATGGATTATTGATGTTTTATTTGCTACTCCAGATCAATAATGCAGGCATTGTGGATGACCCAAATGAAGTGAACTTGGACATTGCAAAATCTGTATTGGCTACAAATTATTTTGGTGTGAAGAATGTCACAAAAGCTCTATTTCCTCTCTTGCGTGATGATACACCTGGTGGTGCTCGAGTTATTGTCGTGGCATCCAGGACCGGCCAACTCAAGGTAACTTGCATGGGTTATGTTCATGTTTCACGACAAATTCAAGAATAAGTCATTAGTTTATTTATTTTTGCACTTGAATGAAATCTTAAATAACTTTATTCGAAGTGAATGCATATGTAAGGAAGTGAATGCATAAGTGAATGCATATGTAAGGAGTATTCATTTTTTAAGATTTGGAGATGATGCCATATTGACATGGATAGTTGAAACATTGTGATTGCATGCACCACTAGAGTTTGAAAGAATTACAATTAATTTGAATTACACATATGTGCCATTCAAATCCAAACCAATGAAGAAGAGAAGTTGTGAATTCCAAAAAGTCGTAAAGTGATGATACATCAATTCTTTGATTCATAATTTTAAATATATAGTTGAATCCTTTCCCCTTCCTTTGCATTTGGCAATGTGCATTTTCTAATTGTGTTTCACATTTACTACAATGTGTTGTGTGAAACTTTAGGGCCTACCAAACAAGGACTATGTTACAACTCTCACTGATAGGGAGCACATTACCGAAGATTTTGTTGACGGCTTTGTGAATAAGTATTTGGAGGATGTTGCCAATGGGAATCACAACAAAGGTGATTGGCCGAATTGGACTAAAGAGGGGTGGCCAACACCATTCGAGACCTATGCAGTTTCCAAAATTGCAGTCATTGCTTATGTCAGTGCCTTACATAACACTCTTGTTGCTCAACATGAAGGGGAGAAAAAAATCAATGTCTTCAGCAGTTGCCCAGGTTATGTCCTCACAGATATGTCACCAAATGGAATTAAAACAGTTGAAGAAGGTGCTGACACACCAGTGTGGTTAGCACTCCATGCTCCGAAAGAAGGTTTGGGAAAATTGTACGGTGAAAAAACAATACTTGATTTTTAAATGTCACTTCTTTTTCTAGAATGTTTTGTTTAAAACCATGTTCATCCCCTTGTAATTCCCACTACAACCCCATTTAAAAGTTGCCAAGTATATTGGAAAGTGGGTCAAATTTTATATAGAAATAATGTTGTAAATAAAAGACACTAAAAGGGTAATATAATTGGATTTCATATATCTCGTCGCTAGAAGAATATTGTGAATGAAAGAAAATAACGAGAGTATATTCCCACATATTCCATATATGTAGCTTTGTTCTAAAGTGAATTTTAATTATGTTTTTGTTAATAAATAATGGATGTTTTTAAAATTACTATATTTGTCATTTTTTAATGGGTTTTTTGATGTCTATTGTGGCTAAATGAAAGTGGATGTATAATCTCCATAATTTTTTTGAAGATTGCAAAATTTGACACCTTATGTTAGAAACAATATTAATATTGGGAAACAAACCAATAAACTTCATCTTTTTCCACCATATAAAATCCCATGTTGAACCCATGCGTGTTTGGTGGTAACACCTTTATCCCATATTGTATTTCCCCAAGAATTATGAAAATGCATGAAATACATACAATGGGAAGAACAAATTACTCTATGAGGTTGGCCAAGGCTACATATGTTAAATTCATATGGGATTGTATATTAAGGTTGGATGATTAAACAAGGCATCTCCATTAATTTGAAATTTGGATGATATCAAATATTGAAAAATAAGGATGGAATTCACATTTGGATGAAAATGTTAAATTTGATAAAAACTATTGAGATGTATCAAAATTTTCAAATGGATGAAATTCATGTAACATTAAAAAAATCGAACATGGACAAAATTGGACCCACAAATGAAACATCATGCAATAAAGGTAAGATTTATACAAAGAAAACAATTTTGAAAATGGTAAACATAACACATAAACAAAAGCATTGTAAAGAAGAAAGCATAGACCAAATGTTCGATGCATTCAATTTGGAACCCCAAAAAGTGTGTTGATGGCAACAACTTCATGGTTGCCATCGATCAAATGCACATTCATTAGATATTCAATATGTTGATAAAATATGTTAACTTCAGCACCAAGAAATCCTATTATGAGGGCAATGTTAAATGAAGTTGCATAAGTTATGGTGAAAGTTGTGCAAAGGGCATGCCTTAAACTATTGGAGTTTAGAGTTGGAATTTAAGTCATAACTTTAAATTTTACTTTTTGTCATGATAAAACAAAAGTTGACCTTGCTACTAGATCTGTTAAACCCTGCCGTAAAAGGGTGCAAGCCACAATTACCTTGAATGCAAGCAATAAACTAATGGTTTCAAGATTGTGTTGTCTTTGATCCGCATAATCTCCCAAAAAAATATAATCAATATATCTGCACAATTTGCAATCAAAGTTAGAAACTACCATTTTTGATATCAAACTTTATCCTTCAACTCAAATTAGGCATTCAAATATGAACTTGAATGAACTCTTTCACTTTGCACCCCCCATATACATGCATTATTCCCACGATCATGAAGGAGTTTAGTTCACTTTGAAAAACTTTACCACAATATACAAGGACCTACAATCAAGCTAGAATGTATATGAATCCTTTAAATATCATATGTGTTAGTGTATTTGAGGCTACCAAAAATGGGATGCTTGATATGGAACAAAAAAACACTAAAATGATGACAATATAGTAGGGAGCTCAATTATTTTTGTCATATTGGAGCATTCCATATTCCATTGGATAACCCATGACACCAAAAACTTACATGATGTCAGCTACTATGGAAGGAGACTCACATGAAGATCAAATAAGCACATCAAATCACCAAATTATCAAGAAATAGGGCACCAAAATCTTGATAGGGGCTATGATTTGTAGTATAATTGATTCTTGTGCAAATAAATGTTTTCAAGCTTCAAAAAACTCAACAATCTAATTGCAATCCCAAAACAATTTGTGTTTTATAGGTGGTTTTTAGCCTTTTGGCGTTAACATATATGATAGGACCTATAAGCACCATTCCAAACTTTCCTTATGTAAGCTGCATTATAAAATAAATGACCATTTCAATAAACACAAACTTGTTTCCATTTGATTGTTATGCTAACAAGCACATCATTTTGGACAATTGTCATAGTTGGACCATCAAAATGTTTGAATTCACAAAATAAAAAGGGATGGGTGTTAAGAGCACAATGTGACCCATAACACAAAATACATACCTTCTTTTGCACACCATTTATGGACATTTGACGATCAAGAAGTTGTTTTGCTTGAAAAAAATTTCAACACACAAGTAATTCAAATTTCAACATACCTCAAAGTTCATTGTGAAATCTTGACCTTCTATCTTCTTGTTGTGGACTTCAATCAACCTTTTAACAACTATAATGTTCAAGCTTAGTTGAATAATCCTAAATCAAGAGCCTTAATAATGTTTGAAAGCTCAAAGACCTAGGTTGCATGACATACATAACTTGCTTAACAAGTAGCCTTGCCAAGGTTGCCTCAAGGTGAACCCTAAACCTTAACCTTCAAAAAATGGATGGTGGCTTATAATGGGTGTTAAGTTATTTTGATCACCTCTATTGGTGGTAAAAATAGTTTTACCATGAGTTTTAGATGTAGCAAGGGTGCCCTCATTGGAAAAAAAAAACATTGTAACTTTTTTTCTTCGTATTTTTCAGCCCTCACTTGTACTTGTTTCATGGACAACCTAGAGGAGAAACTTTTAATAGGGGGAGGTTACTTTTCAAATTGTTGAAGGAACTTCAACAATTTGGAAACTACCCGTCATGTCGTCATTTAAGAAAAATTAATTGAAAAACATTAAAAATATATTTGTGTGTTTTATGATAGGGAAGGGTCTAGGTTTAGACCTTTCTAGATTTTGTTTCGGGGAATTTCAAATCCAAATGGGTCTAAACTTAAACCCTTCCCCTATAAATTCATTATTATTGTAACTTAAAATAAATTTCTTCAAATCATGTGCGACTAATAAAGTTATTCATAAAGTCACATGATTAGAAGGTGAGAACGACTAGTTTCAACATAATAGGGCATCAATTTTGTAATTATTGGGAATGAAATTTTTTGAAAGGAAATAATTTGGACCTAAACTAGTTTTTACACCAATTTTAGTAGGAAATTGAATTTTATCATGTATTTCCTTTTTCCTGATCATCTCCACTGTTGCTACATATATCTTCATTGCTATTACCTGTACAATTACCCTTGAACCTTGTGCATTAAATGTTGAAACTTTCATACTGAAATTTAATAAAATTTTCTTACTTTGTGGATACCACTAAATGAATGGATGGGGGAAATCATGCCCAAAGATAGGGTGAATTTATAATGGATAATTCTAATTGTGTTGTTTTAATATTTGATCCTCACTTTTTGAAATGTTTTGTTCATTTAATGTATATTCAACATTTGGAAAAAAAATGGTTTGAGAGTGAATTTTAAATCCCTATTAAGGATCAATTTAAAGATCTCTATCATGTCACACTTTTTTAACTTCTTTACAATGGGTGTCATAGCTTACTTATCACTTTTTGAGGCTTGTATGATTATGCCAAAAGTTCATATATATCCATCAACTTTCAACACAAAAAAAATCACAACCATTCTATTTTGTTGGGCCCTTCCCCCCACAAGGGATATGGACTATTGCATTAGGGAAATTTTAGAAACTTACTTTATATTATCTAGTTTCACATTTGAACATATTATTTTACAACAATTTTTGTTGGGAGTGTTTACACTATGAACACTTTTAACTCGTTTTATTTTAAAGTTCAGACGACAACGACAATGGTGGCTTTTTCTTCCTTTAAGTTCCTCTAGTCCTATTGCAACAATTACTGCAGTGACAATGGTGGTTTGTGGAAATAACGAAGGTGGAGAACAAGTGGTGACAGAAGTGTGGATATGTAGGTGAAAAAACATTTTTTGTGTGTCTTTATTTCATTTTTGTTTTTCAAGATTTTTTGTCGCCTTTTAGTGGAAACCCAAAATAGTTATGTTCATGCATGGGTTTCTTGCATACGATGTTTGATTTATGGCAAAAGTGGTGCACATGCCCTGCTGAGAACATTTGTTGACGCACATTTCCTTTGTTGTTGAATTGTAAGTGTAGCACCTTCTTGGATAATAAAATAACACAATGTCACATGTATTGATCGGTTGGGGAGAAGAGATATTTCACATTACAAGTCATGGTATTTGCATGTAATCAACCTTCTATAACCAAATCAAGTTTATTATTATTTGCTTGGGATGGAAATACTTTGTTTTCCTTGTGCATGGTATGCATATGAAAAGGTGTGAGTTTAATAGAGGATTGTACCCAAGTGAAGTGTTGTTACAAAACAAAAGTTTGTGAAGCATTTACACTCATGTGTATTTGGTTCATGGAAAGTATGTTCTGCAATTATGATGAATGGGGGAACTAGGCTAGTACTATTGGACCTTCAAAACACATCGAATCAAAAAATTTGTTCTTCACACAAACTTCTAAGGCCACACATACTTCAATTGTTATGTAATGATTATTTCATCCATGTGTCCTCTTGGTATGTCACGAGAATCTTATTGTTGTGTTTTGTTCCATCATGTTGGATGTGCACTATTCATTTAGAGGGTGCATCTATCAGTAGGATTTAGTTTATATTCTTATTGACAAGATGAAAATCTTTTGAACATGGGCATTAGGCCAATTTGAACACCTTGTAAACTTTAACATTACAAGTATTTAACCTAGAACTCTAGAATGCAAGGTCTTGCAAGATAAGCTCTATTTGAAGAATCTTCATTGTGGTTTTATAGCAACTGAAAATGGGAGGAACTTGACAAGGCACTAATTGCATATGGCAATGGTCTTCAACAATGTATATTTGTAGACACCACATGGACTCAAGTGTAGGTGAATTACTTGGCTTGATGTTGCACTTTGTTTGGAAGTGCTTACCATTGGTTGTTGAACTCTTCTTATCATAATTGTTTAATAATGGCATTTGGCCAAACTTTCATAGAATTTATTCTTTATGGAAGGAAGGACTTTCAATTATTTTTGCGTGCTTAATTGTGAATGTCAACCTATGAGTTCCAAATGCACATTGATGAGTGGCTATGTTTTGGAGTCATAAATTACATTTCATTTTGGCTTTATAGAGGTTCTTCATTGTACTTCATGTTTCCCATAAATGATACTCACAACTAATCACCCAAGTTGATTGGGGTATCTACTAAAATTGTTGAATCAATGTAGTGTCATCTTGGTGACGACTATTTTCTTTGTGGGTTTTACAAGAAATACTAGGTGATGGAGGCCATGCTACTATACAAACTCAAAGTTTTGCCATCAACTCTTTAGGTCCAACATTTGCATACAACTATCACAACATTGCCTTGAAGGTGTCCACCTTTTTTAAAAAAGTGTTTTTGTATTCCCCCATTGTTAGGTTGTGTAGAAAATGCTCAATTGGCCATTGTGGTTGTTAACATAATTGAATATTTTTAGGCCTTTGAACACAATATAAATGCATTGATTGAGATGACAATTGGAAATCATATTTACCATATGAAATGGTGTTTGAAGATTTGAAGATTTTTGTATTCAAGAAATATTTAGTAGCAATGCTAATTTATCTTTATGACTTAGTTGTAGATTGTTTACTTTTTGGGGGCTGATGTGGCAAGTGATGAAGAACGGACATATAGCCACTATGACTCTATTTTAAAGCCATGTTTGATAAGCCAAATAGATTTCACAATTGCCATAAAAAGATTTGGATGACTTGATTAGATCTATTGAACTTAGGGAGTCACCCTCATTGTGACAGAGGTAGATTAACACATATATAATTTGTTTAATGCGTACATGATAGTGTACAATAGTAGTTCACTTTGCATTACTTGTGTTGCTTACTTCACTCAAAAGGAAGAAAGGCTTAGACAACAAATATAGGTGTAAAATCTAATCAAGGTTTTGCTTATTTAGTTGGGTTAATAATGTATATACAAATTAAAAGGTTCAATATTTTATCTTGGGAATTATTTTGAATTAGGGTTTGCATGAACCTTGTTTCAAATAGCCAAAAATGCACTTGTAATTATCTAAATGACCTAAGTTAACAAATCAAAACCCTACCAGGTCATTTAGGGTTGGGTGATTTGCAAAATTACTTTTAGGGGTTGTTTAAAAGTTGGTCACATCCTTTTCATTCTTCAATTTTTGTTCTATGTCCAACACCCATCAATGCAACTTGGGTTTCATGATTCTACTTGTTATGATCAATTCTTGGGAGGATTAAGATCCTTGATTAAACTTATTTAATACTTCACCTATCATGCATAAAAGGGGTTGCATACAAGTGTGGAATGTGTATTAACTTGCATGACGATATGTTAGAATGCATCATTTGAAATTGATGGACACATATATTGAAGGTTTAGTTAACACCACATTGAATGCAAACATTTTTCTTCTGATTTTTTTGTAATTCAAAACATCCATAATCATAGCTTATTTTCCATGTTTCATATTAATGCAGTATGATTGATATGCATATCATTACAAAACTTGAGATACTTGACCCTAAATGTAATGATGTTATGAAATTTTTCTGATCTTTGTGACACTAGATGCAAAATGGGGTTGGAAATGTATAATGTTGGTTGTTTGGTTCTAGATAAAGTATCCACACATTGCAATAGGGGTTGTGGTCGCTTCATAATATGATTACAAAGTTCCACATGTGTAGGTATGGTATTAAGTTGGACTCACAAGCCGTTGCTTCTTTGTATTTTGATATAAATTGTGTTCAAATAGTAGCCCATTGTTAAGGAAAACTTACAACTAGTCTGTAGAGGTGTTAGCCAAAGATTTACCAGCTTCTTCAAAATTAGAGGACTAATTATCTTCAGCCATACCTTGCAATGGTTGATTACCCATTTGCATTTGCCTTCTTGATGCCACTTCATGCATATCTTATTTGAGAGGTAAGATTTTGATTGCATAATGTGAAGGTGGTGGTTCAAAAGGTTGCAAATAACAACATGGTAGTTTCCACCTTATCATTTGCATGAATAAATTGTAATTCCTTTGAATAAACATTGTCTTGAAAAGTATTTGGTGGGATTGGTTGTAGGTGTGCCGGGCAATTGATGGCTTCCTTGTTTGATCTGATGTTTTGTCTTGTATATTTGCAAATCAAATGTCTATTATAACCACACCAAAAATGTTGATTGTTTTTAGCCAGATGAGTTAGGAAATGTTCATATAGGGACAAGTGGGTGGGAATGGTAGGTATACCACAAAACTTCCCATTTAAGTCATGACAATATGGTGATATTTGGAAAACTTTATTCAATTAAGGGGAAGTACACCATTTTAACAAAGTTGTGGGTTGCCTAATAGGTGTGCATAGAGATGGTGATGCCAATGAACAACAATCCCAACAACAACATGTTTTAACCATACTCTTGGGATGTGAAATCTTATGAGTTATTTTGTATGGAAAAATATGGAATAAAGCCATGACCATATTGGATAACCACATAATATGGTGGCAAAGTAGGTTTAATTCACATGGCTTTTGCAATGTCAAATATCTACATGTGGGTTTTGAATTCATAATGGTTTTCAAATAATACATTTAAATTTCTTGTAGTTACCTTTCAGTGGGCTGATAATATAATTTTCATACATAGGTTTTGAATGCATATTGTGGATTGTTTAACTATTCTCAATTTGTATTTTCTATGGGGTGGGATGGTGAGTGGTGTCTAGTTAAATTGTGGCAATCTAATAGGTCCTTGTATGGGAAAATGTGTAGTGTCCTTGAAGACATTGCTAACAACATTATAACCTTGGTTATTCTAGAAGGTATGTTCTAGGATTCTTTTTTAACTTCTTACATACATCATCAGTACTTGGATAACTAAGTACATTTATGTCAAAAACAACTCTCTTAAATGGAGTTGAAGTTTAGTTGCACTTATATTGCATTTATATCATGTCCACATTTTTGCCATATAAACACCCAATATGTTTTGTTAACAAGCTATTATCTGTGTTCATCATCTTGTCATTTCTTTGAAGCTGATTAGGGTTTTGTGATGGAAAGTGGATTTTGTGACATGATCTTTTGTGGTAAGCCAAAATTCTTTCAATTATGGTTTTTGTGTGTTTGCCTCATTCTCTACACAATTTCTAATATTGTTGAGGGCTTTGCATACTATGTGTTTGGCAACAAGCAAACAAAGCTATGAAAAATATCTTATTACCATCTAGCGGGCAGATATAGCAAGAATTGAAAGGGTTGCCACAACTACTATTGATGCAAGAGCAAATGTAGCACAAATAGGAATAGAGAGAGGATGCAAGTTACGGTGGTTCGCTTTTTGCATCTTTATGAACTTTCTACAAAGTGTATTCTATTCAAATGCCACAAATGCACTATAAAATCATCAATTTGACAAAAATATTTAAAGGTTATAAATGTCAACTTGAATAAGAACATTTATTAAGGGGTGGAATTCAATAAACATATACCAATCAAATAATAATGAACTTTTAAAGTGGACATATAGATTATAGTCTAAGTTTTGCATTAATATTCAAATCCATTTTTTCTAATGATCTCACATCAATATTTTTTATAAGGACTCAATATATGGTACATGATGGGAAAAAAAATGGATTAAAAAAATTACACCAAAAGCTTTAACCAACAAATAAGTATGGACTTTTGAATGACTAATTTTGGGCCTTATTTTCAGAAGTCCCAATCTTGGTCATTTTTTGTTGGATTGATATTTTTTTCCCCTTAACATGTATAATAAAGAGTTTCTAGATGGACAACTTTTCATATGGATTGTATTAATTGATTAATCACCACATAGGGCCCATTCAACATTGGTTTTTAAC
>Ga0116229_10015167_pt1 | contig 10560 bp, 11 predicted proteins | sample S1TSphgellanicum_3_FD_87313 | JGI IMG/M metagenome (GOLD analysis project Ga0116229, IMG submission 87313) | Host-associated microbial communities from peat moss isolated from Minnesota, USA - S1T2_Fc - Sphagnum magellanicum MG | ecosystem: Host-associated > Plants > Peat moss > Unclassified...
GACCAACGCGAGTCGTCCAAACTTTTCAGCCCTTTCCGACGCTTGCACACCCAAGCGCAATTTCCGGGCACCGGCGTGGGACTGGCGACCGTCAGGCGCATCGTCAACCGCCACGGCGGCGAGATTCGGGCCGAGGGCAGCGTCGGCAACGGCGCTACTTTCTATTTCTCGCTGCCCACCGCAGGCGCTTGAGCCTGGGACAGCGTGAGCCACCGCCTGCCGTCCTTCGCAAGCATCGCATCAGCCGCCGCTGGGCCTTCACTGCCGGCAGCGTAGCTCTCAAGTGCTCCTTCGCCTCGACCCCAGGCATCCAGCAGTGGCTGCACCGCCGCCCAACTGGCTTCGATCGCATCGGCGCGCTGGAATAGCGTTGCATCACCCATCATGCAATCATAGAGCAACGTCTCATAGCCGACGTTGACGCGCTCCTTGAAATAATCCTTGTAGCGCATCGACATGTCGACGCGGCCGAGACGCATCTCTGGACCCGGAATCTTTGCCATGAAGTGGGTATCCGTGCCCTGCTCCGGATCGATCAAGAGACGCACGACGTTTGCCGCGAGTTCCTCCACCGGCGTATCGCGAAACAAACGGTAAGGTGCCGGCTTGTAAAAAATGGCAATCTCGGTACGACGTCCCGCCATCCGCTTGCCGGTGCGCAGATAAAATGGCACACCCGTCCAACGCCAATTCTCGACGGAGACCTTGAGCGCCACGAAGGTTTCGGTGGTACTTTCCGGCGACACGTGCGGTTCTTGACGATAGCCGGGCACCGGCTGCCCTGCTTCCTCGCCGGCCGTATATTGCCCGCGCACGGCATCCTCGAGTTTGACGGGACGTATGGCCCGGGCGACGCGCGATTTTTCCGTTCTGACATCCTCTGCGTCGAAAGAATTGGGCGGATCCATCGCCACCATGCTCAACAACGTGAACAGGTGGTTGGGTACCATGTCCCGCAGCGCGCCCGTTGGTTCATAAAAAGCCCCGCGCGCTTCGACTCCCACGGTCTCAGCCGCGGTGATCTGCACATGGTCGATGAATTCGCGCCGCCAGGTCGGTTCGAACATACCGTTGCCAAAACGCATCGCCATGATGCTTTGCACGGTTTCCTTGCCAAGAAAATGGTCGATGCGGTAAATCTGGCTCTCGTCGGCGCGCTTGAGAATGGCGGCATTGAGCGCTTGCGCCGATGGCAAATCCGAGCCGAAAGGCTTCTCGATGACCAAACGGCGAAATTTACCGTCGCTTTCATGGAACATCTGCGCGGTGCCCAAACCGTCGACGACAGTGGCGAAAAAGCGGGCCGCCACCGCCAGATAGAATATGGCGCTCGAGTCGCCGATTTTTTGCCGCAGACCCTCGAATGTACTCGGATCTTTGAAATCGCCGGCCATGTAGTGCAACCGATCCGCCACCCACTTCCAAGCCTTTGCGTCTATCTCCGGGGTGTAGGCCTCCGCGGTTTTATCCTTCGTAAAGGACTGCATCGCCTCGCTCAATGAATCGCGCCAAGCAGCGTCATCCTGCTTGACGATATCAACACCCACGATGGAGAAGTCGTCGGGCAATAAACCCGTACACGCCAGGTTGTAGATCGACGGCATCAACAGTCGCTTCGTCAGATCGCCACCCGCGCCGAAAATGACGATGGTGCAAGCGGGGGCGCGGCTGATACCCGGCGCAGACGGCGCGTCGGTTCCCACGCCCTGCGTGTTCAAAGGATTTGAGGCTGTCATGCGCCCAACTATGTCACGTAATCAGCAGCTATGTCACGGGCTTGATGTGATCACGGACGCCAGGAACCGATCATGATGACGCTCACGCCGATGAGGGCGATCGCGACACCGGTCAAGTCCCACCGGGTCGGTGCGATGCCCTCCACCTTCCATAGCCACACCATGGCAACGGTGATGTACACACCGCCATAAGCTGCATAGACACGACCCGCGGCCGCTGGGTGCAGCGTGAGCAGCCAGGAGAAGAGTCCGAGACTCAGCGCTCCCGGTACCAGCAGCCACATGGAACCTGACTTGCGCAACCAAAGATACGGCAGATAGCAACCGATGATCTCTGCAACCGCGGTGATGGCAAAAAGCACCAAGGCCCTGGTTATCGGCAACATAGGCCCGCGATCTTACCGCGAAGCGATCCCGCCCGACTGCATGTAAAAACGGCTTGCGATCCGCATGGTCAGTGCCGGGGTTTTTGCACCAAGCGATATCCCACAGCAGGCTCGGTCAAAATATGTCTGGGCCGGGCGGGTTCGTTTTCCAATTTCTGCCGCAGGTGCCCCATATAGACCCGCAAATAATGTCCGTCCGCGCAGCGATGCGGTCCCCACACGTCGTTGAGCAGACGGCGATGCGTCAAGACCTTGCCTTCGTTGGCAGCGAGTACGCAAAGCAGGCGATATTCCGTCGGCGTCAAATGAATTGCCGCCCCGCCCTTTTGCACGGACCGCGAACCCATATCGATGCTGACGTCGCCGAACTGGAATATGGCGGGCACGCCCTCCTGGTCGCGGCGGCGGCGGCGATCCGCGGCGCGCACCCGGGCAAGCAGTTCGCCGACGCCAAATGGTTTGGTCAGATAGTCATCGGCACCCGCATCCAGTGCATCGATTTTGTCGCTCTCACCGCCGCGCGCCGATAAGACGATCACGGCGACATCCGACCATGCTCGCAGATCGCGCAGGAATTCCATACCGTCGCCATCGGGCAGACCGAGGTCCAGAATGATCAAATCAGGTCTTCGGGTGCTCGCATCCGACAAGCCACGCGCCAGGGTATCGGCTTCGTGAACGCTCCATGCGTGACTCTCGAGCGCCACCCGGACGAAGCGGCGGATATGCTTTTCATCCTCCACCAACAATGCAATGAGACTCCGTTCCATTGCCCCGACACATTACGCGTCAGGATGTTAAAAAGAGGTAAAAAAACTATTTCACGACCAACAGCTCGTCCATGCTGATTCTGCCGCGCTGGCTCGCGAAACTGAGCTTCGGATCCCGGGTGCTGGATTGGATCGCACCGCGAAACTGATAATCGCCGGTGTCATACACGGTAAGGTTGCCGCCGCGCTCGATGATGAGACGACACTTCAGCGGAAAATATGCATAGCGTAGGCTCTCTCCGGACCCGCTCGATGCAGGTGTTCCGAACTCGGGCGGCCACCAATTGCCCGTGCGCGACACCGGGATCTCTGACGGACTTCTGACTGCGGTCATTTGGAGCGGTTCGCTGCCGGCGCGCCCGATGTCTTTACCTGTCCCAGCAACGTGGTCTTGTTGAGGGGAACCCGCTCTCTGTGCGCACGCTTGGGCCGCTCGGGCAAAATCGCCGACAACGCGGAGTTCAACGCAGCAGCGACGGGATCAAGTGACGCACGCTCTGTCGACCTCTTGGACGCAAATTGCGCGATGTCTTCAACGGCGGTACGCACCGATGCGGGCCGCATGGCGAAGCCGGAAGAATATTCCTGCAGAGCGGTGAGGAATCCCGTGGCCCAGGCAGCGCCCGCACAGTAGCGCCCCGACAGGTAGGGAGCATCCTTGCGCAGAGCAAAAGTATAATTGCCGGGCGCATCGACCAGTCGACGCTCCAGTTCCTGGAACATCCCCATCACCAGCGTTATGAAGTGATCGTACTTCTCCAGGGAGGCGATTTTGGCGGCGACCTTCCACCCGCGAATCCCCCAGATCAACGGCAGCCATGCGCCCGCGGACAGCTCGGTTGGCCAGGCAATCAATGCAACCATGAAGCCCTCGAGCATGGCGCTGTCCATACGTCCATCGGGCCAACCGTCCTCGGCGAGCCAGGCATCCAGCTCCGCGAATTCGCGGGCCGAAAAGGGCACCACCCCCAGGGAATCGCGGCTGGGCGGAAGCAGTGTCGGCATGATGAGCCCGTAGCGCGTTGACTGCATGGATTTTGGTTTCATGAGCTTTAGGACTCTGGCAAGCGTGGATGGGAGTAAGGCGGCCGCAGCGCGAGATTCGCGCCGTGCGCCCGGCTCGGGCTCGGCCACAGGATCAGTGCAGTATGGCCCTATCCGCCGAAAAGGCGAGTGACTTTAGGCGAATGCGTTAAGCAGGGTTCCAAGCACTTGATTGGAGGTACGCACCACAGCAGCGCCGGCTTGCGCGAGCTGCGTGGATTGAGTCAAATCCAGCAAGGCGTTGGTGGGATTCGGGGCGTCAGGATTGGCGATTTGCTGAGAATCAGTATTCAATTGCTGCGCGCCGCTGGCGATGGTTGATGCACCGCTATCAAGGGCGCTGGTCAGGCTGGCAGGAGAATATGTGCCACTGATGGTGTTCATCGGGGACGTATCGGCAACGAACCCGGATTCTTGAGGCGATCGCCATCCAACTCGCATTCGAATAGGTAAGACTTTGATAATCTGTTATTTATGACGCGATCTTCCACCGTGCCGTGCATCGTGTGCGGCGCCAATGCAGGTATTCGTCCTACACGACGAGTCCTGCCTACCTCCTTCCGAGACTCTGCAAATACGACGATCATATGCACGATGATCCGCTACGGTGTACCGATCGGACTTCTCGCCGGCCTTCATGCCACCGTGGCGTTCGCTCAAACGCCCTCCCCCTTGCAGGACTGGCAATATTCAGGCGGCATTGCGCTCGCCCGGCTGTTTCAACCTGACCAAGCCGAGTGGCGCGAGGTCGCCGGCGTCGCGGCGGATCTGCAGCCCGCGTACGACGGATCGCGCGCATACCGGGTGCTCGGCGGTCCCGTGGTCAATATTCAGTACCGCGATATCGCGTTCGCATCCACCGGCGAGGGCATCGGTGTCAATTTTCTGCGGGGCGCGTATTACCGGGTCGGAGCGGCGGTGTCTTACGATCTGGGTCGGCTCGAGCGTGACGACTACACCAACCTTCGAGGTTTCGGCAACATCTCCGCGGCGCCCGTCGCGAAGATTTTCGCGTCATACATCTTCTCAAAGGACTTTCCGCTGGTGGTGCGCATCAGCGTGCGCGACATTCTCGGCGGCGCCAATGGTGCGGTTGCCGATGTCGGCGGCTACCTGCCCCTGCCGGGCAGTTCAAAACAATTCGTCATGTTCGCAGGCCCGTCGGTAACGTTGGCGACACACCACTTCTTGCAGAATGAATTCGGGGTAACCCCCTCTGAATCACTGGCATCGGGTCATCCTGTGTTCGATCCTCGCGCGGGACTCGAGGCGGCGGGTTTCGGCTTCAGCTCGACCAAATTCTTCGGTGACCATTGGTTGGTCAATCTCGATGGCGCGTTCAGTAAACTGCTTGGCAGCGCCGGGATAAGTCCGCTGACCGAAAGGAGCGCGCGCCACGTCATCACCCTATCCGTCGACTACCGTTGGTAGCAAACAAGTTGACCTAAGCTCGGTCACCACCAACAATGCCGTCATGAAAACATATCGTCGATGGCATTTTGTAATTTTTACTCCGTTGCTCCTGGGTTCATTCTGCTCGCTCCCCGCCGCGGCTCAACAATCTCCCACCGTCCAAACGCCGGAACCACCCGCATTGGCGCCGCCCATCAATCATGAAAGCGGTACTATTGATGAGGTGCTGACGGCCGAAGACAGCGGCTATCGCATGCGAGGCTACGTCGTGACTTGGCGTTCCGCGCGCGTCTTCGTATCCGGCGCACCCACCGAGCCCCGCCAAACCGGCGCTGGGATTGACTTGACGGTATACAGATCTGCCATCAACGGTCAGCGCGCTCTGCGCTTTGCCATCACGCAATTGGGCGATGACGCGTCGGTGGCTCAGGATGAGGCCCGCAACGCCGAGGTTTCGATCACGTCGGGCACCGCGAAGGTGGAGGATGTGCTGACTGCAGACAGTGACGGCTATCGCTTCATTGCCTACCTGGTGAACTGGCACGACCGCCACGTCGCGGTGGTGGACCCGTTGCTGCACCCTCCGCATGCGGTAGGGGACCAGATCGACTTTCGCGTCTATCACACGGGCGCGAACGAAAACCGGCAGCTTTCCTTTGCAATGGGCGATTAGCGTCAACGGGCGATTAGCGCTCTCGCTGTTTATGTAAGCGCGGCACTGACAGGACTGAGGGACATTGCCGGACGAGCTGGCCCGAACGGGCACGATACACTCGTACCAGGTTTACGCGCTGGAGCACGCATGAAGAATTTGGACAAGATTATCAAGGGCAGCATTTTATTGGCCGTCACGGTTTTCGCCTCGGCCTGCATCGTCGCGGAACCGCGCGAAGGCTATTACGATCACGATCACGCACGTTACTATCACGAGCACTCGTGGCATGAATGCGGCGGCGAGCACAACGACTACTGTCGTTGACTTCGCAACCAGACTGCCAGAACATCACGGCAGTGCTACTGTCGTGAACTACTTTGAATGTTTGAAGGTTTTCGCGCCGGTACGGCGAACGTAAACGGCATCGACATTGCCTACCATGTAGGCGGGTCGGGCCCGCCGGTGCTCATGCTGCACGGCTTTCCCCAAAATCGTTCGATGTGGGCCAAAGTGGCGCCGCAACTCGCCGTCGATTACACCGTCGTGTGCGCCGATTTGCGCGGCTACGGGGATTCCTCCAAGCCTCGCTGCCTTCCGGATCGATCGAATTATTCTTTCCGCGCCTTTGCCGAGGATCAAGTGGCGTTGATGCGCCTCCTGGGCTTCGAGCATTTTCATGTGATCGGCCATGACCGCGGCGGCCGCACGGCGCACCGCATGGCGCTCGATCATGCCGAATCCGTTTTGACGCTTGCCGTCCTTGACATCGTTCCGACCCATGCGATGTTCATGGAAACAGATCGCGCCTTGGCGAACGCCTACTGGCATTGGTACTTCCTCGCGCAGCCGGAACCGTTTCCCGAGCGGCTCATTGGAGGCGATCCGGACTACTTTTACGAAACGTGCCTGACCGGCTGGGGCGCCGCCACGCTGTCCGATTTCGATGCGGAGATGCTCGCGAGCTATCGGCGCACCTGGCGCGATCCGGCGGCCATTCACGGCAGTTGTTCGGATTATCGAGCCGCCGTCAGCGTGGATCTGCAGCACGACACAGCCGATCTCGACATTCAGGTGCATGCTCCCACATTGGTGTACTTCGGCTCGAAAGGCGTCATGGCGCGCTTGTTCGACCTGCCGGCCCAGTGGCGCAAGCGCTGCACCCACGTCCTGGAAGCCACCGCACCCGGCGGTCATTTCTTCGTGGATCAATTTCCTGACGAGACCGCGAAAACACTTTCAGGATTTCTGGCCGCGAATCGATCCTGAGCCAAAAAAGTTGCCGGCTGGCGTCAAACTTGGGCTCGGGCGCCCGTCAGCGGCCAATTTCCCGCCGAATCACGGCATGCGCGGCGCGATTGAGTTTGTAGCGGGAAAAAAAGCCTACCGAAACCGCCGTCACCAGCCCAGCCGCCGGGCCCGCGATCAGACCCAGGTGTCCCATCACCTGCGGAGCAATGGTTACCGCGCCGCCGGCGGCGATCGCCTGGCTCGGGAAATGGATCGCGTCGAGCAGGACTCCGGACAGCAAGGATCCGACGCCCGTGGCGGCTTTGCCTGCAAAACTGAGCGCCGCGAAATACAGCCCTTCGCGGCGTGTCCCAAACAAATGCTCATGTTCGTCCACGGCATCCGCCAGCGCCGACTGAAACGAGATCGAAACCACGCATACCATGACACCGTTGATGACACCGGCACCGGTCTGCACGGCGACGCGAAAAAACATGCCGGCCGGCAGCAGCCCGAGCAGCTGCGCCAATACCGGCAGACTCAGCGCCAGACAAATGATGATGATGCCCGCGACGACGACGGTGCGCTTCTCGACGCGGCCGATCAATGCGAACGAGATCGGCAAACCGAGTGCGAGCCCGGCCACGCTTGCGAGCGCGACCGCCTGGATCTGGTTTGCATCGAAGCCCCAGAAATACTTGCTGCCATCCAGCGCCAAGGTCAAGCCCACGCCCTGGCCCACGAAAAAAAACAGCACGCCTCCGAACAGCAGCCTGAAGGAAGGGTTGCGAAACACCTCGCGCACTTCAAGATACAACCGGCCCCAAAACTGATGCTGCGAGCTGATCGTGACGGTCATGCGCGGCAGCTCCCGCAGTGACGCGTGGACCGACAACGCGCCCGTCAAGAACATCACAGCCGCGCAAATCCAACCGAACGGTGAGTACGCGTGGCGCTCGAGCAGGCCGTTGGTTCCGTGCAAGAACACCCCGAAGCCAAGTACGTAGCCCAGCAGTGTGGCGAGCATGCCGACGATGGCGCGCCATGCAACGATGCTCGAACGCTCATCGTAATCATCGGAGAGCTCGGCGCCCAGGCCCAGGAAAGGCACCATGAAGCCCGATATCGATACGCGCAGCGCCAGCAGTAATGCCAGCGTATAGGCGAACAATCCCCATCCAGCCAGATGCGGGGTGGAAAACAGCAGACCCAGCGACACGCATACGGGCAGCAAGCTGAACGCCATGACCGGCACTCGGCGCCCCCAGCGTGTCTCTAAATTACCCGACATCGAACCAATGACCGGATCGGCGACCGCATCGACGCTGAGCGCCAGGAACATGCCCAGTCCGGTGAGAGTGCCGGACAGGCCACAGACATTGGTGATGTAGAAAAAGAAGAACGCGTTGAGAAAAACCTGCGTCAGGCTGTCGACGATCTGGCCGGCACCGTAGGCCGCCTTGAAGCCCATCGAGAGCTTCGCCGCGCGCAGCGACGCGATGCTCGGCGGCGCCGCGTTCTGCAGCGCCGCCGCTTCAATGGACACGGTGTTCATCCGCGCCTCGCGTTCAGAAACGGTAGCTCAGATCGACCCCGATCGTGCGCGGCCGGATCACGCCGGCCGTGTACGGCACCCCCGGTGTTTGCGGAAACAGACCACGATTGTTCAGATAAATGATGCCGTCGCTATTGGTCAGGTTTCTCACGTAGGCCGAGACTCGCCACGATGAATTTTCGATCGACGCATTGAGGTGCACCGTCGTGTACGAGGGGACATCGACGCCCTCGTTGCCGCTATAGTCGCTCTTGCGGTTGCCGACATAGTTGACCGACCCGCCCAGCGCACCGGTCCAAGCGGTGAACAGCGGCCAACGGTACTCGCTGCCCAGCGAACCGCTGATCTTCGGCACGAAGGGCAACCGATCGCCATCCTTGCCGAGCGGCACGCCGGGCGCCACCAGAGCCTTGTTCGTATCCTCCGTGAGCCTGGCATCCGTGTAGCCGACGTCGGCGCGCAGCGTCAGCCCCGTGATCGGCGCGTAAGACATGGCCGCTTCGGCACCCTGGCTGACCGCGGAACCACCGTTGACGAAGAATGCGTCTCCATCGGCGCTGGTTTGAATCTGGATGTCCTTCCAGTCGGTGTGAAATATGGCGGTGTCGAACGACAGCTTGCCGTCATCCATCACGCTCTTCCATCCAAGCTCGACGCTGGTGAGCTTGTCCGGACCGACGATGGGATTCGCGCCGGTAATCGGTGTGGCCGCGCTCGGGCCACCGGGGCGATAGCCATTGGCGACGCGCGCATAAATGGCGTTGGTCTGGGTGGGCTTGTAGCTGAAGGTGGCCAGGTAATTGGTATTGTTGGTCTTGCCGTCTTGAATCAGCGAAACAGCCGGCGTGAACAGCAGCCCGCTGTAGTACTGATCGTAGGTCTGCCAGTTCTCGCCAAAACGCACCCCGCCCTGCAGATCGAATTGAGGAGAGAAGCTATAGGTGGCGTTGGCAAACGCGGAGGCTTCCTTGTAGGTCGTGTCGATTTTTGCAGAAACGAAGCCGCCGGGAAACGGGATATCGGTTCCGGGAACGACGATAGGCTGCGGCGCACCGGTGGTCAGCGAATAGGTGGGAAAGCTGGGTATGCGGTTCTCATCGTCTTCGTGCGTGAAGTACAAACCGCCCTCGTAGTACAGCCGATCGTCAAAGGCGGTCGAGTCGAGGCGAAACTCCTCCGTTTCACGCTGTGTATGTTCATGCAGCTGGGTTTCGACCGCCAGGCCGGGATTTCCCAACAGCGTTGCCAGAAGGCCGTAGCTATCCGTGCCATCGCCGCTGGCGAACGCGTCGACGATTTGAAACGTCGAGGAGGACACCAGATTGAAATTGCCGACCTTGCCGTGCACGGTCAGATTGCCGATGTTGTATTCGGTGTGATCTCCGGTGTCGAGCGCGGATTCGAATTCATAACGGCCGTAGGTCGGCTGCAAGGTCGCGCCGTTGACGTCGAAGCCGTTGCCGTCGATGCTGTGGTAACGCTGGGTCATGCCTGATAAATCCACGCGCCAGTCCGAATTGATTCTCCACGCGAACACCGCGCGCCCGCCGAAGGTTTCGGTCGTGTCGACGTTTTTCTCACCCTTCAGGATGTTGTCCGTGTAGCCGGCCTCGTGGCGATCGAACGCCGAAACCCGCAGCGCCATCGTCTCATTGTCGAACGGCAGGTTGAGGGTCACGCGCTCCAGGTGGCCGGTGCCGCCGTCCTCCACCGTGTCCACCCCCGCAGTGACGCTGCCGGCCAGGTGTTCGAAGTCAGGGCTCGTCGTGACGTA
>Ga0116229_10015168_pt1 | contig 10559 bp, 6 predicted proteins | sample S1TSphgellanicum_3_FD_87313 | JGI IMG/M metagenome (GOLD analysis project Ga0116229, IMG submission 87313) | Host-associated microbial communities from peat moss isolated from Minnesota, USA - S1T2_Fc - Sphagnum magellanicum MG | ecosystem: Host-associated > Plants > Peat moss > Unclassified...
GTCTTTGAACGATGACATTGAAGCAATGACACGCCGCGAGTGTGATGAGCCAGTTGTTACCCTTTCTGAGGATGCGATAAAAAATTGTGCATTATATGAGATCGATCAGGTTCTCATCCGCAACGAACACCGCCTGGAGGATTTTTCAACGCTTCCCAAGTCTAATTACATCCCTTTTATTCATGGAGGAAACCGATTGGTCCAGGAAGAGCTGGCTTATGATCAGCATTCATTGACCACAGATGTAAACAATGCAGAAGATAGGTTCAATGTTGATCAGCGCAACGCATACAAAATTATTTTGAATGTCGTGACAAACAAAGAGGGTAAACTGTTTTTTGTGTATGGCAGTGGTGGAACCAACAAAACATTTGTTTGGACAACATTTCTGTCCCGTCTACGAGGGCAAGGCAAAATCATGCTTGCAGTTGCCTCATCAAGAATTGCATCTTTGTTGCTTTTGGGCGGCAGAACCGCCCATTCAAGATTCAAGATTTCGATTGATTTGCACGATGAGTCGACTTGCAACATCACACAACATATTAAAGTGGTCAAGTTGGTGCTTAAAGCTGATCTGATCATTTGCGATGAAACACCAATGATACATCGCCAAGCTTTCGAAGTTGTTGATCAGACCCTGCGTGACTTGATGCAATTAGATGATGCACATGCAACCGAAAAGATCTTTGGTGGGAAAATTGTGGTCCTTGGTGGGGATTTTTGACAAATCCTACCTGTTGTTCCCAAGGGAGGACAAGAAGACATTGTTAGTGCTTCATTGCCTCAATCGCATCTTTGGTAGCATGTTATGATTTTTCGTCTTCATATCAACATGCGAGTCATGGTAGCCAATTCTGAAAAGCAGCGAGAGTTTGCCAAATGGGTGTTAAATGTTGGAGATGGCAATCTTCCTACCATTGCAGAAGAAGAAGGTATCGATACAAATTAGATCAAAATTTCGTCCCATATGAGGCTGCCAGCAGAAGATTGCAGCTTAAGAGGATTAATCCGAACCATCTATCCAGATCACCAACGCCATTATGGAAATGCCATGTATCTTATGCAACGCAACATTCTGGCCCCCAAAAATACTAACGTTGATGAAGTCAACAATGCAATTCTAGAATCGTTATCTAAAGAATTACACACGTACTTGAGCACAAATTCTTTGACTTTAACAAAAGAAGGTGCAAGTGCTGTTGCAAGAGTTTCAATGGATTCATTGTATCTGGTGGAATTTTTGAACATTTTGCAATTCAGTGGTATTGCAAATCATAAGTTGGAACTCAAAATGGGTGTGCCAATCCTTTTGTTGCGCAATCTCAATCAATTAATAGGATTGTGCAATGGTACGAGGTTGATTGTCAAGAACTTGGGTCAACGTGTCATTGAAGTGGAGATCATCATAGGGAACAATGTTGGCAAACGTGTGTTCATACCCCGCATCATCATGTCCCCCTCCGGGACTTATTGGCCATTTGTTTTGTGTTGTCGTCAATTTTTTGTTCGAATGGCATTTGCGATCACAATCAACAAGAGTCAAGGTTAAACATTGAACAACATTGGGGTATATTTGCCATCTTCGATCTATTCCCATGGTCAGTTATATGTTGTTATCTCACAGGTCACAAGTAGTGTAAACATCAAGATTTTCAGCAACCAGGGTCCCGATGGATACATGCGAAGTGTCGTATATAAAAAGGTTTTGGAAATGTTTTTTGTAATTGTAATTTTGTAATATGTACCGTCAAATACACACACCTAGAATAACAACTATTGGGCCAACTAAGGTATTCAAAAATCAGATCACAATGACAACCAACAGGCCAACAAAGGTAGGTATCCAAAAACCCCACTACTATGACAACAAGGGTTGTGTCACACTATGTGTAGCCTTGCCATTTACATGAAAAAAGTATCTTTAGGCAAAAGAAGAAATATGGAAACTCAAATATTTCACCATGCATAAATATAATCTTCAAAAAACTTCTCTAAAAAATAAAATAAAAATCCTTCAAGATATTATAACTATATAACTAATGTCAAGTTTCAACACAAGACAAAATATCATCTTTCAAAAATCCTCCTACAAAAATAGACCTAGGGGCAAAAACCCCTTAAGCTATTATACTCAGTGATGAATCTAAACACAAAATCCTTGCCTACCAAGGCAAGGCCAATAAAACCAACCCCAAATGGCTAATGTCTATACACAAACCCCTTTAATTGCCCATCTTGCAAAAGTGCATAGAATAAACCATAACATACACCCCTAAAACCAACCCAAAAAAACCAAAAAACAAAAACAAAAACAAAAAGAAATAAAAATTTAAATGAAACTAGCATCCCCCACCCCAGCAAAACCGAAATACAACAGCCACTCATCTTACACACGTGGCACAGCGTACACTGTCGGATATTGAGTAGAAATAAACCCTGCACTTTAAAATAATTAAAATTGTGCCGTGGAATAACCACCGTCCATCTTTCTTAGATGTGGTTTTACGGAAACGTAATTCACACCGTAGGATGAGTTTTCATGACAAACGAAATAAAAATTGGAGGGTGGGGATTCCACTGGGGAATGGGAAATTTACTGGTTGACCCCATTGACTGAGTATTTGTTTACTTTTACTCTACTTACTTTATCTTTACCTCACAAAGTTAACTAAAGTTTCACTAACCGGTCCTGGTCATTCCGACGACCGTACCGATGAAAAGTACAGTTCGTAGGTACCTAGGTATCTACCTATAGACATAGCGACTTCACTTTTTTCCGCTAGAAGGTTTGACTGGAACTAAATCTAGGTACCTAGTTAAAGACCTAAATCACAGGTACCTACGATCGATGTTGACGCAATAGAACTGGCTTGGTGGCGGATCTCTCGAGGCCTCTCTGCCAACGTTTCTTCTCTTCGGTGCGAAATTTCGCCAAAATGCGAAGAATCAAAATAAAAGGGAAATATTGTGTCGCAATGTTTCTCGTTTTTTTCTGAAAAGAAATCGCCAATTTGGGGGGAAAATAAAATAAAAATGTGAGAGAAAAATTCACCAATTTTTTTCTTCTGATTTTAGTTTGGTAACAATTTTTTAACTAATTTCTTTAAAAAACCATTTAGAGAAATTCTAAAAACATGTCGCCATTTAATGTTACATCCCTCTTGGGATACTAGCCCAAATTGAAAAAAAAACCATCATTGCTCCCAGTCCCATGGGTGGTCAATGCTATGAAATGGCATAAGGGCTAGAGTTTTTATTTGGGGGGGGGCGGGGGCAAAAATTCACCAAAATGAGAAAATTAAAACTAAAATAAAAAATAGAATATTTTGTCACAATAGTCCCATTATTTCTGGAACTTTTTTTGCAAAATTTCCTCAAAACATGAATTTTTTTGGTCACATTTGGACTTTGATCTTAGTTTGGTAGCATTTTTTTTTTAGTTTTTTAAAATTATGTATACAAGTCCTAAAAACATGTCACTAGGATCTTTACATGTCACTAGGTTTTCTTGGAGCCCATGATTTTAAAGCCACTTGAATGGGTTTTTTTTTAATTTCAAGGATTTTTTAAATTTTCAAACATGAAGCTTTTGTCGTGTGATTTTTTATTTCAAGCACAGGGATTTTCATTCCAAGTATGTGGGGTCTTTGACCCATAGCATATGCTTGAAATTCCGAGCTACGAGAGATGCCATCTTGCTTTTTGAAAATTACCCAAAAAAATATTTTGCACAAGTATGGATATATTTTGCAATTGATTAAAAAAAAGAACAAAAAATTGAAATTTATACATGTGTAGATAATTGCTAAATGAATAGGCCCTTGATTACATGGTAACGTTTCATCAATATATTTACTAAATGTCTACCATTAGTGAATTTGTTGGCTTGAAATTCAACTCTTGGTGGGATGTGTGCATATACATTATCACACTTATGAGTATTAAAAAACAACTTATGTGCCATTTGAACCCAAGTTTGTGTTAGTAAACCACATGTGAATGATAGGATGACATAGCCAAAACTAAATTCAAAAATCATGGCCATGCGATCACACCCTCTACAAATGCTTCACCAAAAGCAAGTGATTGGATCATGCATACATCCAATGATTGGATGCTTACATAGTTGTTGCATATTCTTTCACATTTATGTAGTTGCTATATTGTTACTATAGTTGGTTCACCGTTCTTTCGAAAACACCTCCAAGTTGAAGGCCTTGCTCTACATCCAACACATAAACCTTGGTGAATTCCATTTGCTTTATTCTTACCAATTAAGTTCCTAGTCAAGAAAATTGTGAAATTGTGGAAGTTGCAATGATATTTTACAAAGGAAACTTCTTTTGAATCTCCTTTAATGGAATATGTGAATAGGAATTCATTTGCAATTAAACAATGTCGATAGGGATTGTGCAATGATGAACATGACAAGCTTAGTTTTTTAAGTTAAAAGATCATTTTTTTCCCTTTTAAGTATTGTGGGATATTTGAATCAAGGTTAAAATCAATAAATGTTTGCATTCAACCCTTTTTAAATGCATTTAATTAGGAGTTGTTATGAACATGTTAGTAATTCAATACATCTCACCCACAACAAGGTAACATGCCAACAACCATGCATTTGTGACGAGCTACATTTTTATTGAAGAACTCCATGAATAATTATATTGTCATGTTTAAAGTACGTTCAAAGAATTTATCATTTTGAAAACATAGACAACTTTCATTGAACTTTATGGTGATTAATGCATATATAATTTGCATTGCCATCATGTAGCTTTAGCAATAAGATGCATTGACAAGGTGACATGAATCAACCTAACTTTTGAACAAATTTACCTATATAAACACATGTCAATGTATTGATCGACCATAATCCTTACATGAAAGGAGCTTAGTTGGAGTTCACCCGTATTTGTATTGAATATAAAAAATATGTATTTATGATTTCAACTATAGAAATGTTGGTCAATTAACATACTTATGACTAATGTTCAAGATTTATTTGTCATATATATATAAATGAAGTTTGGGAGTTTTCAACAATTGACGAATAAATATGCAAAATACATCTTGTGTTGTGGATTTGTAATAATAACCCAATGGTTTTCAAATTTCAAAAAATATCAATTAAAAAAAATTGGCTAAATTACTACAAATTATTTTGTGCCAAACATCAATCCATGTCAAGGGAATATTAAAAGACATCATATAATCCTTTCAAAAATACCAAGTGTTCGTTCTAAGGATCAAAATGCTAAATCATATCTATATTTTTTTTAAATTTGTTTTTTTGAACTCCAAGGCCTTAAACATCCATGTCAAATGCAATAGTTCATTAATCATGGGGGTAATGCCTATCTTATATTCAAAATCACTTACCATTTACATCTATGATGTTCCTTATTGGATCAAATGTTTATACACCATCGAAAAAATATGCATTGCATTTTTCCAAGCACAAATCTTAGGAATTGGACATAATATCATCTATCAATGTCACTCACAATTATTAAATATATGTTTGGCAACAACCACAAGTCTTACATGCCACTTGTAGAATCAACAACATAAACAAATCCTTCCTCGGTGCCATAATATATGATAATATGTGAAAATAGTCTAGGTCACATGCCCACAAGTTATAAATAAGATGTGGTTAACATTCACAAGGGAAAAAAAAACGAAAGAAGGTTAGATCCTTCCATAAGCCACATTCAACCTTTTAAATTTAATTTTTTTGAATAACAAACATATTTTAAACAAGCATACCATAGCCTAGGGTTAGTTTCCACATTGACAAAACGAATAATTTTTTTTTCAAAAAATGAATTCATTTAAAAAATTTGAAATTATGTGTATTTCCATCATCTACTATAATATTGTGATATGAATAATGAAATTATTCAGGACGTAGCCTATGATAATTATGATGATTTTCAACATGTCAACTTCATATTTCATTATGAGAAAAAAAGGTCTTTTGCACTTAGCCTTGCAACTCACTGTATTTATATGTCATGAGTGTTAATAGACAAGTTGCATGAGTTGCAACTCAACATATATACAATGCAACTCATTGCAACTCAATTGCAATTCAATCAAAATAATTCATTTTCAACTACTATGCAACTCCATTATAATTGCACCCATGATGTCATGTTGACATCATTAATTGTCATCCATCTATTAAAATTTGACATGTGGCATTATGAAATGTTTTGGACATAATTTTTTTTTGAAATATTGATTGCTATCATCCATTATGATTGTTAAAAATGGTCCGAGATTGTGACACATGGCACAATAAAAAATTGCCACTTGGCACATTAATTATATTTTGGATATATATATATATATAGGTAGGTCATACATAACCATTAATAAGTAGGTTGGTAGGTCTTTAAATTTACATCCCATGTATTTACCTAGGACTTACTTACTTACTTACATAGGTAAATAGGTAGGAAAACACAAGACTAAGTTCACTAAATAATAGCTATGAAATTTTAATTTTTTTTTTTTCCTTTAGGTTAATCTTTTTAAAATTCATCCCAAAATGGCACATGTATTATAATGTGAGAACATAAGAAAAAATGTCTTTTTCATATAATTTGTAACATGAGATTCAATGACAGAACATATGGGTTAAATCTTTTAGTTGTTCGTTAATTGTAAATTGAATTGCAACTATAACATTTAAACACTCAAGGCATGCTAGATCCAAGGGGAGGGCTCCATTATTTTTGGTGTTTAAACAAAACTTGAACTTCTCATATGAGCACATCTAGTGCACTAAAAATCATCAAAAATAGAATATAATTGAAAAAGTTATGGCCCCTCAAAATAGAGGGGGTCAAGAACTCAAAAAAACAAACCACCAAATGTTACAAAGGCTAGTTCCCAAACACAAACAAAATTCCTTTTATGTTGCTATATTCTTATTAAAGTTCAAAGACGATTTGTAGAACTTCAAGTAGCATTCTTATAACACTTTAAATTATTTAAGATGAATAAAAAAATGAGGTTTAAAAGTAGGAGGGGTCCCCCCAAAAAAACATGTTTTGTAAGTTGGAAAACTTATTTATCTTTTTGTTATTTTTTCACTACTCATTTTCCTTTGCACTTCAAAGATGATTTTTAAAACTTGAAATAATGTTCTCATAACATTTTAAATCAGTCAAAATGAAACACATATGATAAAGATATAAATAACTAATCAATATGTATCCTTATTAAGTTATAAATATTTGTATTACAATCATAACATAGTTGAACAATAATAGTTTAGTAGTGACGCATTGGTGGCCATACTAATTGTATCAATGGGAATCATAATCGAAAGCTAGTTGCAAATGTATCCTACGATGGATGGTGAAATGTGAACACACGGCATGACTACATGTATGTACATTGTACATTAGTTGTAACATAATTAGTGATAGTTCTAATGTAATTGCCACATGTAACTACAATGTAAATTTTTAAAAAGTCAAACATGGTTGACTACATGTGTATAAATTACCATATAGAAAACCCATTTTCAATTCGCTTGCAACTATTATACAACTAACTGATTTTTTGACGTGATAATTTATTTATGAACATATTATATTTATAAAGGGATAGTTGCACAATAGTTGTAATACCCAAGGGATAGTTGCATAACATTTGTATATGAATTTGTTTTTGAGTTTTAGTTATAGGGTAGTGTGGTTTCAACGAACGCAATTTCTTATAGTGAAATAAGAACTATCCAACATTATTCACACTACACTTAGTTCATTATAACCATTTTGGATAACATCGTCGTTCAATTGCTTTTGTACACATCCAACAAATTATGTCAATCAATGCCCTATTGTCTTTTAATAACATTTACGTTGATACCCATGTCACAAAATTTGATTATATGATGCAAGTATCCAATCAAAATATTGCAACCAAAACAAAAACTCCACACCGTGTGATTCAAGATTCCCTTTGAAACTTAAAAATATATAATGCACGATACGTTAAGCAAACATGTGTAAGAAACTCCTCATCAACTATATACGATTTGAATACATCAAAATCATTAATTGTGCTAATGTACCATTAAATATATGCACATTTAGTTTACCCTTAATAAACCTTAAAGATATATACCTTTAAGGTTCTAGGTCTAAGTAATAGTTGCTGACACAAATTTCAATTGCAACTAAGGTGTAATCAATGTGATGTAAAATGGTGTTCATGGATGAAAATAATAATAAATTTTTTTTTTTTTGGAAGAATGAAAAAACATCTAAATATATACTTCCAGCAAATACATTTAAAAAAACTAATACAAACTATAGAAACAATTTAAATTATGTACTTCCTTAAACTAATTCTACACATATAGTCACAATACATGTGCAAAACAAAAATCCCAAAACATTTTTTTTCTTCATTCCAAAATCCACATACATCTCGTGGAACTTTACCAAGCTCTAATATCTCCAACACACCAAAAACATAATGGGAAAAGAAGTCATTCAAAATCTTTCCTCCTAAAGCATAAATCAAAATGTAAGGCCAAATTTCTACTAATGGTCGCTACCATTACAACCATTGTGTCCTTAACACAAGTATATGAAAATTTGTCAAGGGTTTGTTTTCTTGTTATCAAGAAAAGGTTGTCACGTGTTCACAACACGATGATGGTGGTGGTATAACTTGTTGTCACCTCATCTACCTAAGTATTGTAGTACCTTTACCATTTTGGCAATAGACTGCTGATTAATTAATTAAATTTTAAATCTTAACTTCGACACTTGGTTTTTTAATTCTGAAATTTTTGATTGATAATGGTTATAAATAACAATAAATAATAATAAATAATTCATTATTTGTGGCATGGAACAGTCTAGTGTTTCTAGACCACTTCAGCATTATAACTATGTCCTTGCAGGTATGGGGTTCAAACCCTGACACTTGAATGTCTAGGATAGGACAAGGACAATGAATTTTTTTGATTTTATTAAAATTTTGGCACAAATAAAAAATAATTAAAAAAATTCAAATAAACTAAAAACAATTTAATTTATGCCGAATTGGTAAAGGTACTATGGTACCAACCTTGGCATCACTTGAATGTTTATTGCAAACAATCAAAGACAACTCAAATTTGATTTTTTACTGGTAAAGACATGTGCATGAAACAATAATGCAAGTAATGTCAACATTTGTTCTTACAATTTCATTGGAAAATCTCAATGTGGTCATTACAAACTTGGAAAGACCCAAAGCATTAAGTTCCAACAACATAATTCCTAGTTGTCTACATACATGTAACAGAGTAATTAGAGAAGAAAAGATATGCCAATCTTGTCTCTTTTAGTGGGCAAGGCACATCTAGTCCCCATTTATCCAATCAATGTAATGACAATTTTGGTAAAATTTAGGTTTAGGGTTTGGTGAAACAACAACCACATTGGGAATTCACTATGTTCCCAGAGAGCCTTTTTGGTTCATTGCATTCCCGGTGGCTATTGCCCATGTGTAGAACAGCCATTCGGGACATAATGAACCAACAAAACTTCCAATTAACAACATATATCTTTTGCCCCTTTTTGCCAAGGGGAGGGAACTATGGGGGCAGTAGGTTGAGATTAAAATGTTGCCCATATTGAAGAGATCCTAAGACCTAAACCAAGGCACCCATGTGCTACATTGTGTTGCATTTTTTTGCCATGGTGCACCCTAGAAATGGGTATTCCAACACTATTGCAACAGCATCAACATAGGCATTGTGAAATTCTTTACCAAAAAAAACTCTTAAGGCATTGGAACAAAGAATCGATCTCATCCACCCTCTTTTGTCAAAGTAACTTCCCATCACAGTTGCCATTCCACCATGACTGGTAGCTAACCTAGCCTAGGTGGCTACAAAATAGGATGCTACAAAACCTATACAAGTAACTAGATAAGAAGCCTATATACACCACTAATTGTGTAAACAATGAGTTGGATGCATATTTTGATGAAAACCATGATAATTATTAATGAGAGTGAAATACAGTAAGTTATCTTTGTTTTTCCTTCATTTTTCCCCTTTCCCTTAGGATGAGGATAAAGGTAGCAGGGTAAGCAGGCAAGGGTGACATGGGAAGAGGGTGAATGGACATGCATTACCATATGGCTTTACATTCTTACCAGAAGCCAAGTGTGGACCCGCTTCTAGTAATGCCCTCAACCAAGGGCCTTACCCCTCGAGTAAAGACCTGTCAAAATTTGCAGAAAAAATGGAAGATACCCAAAAAACGGAAGACACCACTGGAAAAACAGGAGATACCTCAGTAAAACAGAATGCCCTGTGATTTCTCAGAAGTCAAATTTCAGTGTAGAACATGCCATCTGAATACACTAAAAGTTTTGGCACATCTTTCCATAAACTAAAATGTAACTTGTGTTCTGATGGTTGTATATATTGTAGTTGTGAATATCTATCACTGTCGTTCCAAGACATGCTACATACAAATCATCAAGTTGTCATGCAAAGGACCATCACTATGCCTTCCAAATTGCACTTTTCA
>Ga0116229_10015170_pt1 | contig 10559 bp, 2 predicted proteins | sample S1TSphgellanicum_3_FD_87313 | JGI IMG/M metagenome (GOLD analysis project Ga0116229, IMG submission 87313) | Host-associated microbial communities from peat moss isolated from Minnesota, USA - S1T2_Fc - Sphagnum magellanicum MG | ecosystem: Host-associated > Plants > Peat moss > Unclassified...
GACTTTTAAAGGCTTTTCTCCTTCTTAACAAAAAAAATGGCAATAATGTCCCCCTTACTAATACCCCCCCCCCCCCCCCCCCTCCCCCCCTTTCCATTTTCCACCTAATCTCTTAGGTTCCTTTTCCCATTCAAATCCCTAAGTGTATTATTCTTCTTAATAGTTGAGTCAATAGGTGAAAGTGTCACCTCTTCAAAAAAACCTCCCTTCCTACTGGTGAGGTTTGTTGTAGAACTTCATGGAATTCCTCTAATCCCTCTTCCTCATTATGCCATCCAATATTTTTGAAATGTGAAAATGAATTATTTAATGGTTTGGTTTGTTGGGAATATTGGCAAGAATATTAACAACATTAGTTGGAATATGAAGTGTTTGTTAGGCACATTCACAATTAGGGTACCAATTTTGGGACAGAAATATCAAGGATTTTGTTTTTGTTATCTACCAAATATAAAATCTACATGGAATAAATTCAAGTATGAAAATCTAGATAAGTCAAATTGTGGTAATTCAAATGGTGATGTGATTTTTCACATGCATATGTAATTATACATCGATATTTTGGTTTAAAATGAGAAATGTAAAAAATGAATACATAAGTTTCTATAGACGATGTGACATATTTCTTGCATGATTATTTCTTGCACATGTGACTTGCGCTTGGGGCCACAAATTTTAAGTCTAGTGAATACAAACAATCAACCAAATGACAAAAAATGTAATCTTTTCTCTTGCAACCCTTTTGAAATGAAGTATGTAACCTTCAAAATTTTCATACTATGTATGATCTAATCAAATGCAGTTAATGAACATTGTTAAACATAGATGTAAGCATTGTTTATCCATGAAAAAAATTTGAAATCAATTGTAATATTTAATACATTCCTTTTTTATTCTTTTAAGATAAAAATTACAATTAAAACAAGGTCAAATTATTTTTAAAAACTTGAAAGGACATTTATATTATATTCAATATATTCTTAGATTTTTTATTAATTTAACATGACATCATTCTAATTATATGCATACAAAAATCCACTATAATTATAAGGTAATAAATATTATAAAAATCCAAAATAATCTTTTGCAATCTTTTTTTCGTTAGACAATCCTTTTTGGTACCTTAATCATGATATGATTTGTTGTGAGTTGGAAACATACAAATCTAATTTGTTAAGTGCTTTTATGTGCACATTTATGGGTTTGTTCAACTTTTCACATAGTTGGTTTTTAGGGAATTTTTATGAAAGACGAACAAGGTTTATTTCAATAGGGATGGGTTGGGACTCTAATATTATCACTCCCTCAAACCCTTTCTTTTCAAATCAATTCTAGCCTTAACCACATTTGTTTTAGTGGCATTGACTTTCCTTTGGGCCCCTTTTATAGGTTTTGTTTAGGCATTGGCTTGCAAAACTATTTTAAAAAATTTGCTAAGGTTTTGGGTTTTATTCAATTAATTCCATATCCTTTACCTTCTTTAAATTAATTTTTTCTATCATTTTTATATTTGGAGGCATTTATACTAAAGGTATTTGTATTTGCCATGCATATTGCTTGATGTTTTGTAAGGAGTTATTCATAGTCAATAGCTCTTCCCACACCAAGGATATGAACCATTGTAGGCAAACCCATTTATGGGTCCATTGCAATGCAAAAGCAAGATTTTTTCCTTCCCTTATTCATGTTATCAAAATCTAACAATGTATTTATTTGTCTTGCAACATCCAAGCCATTTCAATTTGTCTAAACTCCAAAGGCATCATATGTAATATGATACATACTAGTATTTTCAATCTCTCCATGGCATATGGGTCAAAGGTAAATATGCACAAATGGAATATTGTAGTGCACCATTGTGTCCTCAACAAAGTTAAAAGCTAACATGAGTACTATTTCAGTGGTTTTAACACTTGGTGAAGAGAGGTAGTAAAATCGTCTTCCAACATCCCTTCAAAAGTTCACCCCACCTCTTGGAACCTATTGATTAATGATGTTGATCCACTCTACAATGTGAAGCTCAAGTAACTTGCTAGCTAGAAAACTAGTAATGATAATATGTTCTATATGAATGCAACCCCTTTCTTGATCACTTCCATATCTAGAGTTGCAATAGGAATTGAGACATGCTTCTTGAGAATCAAACCATCGTGACTTTTATAACATCTTTCATGTAATGTGTCACATAGTTGAGGTCTAAAGGGGTGGACTTACCAAGCTTAGCTAGTCTTGCAACGAGTGTCTCCAATAGATTTTGAGGCTTTTGCATAACGTCATTTTCATTTAGCTAGCAACTTTTACGAGTTGTCACTAGAGAAAGTGGGGGAGGTGGTATCCTAGCCCCAAATTTAAGATCGTCTTTATATGACGAATGTGCCATGATTTGAGACCATCAGAGGTCCACCAACCAAAGAAATGATATGAGAAACTTTCACCCTCTCAACAATAATAAGCCAAACTTGAACCCCAAATTAACAAAACTCAAGAGTTAGGGAGCAACCATTCGTTAAGCACCTACTTTCTTTAGTGGAGGTAGGCCTGAGGGCTCAAAATGCAATCTGAATTTTCAGAGCACCATGTGGCATCATTTCATTTGATTTTCTTCATTCAATTAAAAAACCTTCCTAAAACCCCAAATTGCCAAGCCCTTCCTCAAACGTGAAAAAGAGATAAATCCTAGTAAGACCTGCAGCACTCCCAGCAAGGTGATCTCCTATCAACCGATACTCGATCAATGGCACCACCAATAGCAAAACCCTTAGCTGGAAACACCCAAAACCTAAGTAGCAAAGTGGGTTAGCAAGGATAATAACCAATCTCCAACAACCAAGCACTCTGCTTGCTTTCTAGAGACTCTCATCATAGCTGCCCAATTTGGTCCCACACTTTGAGGAATGTTCTTCACTAGCTGTTGTGATGAATTGTCGCAATAATTATATTTTCAGAAAACATTCCTGAGAGCTGGAGGACCTAAGGACGTTCCTTGGTAGCATCGCAGCCCTGGAGACATCTCTTCTAGGGACCCTGCTAGAAAGTATATATTTTTGGGGACAATGAATAGCATTCAGAGTAAGGAAACTTTAGGTTCCAATTTTCAATCAGTTCAAGGCATTTTACACAAGTTGACATCCTAGAAAGCTATTTGATACAAGTGGTAAAGTTTGCTGTCTGTCTCCATGAGATTTAGACCTCAATGCTTCCCAGGATCACTACTAAACCAATAATAATAAACATAATACCTATGTCCTCATTAAAGGTATTGAAATTTCATGCATAACTCTATCGTAACATCACTGTGTATCAGTGTTCTTTTTAAGAATTTTTGTTTATAGCCAAAGTAGCTATCATCCATAGGAAGATATAGAAAAAGTGGCGATCATCTCTGGTAAGATTTAGCCAAATCTGACTATAAACCAAATATGAAATACAAATCCTTTATCATCTTTCTATATTTTGGCTACACGTTTTTTTTTTAAAAACCAAGTATAGAAGTCTGGCGATTTTTCACTACCTTTTTGTTTTCTCACTTCTGGCAAATTGGAGAACTCTAAAATCACTTAATTTTTCAAAGTTGAGCAAGACTTTCTCCTCTTGGGCGGCCCCTTTTAACAACTTGAACACCACGTTGAACTCATTTGCATGATGCATCATCTACGGAGTGCCGTGGCCAACATAATATGGGTCTTCAATTTGGGTTTGAGTTTATGGGTGAGATACCTTACCTAAAGTCTGATCCAAACCCCATTTTGTATGGAACCATAAGTTGAATAGTAGCCCAGGGTCAGTTTCCACATTGATAAAACAAAAAATTATTTATTTTCAAAAAATGCATGTGTTTTCTAAATTTGAAATTATTAGTTTTTCCATCATATACTATAATAATATTGTGATATGAGTAGTAAATCAGAGTGTAGTTTATGATAAATTATGATGATTTTCAACATGCCAACTTTGTATTTTCACAAAATTTCATTTCGCTATTTTGAGGATTATTTGATGACGAAACTGACCTTAGGGACGTTAGGGTAAGGGTAGACTTGAAGTCAACTAGTGTGGGAAGTCCAAAGGAGGGAGAAACTCTGGAATTTACTAGAAGGGAGGAAACAACATGCCAAGGAACTCTTTGAAAGTGTCAAAAAGCAGGTGCATATCCAATGGGAACTTTGATGAGCAAATAATATAATAGTCATGCACTTTAAGAAAAAGGAAGGTGATTTGTCCATAGCATCAGGGTAGTGGATGAAATGAGGTGCTCCAGATAGCTCACATGATACTTCTCTTGTCTTGGGTTACATTCAGGAAACATTAGAAAATGGGTAGAAGAGCATATCGAGGAGAGGAAAAAGTGTTGTGAATTTTTTTTTAAACATCCAAAAGCAAGCCAGCAAACATGGGGACAAATGTCCTTTGGCAGGGCTAGTTTTTGTTGTCGCCTAGTTATGCTTACTTACTTGTAGCCTAGCACCAGTTTGAAAAGCCAGCAGCTTCTAACCCTTTCTCACATGACTCAGCAAAATTCAAATTCTATAGCCAAAACAAGTTTGCTGTGATTGGTTATAGGGGTCAAATCCTCTAGACAAAGTGGTCCATCATCTAGTTAAAGTTGAGCACCATGAACGGTTATAGGGGTCAAATCCTCTACACAAGGCCTTCTTATATTTCCAGGATTTAGGGTTTGATGTCCAATCACCAGAAGAGCAGCACAACTTACAAGGATTTTGGATTCAACAAAACACAAGGTTTTGCTTTTTAATAATTTTTTTGCACTTTAGGATGCTATTTTATTGGAAAGTGGGGGATTCCCAATTCTTCTTGTTTACATAATAGTTATTGAATGCCATGGAAGCTCTTCAAGCTCTTCCTCTCCTTTATCAGAACAGCTGTGGACCATCCACTCCTTAAAGAAGAAAAAATACACACACAAATAGGAGAAGCATGGCACACATGATCTAGTCATATGGTTTCTCCCCCCATAGAAAGTTTGTTACTACAGAATAAGTATGAGCAGATCCCACCCACCCACATCCACTATGTGGGCCTCTTAGTGTTTATCATTTCCACAATAGTATGCAAGTTATTATTTCCCCAATCCTCATCAAACAAATATGAAAATTTGAACATTGTAAAGAGTGGGGAGTGTAGATCATTTGTATGCAATTACATGAACTAATCCAAAATTATGATTGGTCAATCAAAATAACATATTTCTTTACAGGCCCTTTTTGGAGAAGTACATGTCTTGTGCATATTTGCAAGTTCAAATTGTGTTACTAAAGTGGAACCTTAGTTGATAAACTAAGGTTCCACTTTGATATCACTAACCCTCCTACTTCCACCTCACACTAGTACCTAAGTAAGTAACTATTTGTGTAAGTTTGTAAGTATCGTAGGTTAGTTCACACATCATTCATCCCTCGTGGTGAGTTGGTGGGTGCTAGTTCACCCTGGCCTTATTTTTGCACTATTTAGGGATGTAAAGACCAGTGTTGGATGGTTATTTCTTTTCTTTTAAAATAGCCGATTGCTGGATTCTTTTGAATTTTTTGGGAGATCACACAGGTTATCAATATCAAAAAATTGAGTAATAACCATTGATTATGCATAAGGTAAGTTATTGAATAATTGATTCATAACCATTGGTTATCCTGCCAGGTATTATTTGGTTATACTATTTTTTTAATAAAATTAAAAATAATAGTATTCCTTTTTGTTTTTTGTGTATTAATGTTCAAAGATTGATAATCTACTTGGATGATAATCAAGTCATCCAGGTAGGTTATTAGATTTTTGAAAATTCAATACCAAGCAATAATCAATTTAACCTATTATTATCGACAAAATCAATAACTGACTGATACGTGATTAATAACCAGCCTGATAACTGGGTCGAAACTCAATAACCAGCCAACTCTGGTAAAGACATGAAGTAGTAGAAGGACTAAGAAAATAATGGACTGGACAGAGGGTCTTGCAGCTTGCTATTGTTTTGTAGTGTTTGGATTGGCAATACACAATTGGATTCTAGCACAAACTCGAACCCTCCCTCCCTCTCTCCCTCCCACCGACCAACCAAATGAGAATTAGTTGATCTACTTGCTGCATATATGATAAGACCAAGAGGCTTGACCACATCAAGTCTTGCTCTTGCAAAGGGTGCAGGCAGAGGGAACTTGTGTTGGAAATTGATTGTGGATCAACAAGAGATGATAGAAAAATACACATTTGTCATGAGCTTTCCACCCAACCTTAGCATCACATAAGTTGTTGCAAACTTATGATTCACTCCCTTAACTCTGGCCTTGCTTGTAATAGGAGGTGATGTTCGACCAGGTGATGAACATCAAATGCAACGACATGCTTAATTGGCCTTAATTCAAGTATCTTATCTAGTTCCAAAAGTCATGTGCATGAAGCACAACTATACCTAAAGTTCAAACTAACTAGTGGTAGAAATAACTTGATACAATGTTAAAATCTCGCAACTTACAAGGGTTTTATTTTCCCAATTTTGTGATGTAGCCAAATTTGGTTGTAGACCAAATATTGAATTAATTTTTTAATCAAATCATTTTATATTTTGGCTACCTGCTGGAGCCCATTGTAAAAAATTCACCATTTTTAATTTTTAAAATCAATAATCTGGAGAACTAGGGCCATTTTTTTCACATAAATCCTTTTTCATGTGTCAAAATCATATTTTTCAGGTCAGAAAAATGCAAAACTTTGTCCCCCAGAAAACACACTGAAGGTAAGTGAAAGGAGAAATGGCAATTATTACTACAATACTATGTACTATTTTTTGCAATGAAAAATAGAGGGGTGAATTGTTAAATAGTGTGTGAGTAAAAGGTGTACAAATTATTAGGAGTCAACAAATGTGGGTTGCGGGCAGCCCAAAATTGGAGCACAAGCAACCAGAAGAGAGAGAGAGGAAAAAAAAAACTTTCATCATATTAACACACAGAAGTGAATTGTCTGACCAAATGGAATGAGACTGAATAGCCACACAAAATCTAGTTAGACTACCTCACAAATCTAGGGATAGATTTGGGCTACCAAACCTATCACCCAATCAATAAAACCTATGCCCATTCATGCAACATGGTGATGGAGATATGCTATGAAATGTGCACATGAATTATGCATGCTAGGATGTTGTCATGGACAACAACATTGGCATGACAACACCATTGGTTCTCACTCATGTGCCCTTTGTGAGTAAATCGTATTGCAAAGTGAAATTGAGGTCATAAATTTTGGTTTAAGGCAAAACTATAACTTTTAGTACATTCTAGAAGTTGGGATAGTCCAACTTCTCTTGTAGTACATTGGATGAAACTCAATTAAAGCTACTTGCATGTATATAGTCTCGATATCTCATATGGTATGGGGTGGGATTGTTGATAGGTATGATAACTTAGGATGGGCATCAATTGCCATTAGGATTGTCTATAATATTGATGACATGTATGGTTATGTGATGCAACTATTTATGATACTGATGACTTGCATGTATATGGGTCATATATGTTTGAAGTTTTGTTGCCTTGAACAAATACAATTGATAGGGGTTAAAACCAACCTTTAAAAGCAATCTAGGTTATGATGATGCACTTGTTGGAACATTTCATAATTCAAACATCTGGTTTAAGACTTAGAAGTTTAAGATTAAAGCTCCAATTGTAAAAATTGCTAAACCTATATGGTTGTGAAATGCAATCATGGTTGGGGTACACAAAAGAATTGTCTAACCCCAAAATCTTTGTTAGGATATTATTTTGAATGATCATTATGTGTATCAAATTATTCATTTATTATTTATTTATAGTTCTTTAAATACTCACATATTTCTTGATTAAAATGCTTATGACTATTTATGATTTAGACGATTTTAACATGTCCTTAAGTATCTTGAAACATGATTAAAGAACCATGTCCCACTACATAATTTTGTAAAAAAAGAATCAACAAAAACAAGAATAGGAAATTTGCTCAATTATTTTTTATCACCTATTCTCCTTTTTTTGGTTAATTAATAAACATATATATCCACCCTTTTGTTGTTTAGGACCTCATAACATTGATTTTGCCTTAGGACTTAAGACAGAAGACACAAAACATTTCTTGTTCTTGTTGTGGTACCCCAACCATGATTAGATCCTATGTTATAAAAGGAGAAAAAGGAGAGTAGATATTCAATGACATGTTGAATGTGAACTCTTTTCTCAATTGTAATGTGATTTTTTGGATTTGATGGAACATATAATTACCCAATTTTGGTCATAGAAACCCAACTTAATTTAACTTTTTAGTTTCATTGTCAATATATGAGTTGAATTCCATGTTTGTAATAATCTCAATTTTTAAAAAAATCTAAGTAGATTTTAGAGTTTTTTATATTAAGTTTTGTAAGAAATAAGTCCTAGTACTTGTTGCCAATTCTTGAAAAACAGATTGCCAACACATTGTCCATTGATTATTATTTTTAGATCAATTTCACTTGTTTAAAAGCTTACTAAATGACTAGTAATTAATGAATTGAAAATGGTGATTTTTTAATTGCATAGGTGACAAAATGATTTATGAAAACATGAGTTTGTGTTATACAAAGGAGCTAATTAAGAATCACATTTGATCATTTAGATTAACAAGGAAACAATTGTTGATCATGGTAGGACAAATAATTTGCATGTCATGTGGGATAAAAAAAACCATAAATACCTATAGTTGGCATGATATCGTATGCCATTTTAAAATAAACTAAAGCATATGCATTGACATTGACATTGACTAAGAAATTTTCAAACCTTGCATAAACTTACATACTGATAATATTGATGCTTTCAATTCAAGATGATTGATTAATTGAGCAATATCATGTGTAATCCAAGCTAGGTTGCAAGTATTACATCACCACATATCTTGCATACACCTTAGAAATTTACAATGAAAAGGAAACAAAAATTAAAAAATCTTATATCTCTTTATTCATATTTTTTAATTTAAAAATATATATCATTTTTTCTTTCTTTTAATCAAGTCAATTAAGGTAAGGAGTTTCCAAATAACTAGAACTATGAATTTGGGGAAAATCTCATTTTTCTTGAAAACTCCTAGTCTTGGGTTTCTAATGCACATATTACAACTAAGGTGCTTATTTTTTTCAAATTCAAAGATTTTGATATCCTACCAATTTATCAAAAAAGTTCAAATTTTTTGTCAACCAATTTTTTGTATCAATTATTTAATAAAAATTGGGTATTCATAATTGATTTTATAATTAAAAAATAAAAAATAAAATCGATATCACTATAATTTTTAAATTTTTAATAATTGTAGTGCTCAAATATTACCAAAAAAAAATAGTGAAAAAAAAGTAGGAAAACACAAAGATTAATAAAAAATAGGACCTTAGAAATGAAACCTCAATGAGGGGTCTGAAAAATGATATCTCAAACTCCTTGAATGACAACCATACATTATTATTTTATTGTTGTGATTGATTCTTTTTCACCCATTTCCCAAATTTTTTTTGTTAAATATATGGTTCTTTATTAAATTATTGCACCCCAATAACAACATGATCACTCTAAACAATAATGCATGAACCCATAGAAAACAAATACTAGAAAAAAAAAAAAAAATTCTATTGCATTGGGAAATTTCCATTTGATGAAAACACAATATGAAAATTCATGTCCATGAAGACCACACTACCATTAACTACATGTTTTAAACAACTATTGTGGTCCAATTTTTTTTAATTGTACCAAAATCCTATCACAACATCACATTTTCTATATTTTTAACCTAGTCCTTTTTTATCATGTAAAGACACACTTATAGATGATTGTGATTGTAAAATTGTAGTGGTCTAAAATATGGTACTTATGAAATATTTGATACTTTTTTATTCATTCATTTTGATGACGATCAAAATATAGGGGAAAAAAAAACCATAATGAGACCTAGGTCCTTTTTGTTTTGGATGGTACACTTTAAAGGATTTTCATTGATCATCCAACTAGTTTGCAACTTTATGGCCAAAATACATGCATTTAAAAATATTATTTCCACATTAAAAAATTAAGCAATTTTATGACATTTGTAAATGAGTCACCAATTTGACATGCCACTTGCCATGTGGAAGGTTTTACTCAACATTGTCTAACTTTATGCCCAGCTAGATGCAAATAACTTGGAACATGCAACTTCAAATCCCATGGGGCAAGGACATAGACTATATGAAAATGCCAAATTTGTAGCATGTCAATGTGCAAAGTGCATGTACATATTACCAAATCATTCATCTACCCATTCATTGATTCATGATTAATTTCAACTAATGTGCAATTAAGGTTCAAATATATAGTTGTTGCAAATGAAGTTACAACTAGGTTTTAAGCATCAATGCAAATTTGAAATTTGCAAGGGCATGTGGCACATGGTGATAACTTTTAGTTGATCCCTAGGCTTATATGAACTATTACCATACTTGTGCCTAGCTTCAAAGAATTCAAAAGGAATGAGAAATGTGAAAGTTGTTTTTCTAACTTTAA
>Ga0116229_10015172_pt1 | contig 10558 bp, 7 predicted proteins | sample S1TSphgellanicum_3_FD_87313 | JGI IMG/M metagenome (GOLD analysis project Ga0116229, IMG submission 87313) | Host-associated microbial communities from peat moss isolated from Minnesota, USA - S1T2_Fc - Sphagnum magellanicum MG | ecosystem: Host-associated > Plants > Peat moss > Unclassified...
ATGACGTAATGGTTAAATAGGTTGATAACAAAGTTCACAATTTTGAAAGTCAATAGCACATTGTGTTACATTGAATTGTATGAAAATTCTAGAGATTTTAAAACCTGAATGTGAGAACAAAAGCTTATTTGAGCCATGGTGTTTTTTGTGAGCATAACAATCTCTGGGATACCAATTGCCCATTTCTAACAAGGTGTGTTATACACAATGGCCCTACCATTAATTTAATATCAACAATTGATATTGTATGATAAATTGCTCATAGCTAGGGGAAAAATTATATATATATATATATATATAAACATCACATTAGTTTTAAGGAACACAAAAGGGACCTCACATTAAATGATGACATTATTGGAACCTATCTAAACATATTTTTAAAGTGTTACCTAAACCAATGGGAAAATGTTGCAACATGGTTATCAATTTTTTGTAAATCTAATGACTTTTTCTTTTTTTAAGTGATAAAATATTCTATTTTCATATTTATTTTTCACATCTGTGCAAAATTTCAAACCGAAAAAAAAGGACTCTTCATGACATGTGTACTTGAATGTTTTCAATCACATTGTGTCACATTTTTAAAAAATTACATTAATTTTTTATGGTTGCCATAACCATCGTTGGAAAAAATAGTTTCATATTTAGTTTTATGAGATATGGATTGGTGATAAAGTCACTTGGGGTTGGGTGCACATTTGAGTTTGTGGCATGGAAAACAAATTGTCAAAAGTGAATCTGAATCTTTTTACAATCAAATTAGGATGAACCATGTCACTTAATTTCTAAGGAGCAAAATCCCTTGAGCTATTATATTCTATAATGATTCTCAACACAATATCCATGCCTTACAAAGCAGGGCCAATAAACCTAAGGCAAAAGGTATGTGTTATTTCAACAAGCACATCCATATGTGAGAGAATTTTTTAAATAAATGTTATAAAGAGTTATCATTGATCACATATGAGATTAAACACATTGAATGGTTTCATACACATGTTTGTGCGGGATTAAAGTTGACAATATGCACTAAAGGATAATTTTTGACATTTGGTGTAATAGCAAAGATCATTTGAATTGTATTGTTGGATTAAAAATAAACTTTGTGTTTTTTCAACTATATGATTATGAAGTTGATTTTTGTAACTTTAGCTCATACACATGTTAGAACTGAATGTAAGTAATTTTGATTTTGTAGGTAATGATCCATTATAGCAATATGAATTGTGAATCTTTCTTTCATATGTAACTTAATTAAAATATGTTTTTCTCAAGATGGTGTGTTAGCATTGGATGAATACAATGATGATGTATGACAATATGATTTTTTAAAAGTTGTATATCATTGAATGTTTTTGTTGAAATCATGTTTTTATTTTTATTTTATTTTTTTCCCTTGCAAATCATAGTTTGTTCATTTCATTCATGGATGATATAAGAGTGCATTCACATTTTGGGCTACCACAACAAGAATCATGACACCCACTTGTTTTATGTTTTGAGTTTTAAAACAAAGATGTAGCAAAATGAATGTTCTAAAATGCTAAACAAAAAAAGGAAGATATGAATGTTTAGGCCTTCAACCAATAAGTGTTATAATGAATTATTCAAATTAATTGAATTTTTTTTGAAATATAAACTAAAAAGGAATGAAGGTTTATTCAAGCATTTCAAAATGACATACTTTCATCTGGAGTGCCAAAACCTTATTAAAAATATCAAATTATGTATTTTTTTTGCACCCACATTTTTTATATTTCTTTCCAAACCTTTAGAATGCATATTTGTAATTTTTTAAATTAATTTAATTATCCTTATTAATATATTTTTTAATGAAAAAATCCAAGATTCTAACATTCATTCCACAAAAAATGGTCATTTATCATACTAAAACTTTGTGCCATCACCTTATTTTATTTGTGATTAAAATGTGAAGCAATTTGAACAAATATTGCTAGTCCTATTGAACCCTTTTCGATTAAATTGTGCAATGAAACATGATCCTGAATCATTTTTCAAGACACTTAAAAACATGTTTTAATCATCCAAATCACCAAAAATCACTGCCATTTTAATCAATATGTATGTGAATATTTAATGAAAAAATATATATCAAATAAATTATTTCATAAATGTAATGGTCATTCAAAATAGTTGACGCACTCCCAACCTCCTTGATATACTCAAATGTAAGTCTAAAATGAAAACTGTGGAGGAGTAATGAGTTGGGGCACGTTCCTTAGTTCGTAGCACTTTAGGGGTAGAGGGGCATGCTGGATCTCCGAGATGGGGACTAGGAAGATTGACAAGCAACTCAATTACTCACACAGACCTGCACAAATTAAACAACAAGTTGGTTAGTGCATGTTAGAGCACTTTTGGTGCATGGACAAACCACGTGCAAACACGAATTCACAAAACTCACCACGGCTCAGACTTAGGGGAAGCTACCACTTTCCCCCTTATAGTATATTATGTGCCTGGCCACGGGGTCAACAGCCAAATGGCATTTTGTCCTAGGACTCCCAAGTGGGAGTCTTGAAATTCTTGAAATTGAAATTCCTGCAACTTTGGAAGCCCATAACTTTGTGTGCAAACCTTCGAAGATGAGGTCTGAAACAAAGTTGTAACCTTTATCGAGATCTTTTTAATAGAATGTGGCACGCCACCTGCATGCAAGGAAATCGGGGCGATTCCCGACTTTTTGTGGTTGGGAATCAAATTGGCAACTTGACTCTCAACTTTTCTTTTGGTCATAACTTATGTTTTAAGTATCCAAATGGGTCCTACAAACCCATTTTAGACATCTACGTTTCAAGATATTTCTAATGATATAAGGAACTTTTCAATCCAATGATTTTTGACCCTTACAATCACCCTCTGAATATTCAAGAATCACTTGGGACTCCAATTCCCAAAATGGGAGCTCATTTGGGAATGTGGGGGTTCATTCCCTCGCACTCTCTTGCACTCTCGGGAGTATGAAATGTGACTCCCGAGCTCACTCTTGGTCCGTACCTTCGCAAGCCCTTGCCTTGGTCGCGAACCTAAGGTTAGGGTTGTGACAATAGTGTTTTGATAGTGATTTTACGACAAGTGTCACAAATGTCAATGCCATAGAAAAACATTAATTTGAATGTTCATCCATGACTTGTAATAAACTTGTACCTAATTTTTAATTTAGTTCCAATTCACTCTTAGTTAATTTCCAATTAAGTTTTAATTCATTTTTAATTCACTTGCAATTGACTTTTAGTTGATTCCTAATTAAATCCTAGTTCACTTCTAGTTAAATTTTAATTCATTTTTAATTAACTTGTAATTCACTTTTATTTCATTCCAATTAACTTTTAATTCACTATTAGTTAAGTTTAAATTCACTTTTAATTGAATTTTAATTCATTGTCAGTTGAGTTTTAGTTCACTCATTAGTTTACACATGGGTGCACATAGATGAACATGAGTCACATGTAGATTGGAAGTTGAAAAACTTCAACCTTGAACTAGGTGCCCAATGGGTATAAATAGAAGTAGAATTCTCCATTGCCTTTAATTTGTTCAACATGAGTTTTGGGTACATTTTTTTGTCACGACCTTGTTTTGTTACGGTTTCATTTTTGCAATAAAATCCTATTGAATTATTATTTTACATTTATCGTTTTTTTTTCTTATTTTTCTTGTTTCACAATTTGGATTTGGGATTAGGCCTACCATTGTGTTCATCTTAATTAAGAAATCTTGTAATCTTGGTTATTTTTGTGCTTGTGACAATTTGAATAGATTCCCATCAAGCCCATTTTTGTTGTTTTGTCTTGTTATCCTTTTGTTTCAAAATCATGTTTACATCAATGGAAGAAACCATTGTTGTCCTTAGGAATCTTCAACTAGAAAATCAAACAAATTTCGAGAATTTGTTGCTCATTTGTAAAACAATTAAACTTCAACCTTTTTGGGATGTGCTTTTTCAACACAATTCTAACTAAAGGAGCCACAAATCAACTTATTTGACAAGTTTGATGGCACATGTTCAAAGTTTTGAGGTTTTGTCAACCAAGTGCATTTGGTCATCTAATTTCACCTTCATTGGTATCCAACTAGCCCAGCCCAAGTTGGACTCATTGACATTTTATTGTCAAGCACAACCTTTGTTTGGTTCGCACATTTATTAGAACATCAATCACTTTTGTTGAATGACTTCGAAGCATTTATTTAAAAGTTCAATATCACCTTTGGAAATTTAGACAAAGAATGCACATTTAACATCAAGATACGATATTTTTGGCAAGGATCATGTTCAACTATAATATATGCATTAGAATTTAAATACTACACTTACAACTAATGTTTGGCATGAATTATTTCAATATTAAAATAGTCAAAAAATTTGAAATTAATTCTTACTTTGTGTCAAAATTTAGTAAATTTAAATTCATTTAATGCCAAAAAATGGGAAAATAACCATGCATCAAAGTATAATAAAATTAAATCCATGTAATGTCAAAAAGTAGGAAGGTAGCCTATTACAACAACTATGATTGTGCCACAGAAAAAGAGAAAGCTTCTCCCATTGACCATCTCCTTGTTTTTGTTTGTTGTTATGAAACTAAATTTAGTTCAAAGCAATTGAACACAATTAGTTCAATGTTGCACAAACTCCAACTAGGTTCACAAGTTTTAATGCTTAGAAGTTAAGATCTTTTCTTTTGTAATGAAACTTAATTGAAGTGGAAAGTTGGGTGCAAGTCCATTTAGGAAAGTTTTGATTTTCATATGAAAAGTCAAAGTTCCTAATAAACACGGTTGCTTAAAAGGCTATTACAAAAGGGATGCCACTTGTTTTAGTTTATCCAAGGGTGATATATGGACTTGAAAAACTTACCACATGAAACTCCCTTGTTGTGATAATAATGTTTCAAAGCTCCCAATTGTTTTTTAAAAGTTAGTATCATGTGAATAAACAGACTCTAGTGGGAACATTGTTAGGTCATATGTAAGTTGTGTGGAGATTTAACACTTGTCACAAGAAAGGATACATATGGTGTGGTTGTGTGTGTTTTACTCTAATTCTTAACAGCAGCAATGGGGTTTTTATTTTCTTATGAGAATTTTTTCTACAAAATCTTTTTCACAAGGATGAATTTTTTTCATGTCCTGCTACAACAAGGGGAATGTCTGCAACAGCACAAACATGGGTGCCCCAACAAGAGCAAGAACAACACACCAAGGTTTAATCTTTTGAACTACACATTCTCTACTTGGTTGTTGTTGTTGTTTTTTTCAAGTGCAAGGCTTGGTTTCTATTTCCTTTGCAATCTCATAAACCATGGATCACATGTTGAATTCAGGAAGATGGAGAGGACCAAACCTATTAGCAACATGGACTTTCTATTCAAGTATAGTCATATCCGTGTGGCCTCTACTTCCGTACTTTCGAATCACTCAATTGGTCTTTGAACTCACCATTACATGCATGCACACAAACAATAGCACTATGGTCTCAACTTGAATAGTGGGTGCTGATTCAACATCTTCTACCTCTTGTCAAGAAACATGGGCAGCCAAAGCTCAAGATGATAGGAAGAGATGAATATGTAGCATATCACTCAATTTATTAGTTTTTTTCATAACTTGTTAATGGCTATTTGATGATTTGTGCCCACAAGAAAGAGATGAATTGAAGACAATAGCAAGCTCTTAATCATTAAGAGGAGACAATGTGAAACTTTCCAATGGGTCAAAAGTCCATTTGTTTCTTAATGGGAACATGATGACCAACTCACACTAACATTTGTTTTTCCTATGTGCAAGAAACATAGAACATACCACTGGAACATTCACTCACAAGTAGGTCCAAAAATCTAAACATCGAAACAGTTCTACATGATTTCAAGACTAGAATCTTTTGGATCAAGGTCATGATCATCTTCCTCTTCTTGATGTTTAAGTTTTGAATTGAAGGTGATTGAAAATAGAGGTGTAGTAGTGTTCACTTCCATAGCTTGGAGCTAAAACTCCATCTTGAAGCTCCTTAGTAGCCCCATTTTCTCCCAACCTTTAGAAATCATTTTGCTCATGTTTTTTAACATGAATCCATGCCTAAAAAAGCCGTGCACAAATGTTTGGTTTCAAAACTAACATCCGAAAGTCAACTTTAACATGTTCACCTCTTTCAAGCTGGCTTTTGATTATTGAACAAGTCCATGAATGAAACTCTTTTTTGAATGCATGCTTGAATGGGTGTTGGAGGATAACATCAACAGGTTAAAGTACACTCGTGCAATTTGTTGGGATGAAATTGACACGCACACTAGGGGATTTTCATCCAATCCAAAAATTCTATACTTTATGGACTAACCAACAATCAATCGACCAGACCATCTTCTAGTCTTCTAATAAGGCAAGCTTCTCCATTTGATCCTTCTTATAAGGTATGAGGATGTGTTCAACAAATGCTTGAGTGGTTTCCGAATTGGACCAATGATTGGAACTATAAGTAAGATGGAAACTGATTGAAGAACATTATTTTTTTCCATGATTCATGGGTGGGAATGTACAATTTGTTGCCCCTTAAAACATAACTTACAATGGTAACAATGACCTTTTTGCTAAAGATGAAACAATTGTAATAATTTTTCTTTTGTCTTCAATTCCCAAAACCTAAACATGTTTAGCCCTTCTTGTCTCCCATGTCTAATCTCCTTTGGTGGGTACAAGGTGTAGCCCAATTTGATATGTGTTGACAATTAGACACGTTGGTATGTTATACACCTTCACAAGGTAAGCAACCTTATGTGCCATTGCCATGCCTTCTTGCTCCCATGTCTGAGGCAACTTTCTTGCTACTGTAGTTATTGCCCTATAAGACCAATTAAGGTGAGTCTTCATGAAATATTGTGTCCACTCTAAAGTCACTTTAAATCCTCCTCTTTTTGTTGAGTCTTTTAGGAGTTTAGGTGTTTTGCTTTCAAATACACCTCAAATGATTGGTTGTACTATGGGTGCAAAAAGTCCTTGTCCAATAGTTCACATGTTTTTCAACATGTTAATGAGTTTTTTCAATTTTGGTTTTGTTTCCAAAATTGAAAAATGTATCTTTGATGCCATAGAAGCCGTCCCTTTCTCTATGGCATTTTTTAGATGTGGTTTTATTTCCCCTCTTGGGGTGAACCATTCATAGAAAAAACCTCTATTCAATTTATCATATGGACCATTAACTTCACCAAGTTTTTTGTGAAAGGTCTTCAAATAGTGAAGCACATTAATGAAATTGCGATGTTTATTCACTATTGCAAATATCAGAAGTTAAAGATGCAAGGCAAACTAATTTGTGTAAGTACTTCATGTCCTTTTTTTAATGATTTGGAGCTTTTTGCATCATTAGTGTTCTCCTTTTTTATTTCCTTTTTAAAAATCAAGGTTGCTTGCAATTGTTTCCGTGGCCTTCCAACAAGTCACCTCCATGGCTTAAGAGTAGTTTCCATTTCTTGAGCCTTTTCTTCAACCTACAATTTAATCTCTTTTGAAATGCTTGCAAATCTTGAGCTACAACAAACAACCTCTCTTCCTTGTTCACTTGATTGGAAATGGAGTCTATCATATTCTGATTTTTGTTGTTGCCATGTTGAGTGTTCAAAATTTGTTAATATGAAAGACTCAAAAAATGCCTATGGTCCAAAATCATGCAAAGTCTTGAAAAACAAATGCTTAAATCTTTACATGCTACATGGGTTTGAAATTGCAACACATGGAAATGAAATGACCTCTAACATTGAAATTGACAATCTAAACTAAATGGTAACAAAACATAAATAATTTCCATTATGTTTTTTACAAGATGCACAAAAGAAAACACTTAGATACCCATTACTAAAAACCAAGACACATTTTTATGCTTTAAAGAAATTTTTTTAAAATTTCAAAAAATAATTATTTTGGCACAAGAATGCTAAGCATTGATCATAGGTACAATAGTTGGATTGTGATATTTCATGGGGTGAACCAACACTCATAAGTTAGTTCCAATTTGGGTTATAAGGTGATGTGAAGGACTCATTATTCACCTTGCCAAACGCTTCAACATTAAGACAAGTCATTGCACAAGTTGTTCAGTGTGACAATAGGCTCTTTGAACATTGATAAGAAAGGCATCATGTACCACCATTGACATCACAAAAAAACTTTGCACCATCGGCAACACAAAGGAATTTTCCACTTACAATGTTAGCTTAACCTTCAACAACCTTGCCAAAGGGCAACCCCATGTAAATTGATAGGACAAGATTCAAACCCCTCACGAAGCCAAAAAAAACAATATTAATGTACAAATAATCTTTGTTTGTATTGTGAAAAACCAAGTTATGTTGCTCATGAATGTCCAAAGGAACATCAACCACATGCGACATGCACCATCTCTATTATTAATCCACAACCAAAGGAGTTGGAAAACGAACATGTCCAGTTTCAATACAAACTTTGAAACTAGACCTTGATGCATCATGTAATGAGAATGGTCTTAGCCTATCTTCAAACCTAACACCATATTTTTTAGTATCAATCATTATCAAATGTATTAAGCTTGTGACGATGGAAGCCTGAACACTTTTTGATTCTAGCACATCAACTTGTTTTATGGATAAGGAGCTGATGCAGTAATATACATTGGCTTTAGTGGAAAAGAACACACCAATGCCAATTGAATTCATTGATGGTAGAAGCTTTTCATCTGGACTAATCAGACATGAAACTAAGCCATTAGATGTTACCATTGCTTCCCACACCAACAAGGTTGTCTTCAATGTCATTTCATCTTCAAATTATCCTATCATCATTGGATTGTCTTAACTTGTTCTACATAATCCAGGAATAGATTAGCATACAAGGAGTCTTCACTTTGAAACACCATAGCACAAGGCCCTAAAGTGTGAGACCCTTGTCAAAAGCATGCAAAATTTGAAACAAAAAAAAGACCTTGGTGGTATAAATGTACTTAGGTACCCTAACCCTATGTTCATTGGAGCAAATAAATTCATGAAGGTTGCCATAAGAGGAGATGCATTTTTTATTTACACTTTTCCCTCACTAGATGTTGAACCACATCCACATGAAATTCCTCCCCAATACCAAGAATTCAAGGATGTGTTTGAGAAAAAAATGTGAACACCTCGCCCAAGCATTAACCATATGATTGCACCATTGATCTTGTGGAAGGAGCATAACCTCCATTTGGACCCATTTACAATTTGTCACAAAATGAACTTGTAGCATTTCATGAATACCTCAAAAAAGGGTTCATTTGATATTCCAAACCTTCAATCAATGCCTTTATCCTCTATATCAAAAAGAAAGATGGTTCTTTATGAATGTGTGTCGATCATGAACTAAATTGATTCACCATCAAGAATCAATATCTTTGCCCCTAACCTCAGGGTTATTGGACTAGCTTGGTCATGCCAAAGTGTGCACCAAGATTAATTTACATGGAGAATACAACTTGGTGTGCATTTGAGAAGGCGATGAATGGAAGATGACGTTCAAAACGTATTCCGGCCATTTTGAATATGTTGTGATGTCATTTGACCTTATTAACACACTTATTATTTTCTAACATTTGATGCATGATGCCTTTCATGAGTACTTGGATGATTTCATGGTCTATTACATTGATGACATCCTCATTTTCTCAAAGAATATGGAGAACCGTGAACACCATGTACAAGCTTCAAAAAATTGGACTTTAAGCCAAATTGAAGTGTGAATTTCATCAATCTGAAGTGGAATTCTTGGGTTACATCATCTCTAGAAATGGCATTTGCATGGATCTTCATAAGGTTCATACCATTGTTGATTAAATTATTCTAGTTTTTATTCCAATGTTTTCTTGGATCTACCAACTTTTATCAAGGTTTCATTGCCCATTATTTTTCAATAGTGACCTTTCTTACTCAGTTAACTAAGAAGGATGAAACCTTTTTCTTGAGGAATTGAAACTAATATGTCATGGCCATGAAAAAGTACAAGAACAATAACTAAGTTAAGCACACAACACAAAAAACAAATCATAAAAAATGCAAGCCTAAATATAATCTAAAACTAGAAACATAAAAACGCAAGGCAAAAACAAAATATATGTTAAAAGATGATTCAATCAAAACTTTATTCTGATAACGTATGAAAATAATGGTTATGACAAGAAAGTGTACCCAAAATTGGTGTTGAACAAACTGAAGGTAATGGAAGGTACTACCCCTATTTATACCCCATTGAAGACTTGGATCAAGGAAGCTTCCATAGAAACTTCCATGTCTGCACCGACTAAAGAAGCTTCTTAAGAAACTTTCCTACTAATAGTGAATTAAAAGTCAATTAAAACTTAATTAAAGGTTAACTCAAATTATACCTGACGCGCTCCCAAGTCACGGGGTGAAACACACTTGAGGGTTTCACAAAGTCAAGTTGCGGAAAGTTGGACTTGGTAGCACGCTCCCGGCTTCCAACTCTAGAAAGGGGTAGAGGGTCGAGTTGGGAGCCCCGGGATTAAACTAGGAAGAGGGACTAG
>Ga0116229_10015173_pt1 | contig 10558 bp, 16 predicted proteins | sample S1TSphgellanicum_3_FD_87313 | JGI IMG/M metagenome (GOLD analysis project Ga0116229, IMG submission 87313) | Host-associated microbial communities from peat moss isolated from Minnesota, USA - S1T2_Fc - Sphagnum magellanicum MG | ecosystem: Host-associated > Plants > Peat moss > Unclassified...
ACTCTTTTGCCCACTCTTTCTGGGCAATCCAATTATATAATCTCCAAGTCATGTCACACCAGATAACAATGAGCAGGCCACAGTTAGCCAAGATTTCCACCATAATTTCCCTCAATGGCAGGCCAAGTAGTTCAGGTTTCACATAGTTTGGGACTACAATCAACCATTGATGGACATTAGACCAAAGTCTGAAGTACATTAACATTGTCAAACATCGACAAAGAAGCTATTGAAGCAAACAGTTGCTTAGATCATGTATCAACCCATCACAAATACAATGCAAGATATGGCAAGGATGCTCACCACACCCCACCCTAAAATCCTTTTATCCAGATCACTTCATCCCTGTTGCAAAAAGACATCAAATCCATTGCACAAATTACCAATAACGCATATCACTACAATCTGCATTCCATGAACCATTGAATATTTATCACCTTGTGAACTCCACAACTGACTGTCCATCAGAAGAGACATTAAGATTGTTCCTGTACAGTTGGTTATAATCTGGCTCCAGCTTGCTACTTTCAAACTCTGTCTGACACTACTAGCTCCAATGTGTACTCATAGCTTCCCCCTTGACAACTTCATTTCTATTCTAAGAGGCAAACTACCCAAATTCCTGCCTTGCCAGAATCCAGCACCTGAATAAAATACTGCTTGGGAAAGAGGCCCGGTAGACTTCAATTAGCTCTCTGAACACCATTGCCCGCGACGTCTGGGATATGTATTTCGTGGTGGTTTCATGAATAGTCTTACCACTTTGCACACTTAGGTGGCCTGACATCCACATTTGATTAGTGGCTAATCTACAGGTTAAATTTACAGCATATGCAGCAGTTGGGTACTATTAAGCACAGGATTACCAGCTATAAGAGCCCACTCTTAATGCCCCCATCTTCACTCCAACAGCTGCTACTGTACACAACATCACCAAAACCTGGACAGCACATCATGCTGAAGTATCTCAGCTGAAGTTCCCAACTGAAAATCACTTTGGCATTTCAGATAGTGATCTAAACAATACTTGGTTCAATCCAAATGTAGAGGCAACATTGAACCAGACTGCTGCACCTTAGGACATATGCATCCAACAGTAAGCTCAACCTTATTAATTCTTCCCAGAGAGGAACTGTCCTTACATGATATCTCCCTAGAATGACTATCAGACCAGTAATTCAACAGGCTTTGAACTACATGTTGCCTTAGATTGCAGCTGAGCATGCTAAAAGATGGACAGTCAAAATTCACAAAAGAAATTTCTTGAATGTTGTATTTGTTTGTAGTCATCATTTCTGGCATCTGCAGAAGATTATATAATTTTCTGCAAATTGCCTGATTTATGCATGGTCCTTTCCACTACTGGACCCTATCAGTAACCAACAGTGTACAGCAAGAAAGAATCGTTCCAAAAATGTGCATATGAACAGAATCAATGGTCTCTGTAAATGATTCTGAGCTCATTAAGACACATGCACATCCAACATAAATGAAAGTAAATTTTTCAATGCACACCTTAAATGCAAGACCAAAGATGACCATCTGGGCACAGAATCTCCACCTTCACATTTCTGGGAATTTTGTTTCAACTGGCCTCATCCATCCAAGGTCATGTTGCACTGCATATCTGCTTCCAGTAAGAACACCCATCAGCCTTACCCAACTTCCAGCATATTTCTAATCCAAAGCCATGCAGGGCTGGCTTTATAAGTTATCCCTAGTTTGGATTCAACATAGAGAAGTGTTTCAAGATTCATAGCATAGGCATCCAAACAACTTTTGCTTTATTTCCTAGAAAACAGAAAACAACTGTGAAATCCCAGAACACTTTCTACTACATGAATAAAGCTCCAATTTGACATGAATATTTGCAAATGAGGACAGGAGAATACCTGTGATAGATGCAACATCAGGTGTGTCTGGTAATGTGGCTCAAGGGAACCATAATACAGTTCGTATACAAGTCACCCTGCACCTAACAAGGGTCCCTCAACTTGGGCTACGACAACAGAGGCAACGGTCCGTATGCCAATTTTGGTAACTTTTCAACCCTGCATGAACAGACGCAGATAAGTCCCAGAGTCAGGAGTCAGAAACTTAAGTCCTCATTTCCACATGAGGCTGGACAAGATCTCTTACTGAAATGTGGAAAAATCAGTTTTACTGGACAAACTTACTGCTGACAAATTTTGAAAAGCCCAGTGCCTATGGGCATGGGAATCCCCATGATGATGCATTCACTGACACCCTCAATCTCATCCACACGCCCATGGACAGCTGCATCAAACAAATGATCTGTGGTTTTTTCAAACGATGCCAGCATGAGCACACTGTCCTTCATCTTCGCTATGCCAAACCTTGTAATTCCAAGTACTTCACCCTGCAAACCAAGATCCCAGAACAAAAAATAACAGATCGTCATACTCTTCATCATGAGCACAACAACATTTCCCACACCTTGTGGCTGCCAAAACCTCAAAGCCTGCCTCTCACTGCCATTTCTCCTCCTTAGAAATTTGGAACTACTTCAATGTAAAAAGTTGAATATTTAGCCAATAGACCAGCATTAGACACACACCTTATAGGTCATCACATCTGCAAGCAACATCATGTGACGAAGGTCAATACTCATTCCATGGCTGGCCATTGTGTACTGGATTTCATCAATGATGCACTTCCTTGCAGCTTCTATCCCTAGAGTCTGTTCAGCTTCAATCACATGATTGCTCTTTGTGTGTCTTCCATCCACTCCTGGTGTGCCCATGACAGCCCTAAGATTTGTGCTGTGATCATGCAAACAAGCATACAGATTCCCATTAGAACAAAAGCTTTTTTTCTAAAAGCCAAATGCCTAGCCCTACAAATCCTCATTTCAAAACTGTGAACATGAATGTAGACTACCCAAAGGTCAAAGTAGCTCCAAACTAGCTAGTTCCAGGCTCCTAAGAAAAACACATGTGCTAAAAAAAAAAGCAGCTCACAAACTGCTAAATGAATCTAGAGGCTACAAGTCACCAAAAGAAATTCTCTTCGTGACTTATCACTATATCCGGTGGGATTTAAGGTAAGTTACCCTTCTACAAGTAGGTTGTATTTGCCCTTTTCCTGATTGATCACTGCCCTCTCGACTGTCGGTATGCCCTGCAGTAGTCCCAAACACATCACTAATCACTTACTAGATGCAATCTCAAACATGAAAATTTTAGAATTATCTCAAAGAATATAAAGTCAACCAACCTCAGAAGGTTCACATACTAAATCCTTTGACTCCAACCAGCAAATAATATCCAACACATATGTACCTTCACGACAACTTTGGGGAGCATATTCCGCAGCGAATGTAGATAGAAATAAAGTTTGCCACGATCAACATCCGGAGGTATGATTATAAGCTTATCATTGTCCACAATCCTTACATTCTGAAGCCCACCCAAAGAGATCAGCAACTTCCTTTTTTTACTGTTCCAGTCAATTGGAACATAGACATGCGCTTCAGCACCAAGACAAAAAGCAATAACAATGACAAAAATCAGAACGGCAACCTATTGAATCCATTTAGCCTCCTGCCACCTGACTAAATTACTCAACCTCAGGTGCAAACCACCAATAACAATCTGATATATGCCTCAGGTCACTGGTGTAGAAACAAGTGCATATAATGAAGACAAACCATTTGCTTGAGCTTGATTTTAGGTGTCCGAAGGATAGCATCAGCTACAGTATAAGAAGAGATATCAAGTTGAAGTGCCTCAATTCGCTTGGAATCCAGCCTCACTGATATTACTGCTTGGCTTGCCCTCAGCACTGTCTTTATACTTCTCGCAACCTGCAGTTGAGGAAATATATTTTGAGACACCACATGTCTTGATGTCATATTTTGAATATTTTCCACAAACTCTGAATGACATCTAGATTTAAACTGATTTAACAACCTGAGATTTGGTTATCTTTTGCCTCAAGAACATATCTGCAGATTGGTATGAGAGAAGCACTGGTTTGCTGACACTTAAGGTTGGTTAAAATAATGGAATCATGACTTCCACAGAAACAAAGCATGAAAGGCACACCTCTCCCAGTGTCGTCTTCTCAATGCGGCCCTTCACAATCTGTGCTGCTTTGACATCATTTTCGCAAACTAGTTTTGCAGTAATTATGGGAGTGCTGATATTTTTGGAAGCATTTATGATCTCCTTGATTCGTGGCACCCCAAGAGTGATGTCTTTGATCTTAGTCAAGGAACACCTGGTCCACCAAAGCCCCAAGCAACCGGGGTATATGTCCACATAACTAACCTAGGACAACTACTTCCCCTCCCTTTCATCCCAAAAACCAGAGAAAAAAACAACCAGCAGAGGCAAAATGCTTCACTAACAGTTCCCACAGTCACAACTGCATTCAAGCCAAAATCTGACCATGGGTATTGAGAAATGCAAGCAACTGTCCAAAGGATACTCATGCTGGCAACCCCAGCAAAATGAAAAGTCTTCAAAGTCATCTGTGTACCAGGCTCTCCAATGCTTTGTGCTCCAACGGCACCAACAGCTGTGCCAGGCTCAATGCCTTTAGCATGGTACCTCTTCATACAGGTCTCCAAAAAAACCTGAAAACAACCAGTGTGGTCAAAATTTCAGAACCGTAAGCTCTCTACACCCTTGCTGCAATAAGAGAAGGGAGAACTCAGAAACCAGTGAGAATAAAGAGAGAATTGACCTACAAAACCAATTGTTCTAACACTTGCACAAAGTAGAAAGAAATTAAGACAACAAGAGACAGAGTCAAAACTCTAACCTCCAGTTGTCGTGCTGTGAGACCTGAAATGTTAGTCGCTGTATGTTCATTTACCAGTTGAGCAGGTCCACCAACAGCATTCAAAGGTAAGCCCAGATTGGACCTAGTTAAAGTCGCTTCACAAATGCATTTATCCATGAAATCCACAAGTGAACTCTTGAAAGCAGCTGAACATCCATTTGCAAGCTCCAAATCTGGCTTTGCCAACCTCTGCTCTACTATCCTCGAGAGCTCTGTAGGAGGTAGGCTGAGTGCACCAAGTGCAGGGCATGTTGCCTGATATGCATGCATCACATGATTAGTTTGACTACCCTCTCATTCTCAGTGTTTTGTTCATGTTAGAGATCCAAACATGCTGCTTAGAAACACATCAGTCAGATTGACAGAAAACTGGAGTGATTGCCCACTCACCTTGGCTTTGACAAGAATACGATCCATGTTAAGAGGAGTGCCATCCTTTCCCTCCATGCTCACAGGATCCATGCCATCATCTCCATACACCAACTGTACTATGCTGCCACTGGAACTTCGCACTGTGCCATCATACTGCGTGGAGAGATCCTCCAAAGCTTTCATCAACCGCCGAGACATGTACCCCGTTTCAGCTGTTTTCACCTGCAATTCATGGAAGGAGAAATCAATCAACACCAAAAACTTAACAACAAGAGACAAGTCAATTGGGTTTGGCATACATGCTTGATTGGGACCATCACAAATTCTAAGGATTCATAACATTCAAATCTGCCACTCAAGAACATTGACATACACCTCCATCATCAATTACCTGTACAGCGCTCTAACACAATCAGCCTCTAAAGGAAACAGTTCACAGAAAGGTCAGAAGACAAGATCAGAACACAGGGAAGCTGTACACTCACCGCAGTGTCCACTAGTCCCTCTCGACCACCCATAGTATGGAAAAAGAACTCTGTTGCTGACAAACCACTATAGAAAGAATTGGCAACAAATCCTTTTGCCTACACATGCACCAGTGAAACCTTGTCAAGTTAACATGCTCTGATGGAAATCAGCATGCACAACAGCCTCCTTAATAGACCAGGATTTGGAAAGTGTTGCCAGTGATATCCCCCTTTCCAGCTCCAGTCAATTTATGCATTAATTAGCCTCCATACCAAACTCATCAAGCATGTGATAGAACTAAACCTCCTGAGCAGGAGGTTTTGTTCCCTTAAAATTTTGAGAAAGATCCACAAACTTTGGTTGAAGACTTGGAGTGGGCTTTGCTCAATATTGATAACTCCCAAAATCTATCCAATTGCTTGACAAGTGGGGACCAGAAGACAATGCCAGCATAATGCATTAAGCTCTCTACTCCATACTGAAGTGCATGCATTGTGAACATAAACCTGTGATTGTTCCAAAGCCAGCTAAAAACCTGCTCACTGATTCACTAAGAGAAGTCTAGAACCAATCAATACAAGACTTAATGGATTCTGGGCACTAGTCCAAAGCATAACAAGAGGAAATGCACACTGCTGATACACAAACAAGGCAGGTCTTTTCTATAAACCTGAGGTGACTTGTCATTTCTTGGGAAATGGGGCAGAGTACGATCAATGAAGCCATTCGGGGCACGATGTCCACCAACTGACTGCTGGCCAACACATGCAATCATCTGACTGATATTGATGAAGGAACCTTTTGACCCGCACTGTGACATGGTCAGAGGGCTATTGCGCCAATGCAACTCATTTTGACACACCTGAAAGACATCCCAGCAAGTAAGCTTGATCATTAAACGCAACCCTAAAACCCCCTGCTCCTCCAGAGTACTAAATATATCATTTTTACCACTAACAGCTCACATTCAAGTACAATAAGTTAAAAGCACTACAGAAACAACCCTGCACCAACAGATCAAGATGCTGATAATTGAGACAGACAAACAGGCAGAGACAGAAACAAAGAGCCAAGGAGAGGAGACCAGTGCACACATTGCCTGCAGCCTCTCGAATTTTGTTGAGTTCTCCTGTAATGGAAGACTCAAGCGTCTCAGCAGCATTGCAACCTGGCTGGAGGTCCAATTTCCCCTTGTTGTACAACTGAATGATCTGGTCACAGGCATCATACCCTTTGGTGATTTGTTTTTCCTTTTCAGCAGATAGACGCTCACTTGGTTGAACATCATCAATGCCAATTGAAAATCCATGGTTCCCAATCCATCTTGCACTGCAATAGAACAGTAATGAAAACAGATATTAAGCATCCTTTAGGCAATTACGATACCTTGATAAAAGATTGAACAGCACAAGTCAGTGCTTGCTCTTTTGCAAGGGCATTAAAAAGAGCTCTCAACATGACTGAGCCCAATAATCCAGAAAAAATCAGGTTTTCTGAACCATACAATGTATTATCTCTGCTTCAAGCTGACATCAAAGGTGAATCTTTCACATCCTGGTGGAATCTTGACAGCACTATCATTGCTAACTAGAAGCAGCTGGAAAAGTCAAATCAAAAATCAATCGATAACAGCTGAGAGTTACTCCCGTTTCTATTCATAAAGATAACTGACAATGCCAAAGAAAGTTACCTGAGCTTTGCAAGTCGATTCATGCAGACAGCTGCCGCCTCAGAACCATAATCCCTAAGCAGAACAGTGAACAACCCATCTTTGTTCCCATTCCCTGCCAAAATACCAAGTGATTTCAAGAAGTTACACAAGGCTCATGATTTGCACCCAAAAAATTGATCCCAGCCAAAAAGCAGCAGAAGATATCTTCAACTTATAATATCTTCTCACTGATATTACACAAGTTTGATATGCAGATGACACACCCAAAGTAGCTTTGCCGAGTTGCCCACATATGAGTTCACTGTTTCGAAAACACACATAACCATCTGTAATACACATGGACCCTATGTTTGCCTTCTTGTTGTAATTCTTCTCAGTAACAACCAAGTTCACAAATACTCTTGTGTTCACATTTGGGCGAACCAGCACAGAGAATATCTGCTTCCCCGTCCATAACTCGAGAGGCTGCCAATATGATCAAATCACCAGATCATCATTACGACACCACAAGAATGATCCCCATCTGCATTTACAATTTCTTCATCCTTTGTGCAACCAACAATAATGTGCAAAAGAAAGCACTGGAACTATGTTGTAAGCAGCAGAAATTTCATCCACCTTCAAAATAGCAGGCGTTGGAAGATCAACTGTCTCTGCTGCATCTCCCATGTAAGTGCACATCAAAGTGAATGCAGCACGATCATAAAAAGTGTCTTTTCGTGTAATCAAGTATGAAGATGTCAAGAAATCTTGAGTAGAAGCTACCAATATCTCCCCACTTTTGGGTGTGCACAGATTATTGGCCACCTGAAATCAACAACACAAACCAGACATTCATGCAAACATAGAACCCTCATGATCTAAGCACATGCTTATTCTTGGTTAACAGAGAAAGTATCTAGGCATTAAAAATTGCATGGTCTATGTGACCACCCAAGGCCTCAGGAAGCACAGGACATATTAAAAGGTAAGAGAGTTACCCCCATAAGCATCAAAGCTTCAGTTCGAGCCTCCTCAGTTTGGGGAACATGCAGATTCATTTCATCACCATCGAAGTCAGCATTGTATGGATTGCACACAGACTCATTGAATCGGAGGGTTCGCCATGGCATTATCCTTGCCTGCAAATGTCAAACCAACTTCAAAATTTTATTGTGTCTACCTTTCTTGCAAACAATATGTATGATAAATGAGTCTGGTGGACCTGCAAACCATCTATTCAGCCATGCTCTTCCGGCTCTTTTGGTCAACCAAATACCCTTTAATAGCCAGTACAGTAAAAGAGCAAAGGAGGAGGCAACTACCCGATGTGACATGATGGACATCCTATGCAGACTTGGTTGTCGATTGAACAAAACAATATCACCATCCTGAAGGTGCCGCTCTACAATGTCACCATACTTGAGCTCCGCTGCATATCGTCTTCTATCACCAAATTTTAGGAACCTACCACAACACAAACCAACAAGTAAAACTTCATCAGTCTAACCATTGAGTGCAATTCCACATTGCACCTATTTATCAGTACACTGGCATGATGGACCCAAACAGCAACAACCAGAGGAGGATTGAAAGAGAGACACTGCACCAACAAAGATTTTCTTAGCAATCTTGCTAATTGTAAGATACTGATTCAATTACCCTATGACACTAGCATACATGCTGCCCAAGAAGAGACAGGCCACCACAAAGGGTTCATCCTACGTAAAACAAGACAGAACTGAGATCCAAAAATTAACAGGACTTACAGCTTGTTCCCATCAGGGTAGACTATAAAATTGGCACCTGGGTGCTTTGACATGCCATTGATCACTCGTGCCCTCAATTTATCTATGTTGTAGCGCGAAACCTTCTCTGGATATGTTAGAATCTGTGCCATCAACAATGGCACAGCAACCTGTTGCCAGGAAAAAGGAACAAACTGCTGCCTGTTATGCAAGGACAAACAACATGATGATACCACACCCATAATAGCTCCATGTTCTGAAAATCCAGATTATGGACTTCAGGGCAAAAAACACAATCTCAATACCAGCAAATTAGAAAGCTACTTCAGCAACCCCCCAGCAGAAGAGTACATCTCTACTTCCCAAACCCAAAGCTCCAATTCCTAACCCTTGACAACTGAGTCAAATGCCAGTTAGCAGGACAAAAACTCCATCAAAGTGCCTTCACCTCTGTAATTTTCAAGTTTGGGTCAGGGGAGATGACTGTGCGCCCAGTGAAATCCACACGCTTCCCAGAAAGATTACCACGAAACCGTCCTTGTTTACCCTTTAGACGTTGGACAAATCCCCGCAGCGGTTTGCCAGCATTCTGCTGCTCAGCTCGAGACACTGGAGTCTCACTGTTGATGTACAATGATACCCGGGATTGAAGCAGATCCCAGGTTTCCTGTAACAATAACCAGCTGTGATTCCTCAGAATTAATCTTTTCTCATCCAAATTTTGCAGACTTTTCTTCTTCATCCCACATCTAATCTCCCACTAGGCTTCACAGGTCAAATTTACATGCAAACACAAGGAACAATTGGTGCTACTACATGTTTGCTTCTTTGACATAGAAACTACAACTACAAGCTGATATGAAATTATTACAAACCTATCAAGCTCCCCACACAAAAGCAAGGTATAAACATACTGGGTGGTGATCAGTGCCCTTATACCATGGTACGCTCAGCTGGCAGACCAGACTCCACACAAGTCCGGAGAGAGTTGTTGCAATTCAGGATAACTGTCAGGTGCATTGTCAAATCATCCTCATTGCTGGAACCAAATCAACACACATATGTGAGTTCCACCATACAAACAGCCTTGACATGTGAGGCACTTGAGAGAACACAAGCTGTCCGAGACGTATAATCGAGTTAAATCTCCAATTAGCAGTTGGAATCCTGGAACACAAGAATCATCCACATTAAATGCAAAAAGCGGAACAAAGTTGATATATTCATGTCAAAAGTGACCCACCTCCCAGCAGCAGAGTCCATTTCAACAGAAGGCCTGACAGCGACAGGAGGCACCACCAGATGCGTGACAATGAGTTTTTCAGGCCTCTCTGCCAGATCTAACACCTCACAATCCTGCACATAGCCAGGCTCCATATATTCATGAACTGTTCAAGCAAATTGAACAAACTAAGAAGCACATTCAACCAACTGCAGCTGTGCTAGATTAAGAACAGTGCAAAAAAGTGAAAAAGCAACAGCAACTCAATTCATGCAATGCTGCATCATA
>Ga0116229_10015174_pt1 | contig 10557 bp, 6 predicted proteins | sample S1TSphgellanicum_3_FD_87313 | JGI IMG/M metagenome (GOLD analysis project Ga0116229, IMG submission 87313) | Host-associated microbial communities from peat moss isolated from Minnesota, USA - S1T2_Fc - Sphagnum magellanicum MG | ecosystem: Host-associated > Plants > Peat moss > Unclassified...
AACCAATTGTCGCGGAAGTAGAAATGCCCCGAGTGCTCGCCGCCGAACACGATGTCCTCGTCGCGCATGACCTTCTTGATGATCGAATGCCCGACTTGCGAACGCACCGCGATGCCGCCCGCGCGCTCGATCGCTTCGGGCGTGCTGCGGCTGCAGATGAGGTTGTAGAGGATCTTCGCGCCCGGGTTGCGTTTGAGCGTATTGATGCCCACGAGCGCGGTGACCAGATCGCCGCCCACCAAGCCGCCCTTTTCGTCGACGATGAACATGCGATCGGCATCGCCGTCGAAGGCGACGCCTAGGTCGCACTGGTTTTCGACGACGGCACGTTGCAGGTCGACCATGTTCTCGGGCTCGATCGGGCTCGCCGGATGATTCGGAAAGGTGCCGTCGAGTTCGAAGAAGAGCGGGACGACGCTGCACGGCAGATGCTTGAAAACGTGCGGAACGGTGAGGCCCGCCATGCCGTTGCCCGCGTCGATTGCGATCTTGAACGGCTTGATCGCCTTACGCTCCACGAAACTCAAGCAATGCTCGGCGAAGTCGTCGAGCACTTCCCAGCGCTCGAGTTTGCCCAGCTTCTCGCCGAGCGGCCCGAGGTTACCCTGCGCGAGCCGATCGCGTAAGGCGCCCAGCCCCGTATCGAGTGAGATCGCCTGAGCGCGATCGCGCGTGAACTTCATGCCGTTGTAGTTGGCCGGGTTGTGCGAGGCCGTGATCATGATGCCGCCCGAGAAGCCATAGCGGCCGACCGCGAAGTACAGCGCGTCGGTCGAGACCAAGCCGATGTCGGTCACGTCGGCGCCGGCTTCGGCCGCGCCGCGCGCGAGCGCTTCGAAGAGCCGCTCGCCCGAGGGACGCATATCGCGCCCGATGACGATGCCCTCGGCGGAAAATTCCGAGACGAACGCGCGGCCGATGGCGTAGGCAGTCGTTTCATCGAGTTGACTCGGGAAGATGCCGCGGACGTCATAGCTCTTGAAGATCGCCGAGAGCGAGCCGGCGCTGACCGGTTCGGCGCGTACGTCGGGCGGAAGCGCCTCGCTCGAAACATCTTCGGGCGGCGGCGTCGCGACGGGCTCCGCCGCGACGACCGCTGCGACGACGGCTTCCGGTTCCGCTGTACGTTCGGGCTCGATGACGGCCTCGACCACGTCGGCTTCGTCCGCTTCGTGGACGACCGCGCCGTTCTCGCTGCTCTTCGTCGGCGCGATGCCTTCGGGCACGCCGTTACGCGAGAGAAAATCGACGATCGCCGCTGCGGCAGCTTCGGGCTCTTCCTCGTGGGGCAACAGGCCCGAGTCTTTGAAGGTGACCAATTCCCCGTTCTTGGCCAAGCGCACGTATTCGTAAGCGCGCGCAAGCGCGTTGGTCTGCGAAGCGCGCTCTCCCCAAAGCACGAGCACGGGGGCTTCGACGAAGGGCAAGTCGTTGGCGACGTTGATGTTGAGGCCGCCGCCGACGAACTGTGCCGGCACGAAGCGAGCACCCGCTTGATGAGTGACGGCGTAATAGTGATCGAGGATCTCGGGCGTAACCGAGGCGGGATCGGCATAGCTCTGATTGCGCAGAAACCAAGCCAGCGACGGCTTCGAGGCCAAGCCATTGAAGGCGCTCTCGCCCGCAATCGGCGAGCGGATCAACATCGAGACCGCGCGTTGCACGGGCGTCGGGTCGCGATCCAATACGCCGAGGCCTGTCGGACAGATCAGCACCAGGTCCTTCACGCGGTCGGGCGCGCGGGTCGCAGCCCGAATCGCGAAGGCGGCGCCGAGCGAACTGCCGAGCAGCGTCATCGGGCCGTCGGAGAACTCACCGATCGCATCCACGATCAGTTCCACGAACATTTCCGCCGAATAGTCCAGATCGGATAGTTCCGATAGCCCACACCCGAGCAGGTCGAATGCCACCACGCGATTGGTCCGTGCGAGCGACGGTGCCAGCTTACGGAACTCGAATGAAGAAGCTCCGGCGTAAATGCCATGCACCAACAGGATGGTCGGGCCGGCGCCCATCTCCGTCGCAAAGATGTTGTAACCGCGCCAATGCCAAGGCCGACGCACGCCGCCCACGTGATCGAGCGGCAGCGCACTCGTGGTGCGCAGCCGCCGGTTGACCAGCGTTGCGGCGCCGGTCAATCCGGCAAGAGCGCCCAACGGCCGAAGAGCCTTCTTGAGAGTGTCCTTGGAACCCACGGATGGTTGTATTCCCGCAAAGCCGGACGAGTCCGTGCGGATTCCGGTGCCAGGTGACGCCTGAAGAGGCGCCTCCGGGCCACGGCGCCCTGGCGCCGGGCGAGCCCATCGATGCCCTGCTCGTCGTCGACCTCCGGTCGGGCGCGCTCCTGTTCGCCGACGCGGCCGCGGTCGAGCTGTTCGAGCCGGGCGACGACGACGTGGCGCTCGCGCCCCGGCGGCTCTTGCCCCAACTCGTCGACCTGACGCCGCGCGAGTTCGTCACGCGCGTGCGGCGCGGTGCCGTCGAGGTCGAGGCCTCGGTTACGATCGAGGCGTTGCGTCCGGGTCCGTTCAGCACGGGCGAAGCCGTGCTGGTGCGAATTCGGGGCACCGAACGCCTGCCTCCGGTGACCGAGGACGAACGCGTCCGCCGCCGCGAGTCGCTGCTGAGCCTAATCGTGCGCCACGGCTTCGCCGGCGCGCAGCAGGTCCGGGCCCTCTTGCGCGAAGGCGTAACGGGCCTCGGCGCGGAGTCGGCGATCCTCGGTCGCATCGAGAATTCCGAGTTGCACGTCGTCTACGTTGCCGACGCTCCGGCCTTGGTATCCGGCGATGCGTTTCCGCTCTCTCGCACCCCCGCATACGACGCGGTCGTGCGCGCAGGCACGTTCGCGGTGGCCGATTCAGCCGACGACGGGAGCGCGGGCGACGCCGCGATTGCGGCCCGTTCGTATCTCAGCATCGCGTTCCGCATAGGCTCCGAGCAATGGTGCGCGAGCTTCATCTCGACGCAGCCGCGCTCGGTGCCCTTCGACGCGGACGATTGGGACTACGCGGAGTTTCTGCGCGATGCGCTGGTCAACGCCATCCAGCGCGCCGAAAGTGAAGCGCAGCTCGAGTTCAAAGCCTACACCGACACGTTGACGGGCCTGCCCAACCGCGAAGCCGCCGAATTGCGACTCGAGGAGAGCCTGGCCGAAGCCCGGCGGCTCGACGTCGTCGCGGCGCTGCTCTTCGTCGACTTGGACGGCTTCAGCGACGTCAACACCGCGGCCAAACATGACGGCGGCGACGCCGTCTTGCGCGAGGTCGGCGAGCGGCTGCGCCACAGCTTGCGGCGCGAGGAGTTCATCGGCCGCTGGGGCGGCGACGAGTTCGTCATCATCCTGTTACCGATCAATTCGCAGGCGCAGATCGAATCGGTCGCGACCAGAATCGCCGACGTGCTCTCTAAACCGTTCGTCTACGGCGAGCTGAGTTTCGTCTTGGGTGCGAGCGTCGGCGTCGCGCTCTTTCCCGCCGACGCCGGCGACGCAGCGGGGCTGCGCAACGCCGCGGACGCCGCGATGTACCGGGCCAAGAATGACGGCGGAGCCCGCATCCATTTTCACGACGGACGGCGCGCAGGCGGACCGCACAACCAGCGGTCCGCATCGGAATCGGACTCGTTGCCCGAAACCGGCGCGGACGGCTTGCCCGATGCGCCGGTTCGGCGCGCGGAGCCGTCCGCCGAGGCGGGCTTTCTCGTGATGTACGATCCGATCCATTACGTCCGCGAAGGCGAAGTCTCCGCCGCCGAACTCGTCGTCCGGCGCATCGATCCCGAACACGGCCTCCAGCCGCCGGGGGACTCGCTACCGGCCGACGGACCGGGATTGCGGGCGCTCGACCAGTGGACGCTACGCGAAGCGGTAGCCGACGGAAACGCGCTCGCCGCGCAGGGCTTCGAAATCGCGCTGGACGTGCGCTTAGCCGCTGCCGACGTCGGAATCTTCGAAAATCTCTACCCGGCCGGCTTTACGGCGGGCGATTGGCGGCGCATCCGCGTGGCGATCAGCGCGCGCGACGCGGCCGACCCCACGCCGGAATTCGCGCGCTTTCTCGAGGTCTGCGCGGCGTACGATGTGGGCCTCGTGCTGGACGGATTCGACGGCTCGCTGGCCGAGCTCGAAGCGGTCGAACGGCTTGCCGTCTCTACCCTGCGGATTCGCTATGACGTCATCGAACGCATCGCCGCTCGGCCGGGCGGCAGGGCCTCGCTCGAAGGAACGTTCGCGGGCGCGCGGGCGTTAGGTTGGCGGATGATAGCGAGCGGTGTCGAAAACGAGTCGCAACGAGATGACGTGGTAACGCTCGGCGTCGACGGAGTGCAGGGCCCTTACGTTGGACACGCGATGACGGCGGTCGATTTCGCCGCTTGGCTCAAAGCCCGCAGAGAGTCTCCTCCCGCACCGTGAAGCGCCGGTTCCTGGGCGCGGCGGCAGCGCTGTTCGTCATGTCCGCGTGCGTAACGGTCTGCGCCGCGAGTTGCGCGATCGGCACCGGCGGACGCGTGGTGCTCGCTTCGGATCAGGTGGATCCCGACGTGTTCCTCTGGGACACGCGCGACCGCTTGGTCGATTTTGCGGCCGGCCATTGGAATAGCTCGCGCACGATTTCCGAACATACGTTCCTGGCCAAGCCCGGCACGCGCGCGGTCGTCATCGCCTGCACGCCTGCGTTCGCCCACCCGCACTATTCCGATGCGCAAGACGTCATCCACGTCAAGGTGGTGACGGGTCCGTTCCGCGGGAAGCAGGGTTGGGTGATGTCGTCGGATCTGCATCTCGATCCCGACGGCGGAAATCTCTCGAACCAAGCCGCGCATCGCAACCGCTAGCAGCCCTACAGGCTCCCAGCCGCGGCGGGTTAGCACTCGTACGTTAGCGCGTATTCCAACGGGTGCGGGCGGCCCCAAAATGCGGCGATCTCGTTCGCGCGCAACGCTTCGCTCCGCCGGCGCAGGAACGCATCGCCGAACACGCCGCCTTCGGTCAGATAGGCGCGGTCTTTCTCGAGCGCGTCGAGCGCTGCGCCGAGATGCGGCGCGAGGCCGCGGAACTGCGGCTTCGCCGGGCGCCGCGTCGCGCCGGTCTCGAGCGGGCCGAAGCCCGAACTGATCGGGTCGGTGCGCCGCGCGAGGCCGTCGAGGCCCGCGCACAGCAACGCCGCGAAGGCGAGATACGGGTTTGCGCTGAGGTCCGCCGCGCGGAATTCGACGCGCGGTGTTTTCGCGTCGTCGCGCCCGGGTGCGTCGACCGTCACGGCCGTCGCCGCGTTGCCCCGGCCGAAGGCGAGCAGCAAAGGTACGTCGAGCGAGGCGAAGTGCGTGTACGAGTTCGCCGACGGCGCGCAGAGCGCGAGCAGCGAGTCGGCATGCGCGAGCAGACCGCCGATGAAGAAGAGCATCGTCTGTGAAGCCGCGGCCCAGCCGTCTTTGTCGAAGAACGGCGACTTGCCGTCCTTGTTCGGGCTCATGCGTACGCGCAGCGCGCTTCCCGCGGAGCCGGCCAGCGGCTTCGGCATGAAGGTCGCGCTCTTGCCGTGCCGCGCGGCGACCGCCTTGACCGCTATCTTCGTAGCGAACACGGAATCGGCGGCCCGGGTGAGCGGTTTCGCGCGCAGTTCGAGCGCGGTCTGACCCGGCGCGCCCGCCACGGAGCGCTGTACTCCCGCCTCGACGCCCGAAGCCTTGGGCGCGCCCAGGACCTCGGCGCGAATCGCTTCGAGTTCGCGCTCGGCGATTGCATCGAGTTGGTAGCCGGTCGCGTCGGGCGCGTTTTCGTACGCGACCTCGTCGAAGACGTAGTACCGCAGTTCGCTGCCGACGTGCAACGAATCGGCGAAGCCGCTCGCGGTCAGGCGCGCTTCGGCCCGCTTGGCCACGCGCCGCGGATCCTCGTCGGCCGCATCGAGCAGGTCGCAAACCAGCACGAGCGCCGGCGCGGCAGCGAACGGGTCGAGATGTGCGCTGTCGAGATCGGGCACGAGCGTGGTGCCGGGCTCGAGCGCGATGCCTTCCAGGAGCGCTGCGGCATCGAGGCGCTCGGGGGGAATGCTCGCGTGCGCGCTGCCGTAGCGCAAGAGCACGGTCTGCACGCCGTGCTTTGCGATCGTGTCGAGGAGCTCGTTCGCCTTCTTGGCGGCGGCGTTACTCAATGACTGAAGTTTCTCCGGATCGGAGCGCGCGGAAAGACGCGCCAGGCGCCGGCCACGCGCGCCCGCTCGAAGGCTATGCCGAAGGCGCGTTCGAGCAGTTCGGGTTCCAGCACGTCGTCGGCGGGTCCGAAGGCCAGCAATCGCCCGTCGCCCAGGAGCGCGACGTCGTCGGCGATTGCCGCTGCTTCGCTCAGATCGTGCAGTGCGGCGAGCACCGCGCGGCCCTCGTCGGCGAGCGATCGCAAGAGTGCCGCAACGCTCGTCGCGTGGCGCACGTCGAGGTGGCTCGTCGGCTCGTCGAGCAGGATGGTGCGCGCGTCTTGCGCGAGCGCTAAGGCCAGCCACGCGCGCTGCCGTTCGCCCGAACTGAGCGTATCGAACGAACGGTCCGCGAGCGGAGCGAGCGCCACGCGTTCGATGGCCGCGTCGGCCGCGAAGTGGTCGGCTTCGCCCGTCGTCCAGTCCCACCACGCCCGCCGCGCGAAGCGTCCGGTCAACACGACCTCGCGCACGCTCATGCCCTGCGGACTCTCCGCGTCGCTTCCGATCAACGTGACGGCTCGCGCGCGCTCCGCGCGCGGCATGCTGCCCACGCTCACGCCGTCGATCAAGATCGCGCCCGCCGCCGGTTCGGCGAAGCCTGCGATGCAGCGCAAGAGCGTCGTCTTGCCCACCCCGTTTGGTCCCACGATCGCGCACAGCCGTCCGGGCACGACGTGCAGATCGACGTTTTCCAGCAGCGTGCGCTCGCCGATCGACAGGCGCACCGCCGCGACGTTCAGGTGCCCCATAGTCGCGTCGCTCCGGCGGGGCGCAGATACAGGTATAAGAACGTCGGCACGCCGACGAACGCCAAGAGCACGCCGAGCGGGATTTCCGAGGGTGGGAAGAGCGAACGGCTCAGCGCGTCCGCGAGCGGCACCAAGGTCACGCCGAGCAACAGGCTTGCGCCCAGCGCGTAACGCCCGTCGCTGCCCACGATGCGCCGCGCGAGATGCGGCACGATCAGGCCGACGAAGCCGACGATGCCCGAGAGCGCGACGGCCGCGGCCGTCAGCAGGGTTGCCGCGCTCAGCAGCAGCCAGTTGGCGCGGGCCACGTCGACGCCGACGGCGCGCGCGATCCCACTGCCCAGACGCAGCGCGTTGAGCGCGGGCACCGCGAGCGCCGCGAGCAGCAAACCGCCCACGATGTACGGCGAGGTCCAGAGCAATTCGCTCCAGCCGCGGCCGGCGAGCGAGCCCGCGAGCCAGGCCAGGATTTCTTCCGAGCCGTTCCGCCCCAGGCGCGTGAGCGCCAACGCGATGATCGCCGAGAAGAGCGCCGAGAGCGACACGCCCGCCAGGATCAGGCGTTCGGCGTCGATGCCGGTGCCGCGACGGGCGAGGATGGCCACGCCGAGCGCCGTCGCGAGCCCCGCCGCAAAGCCGAGCGCCGGCAAAAACGGCGCCGCGATGCCGAGCGCCACGCCGACGGCGATCGCTGCCCCGGCGCCTGCGCTCACGCCGGTCAGGAACGGGTCGACCAGCGGATTGCGCAGCATGCCTTGCAGCAGAAAGCCCGCCACGGCCAGGGCGGCGCCGACGGTCGCGGCGAGGGCCACGCGCGGCGCGCGCAGGCTCCAGACGATCGCTACCGCATCGCCGCCCGCGCGTGGGTGCAGCAGCGCCCGGGCTACGTCTCCCGGCGATAGCGCCGTCCCGCCCACGAAGAGGCCTGCCGCGAGCGCGACGAGCGCGGCCAAGGCGAGCCCGCAGAGGAGCCAAACGCGAGAAGGCATCGGCGGCGAGTTGGCGCGTACGGTGCCCGGCTCCCGCGCGGAGGGACTCCGGGGCTCGCGGGCGCACCCTAGGCGTGGCGATCGCCGCTAGGAACCCGGTGGAAATCCGGGACGGTCGCGCCACTGTGAGCGGGGAGCCGCCGGACGTCACTGTTCCTTCACCGGAATGGGAAGACGCCGGCACGACGGCTACGATCCGCGAGTCAGGATACTGCGGCGAGCGCAACAACCACTCCACCTCGCGAAAAGGTAGGCGGGAATTGCTACGTCGTTTTGTTTTCTGCTGCGCGCTCGTCGCGGCGTACCTAGTCTCTCATTCCAACGCCGCGTCGGCGCAGGCCGCGCCCTCACCGGCGCCGTCGCCGAGCACGCTACCCGAGATCGGGCGCGTCTCCACGAGCGACCGCCGGCTCGAGCCGATCGGCTCCACGTCGCGGCCGACGTACGTGATCGATCGCGCCCAACTCGACGCGATGGGCGCGAAATCGGTCGCGGACGCGTTGCAGACGTTGCCCGGCGTCACGCTCTATCGCTACGGCGCATACGGCGCGCAGACGAGTTACGGATTGCTCGCGGCGACCTCGGCGCAGACGCTGGTGCTGCTCGACGGCGTGCCGATCGCCGCCGCGAGCACGGGCTCCGTCGATCTCGCCTCGTTTCCGCTGGGCAGCGTGCAGCGCATCGAGGTCGTCGAGAGCGGCGCCTCGACGCTCTACGGCACCGATGCCGTGGGCGGCGTGATCAACATCATCACGACCGCGCCGCGCGGCACCAACGTGCTGCTTTCCGACGGATCGTACGGCGATCGCGACGCGCAGATTGCGATCGGCGACGGGCACGTCGGCTTCAGTTACGAGCGTCATGTCGCGACCAACGACTACAACTTTCCAGCGCTCACGTATCCCGAAGCGGCGTATCCCGGAGGCGCGCGGTATAACGATTGGGCCGATCAAAGCGACGGGCGGCTGACCTTTACGCAGGCGCTCGGATCGTCGTTCTCCTTGCGCGCCGGCGCGGGCGTCGATGCGATCGGCATCGGCGTGCCCGGCGGCTTGGATTTCCTCACGCCCGAAGCCGTGCAACGCACGCTGCGCAACGATGCCGACCTGCAACTGACGCACACCGGCGGCAATTCGTCGCTGACGCTCACGCTCGCGGGATCGCGACAAGCCCTGGTCTACGCCGATCCGCAAGAGGGCGGCGAGAGCGACACCTACGACGGACGCAGCCAACTCTCGCTCAAGGACGTGATCACCGGCGGCAATTCGACCGTGGTCGCGGGCGTCGATTTCTCGCGCGAGAGCGCCACGTTGTCGCTCGGACCCTTCGGGCCGCCGCCCAACATCGGCGCGGCCGAATCGCAGAGCGCCGCGTACGTGCAGGACCAATTGCGACTCGGCTCCGTCGCGCAGGCGACGTTCGGATTGCGCGGCGAGAACGACGCGCCGCACGGCACCGTGCTCGCGCCCACGTTCGGCAGCCTGATCCACTTCGGCGCGGTCACGCTCGGCGGCAACGTCGGCGAGTCGTATCGCGTGCCCACGCTCGAGGATCTCTACTATCCGGGATTTTCGAATCCGAAGCTCGTGCCCGAGAAGGCGCAGAACGAAGACGTCCGCGTGTCGTTCCCCGTGCAGGGCGGCTCGCTCTCGGTGGGCTGGTTCGGCCGCAGCGGCTCGAACTTCATCGTGGATAACGATCAGTACGTGCCGGAAAACATCCAACGCGCTTCGGTGGGCGGCATCATCGTGACGGCTTCGTCACCCGTGTACAACGGCTTCGCAACCGATGTCAGCGTGACCGACGTGTATAAGGCGCTCGACGTGACCGCGCTGAGCCGCTTGCCGCAGACGCCCGTGATTCAAGCCGGCGTCGGCCTGACGCATCCGTTCGGCACGGGCCGTCTGGCCTTCGGCGCACGCGCGCACATCCAAGGCTCGGACGCCGACGACTCGTTCGGCCCGGGACCGTATTACAGCGATGGTTTCACCAGCGTCGACGCGTACGTGCGCTACAAGCTCGCGCCGCGGGCGATCCTCTCGCTGCGCTCGGGCAATCTGCTCAACGAGCGCTACGCGGCGGTCCCGGGCTATCCCGCGCCGGGGCGCACGTACAATCTGGAACTGTCGACGCGGTGAGGCGATGATTCTGACGTTCGTGACCGGTTCGGCCCACTCGGGGAAAACGCGCTTCGCCGAACGGTTGGCGATTGCGACCGGCTTCTCGGTCACGTTCGTCGCCGCGGGCGTGCCGCACCGCGACGATCCGGCTCGGCGTCCGGCTTCGTGGCACTTCGTGGAGAGCGCACGTGCGGATGCGCCCGCACTCGAAGCGCTGCTGTCGCTTGCGGGCGAGCGCGAGACGCTCGTGATCGACTCGCTGCCGGCGTGGCTCGCCTGGCGCGCCGGCACGGGCGATGGGAACGCGCTCGATGAGGCCGCCGAATCGCTGGTCGCCGCACTGGCTGCGACGCGCGCGCATGCGATCGTCGTGGGCGAGGAGGCCGGCTGGGGGCTCGCGCCGGCGGACCCCGCGCAACGCCTGCTGCGCGATGCGGCGGGGCGTCTACAAACACGACTCGCGGTTCGGGCCGAGCGCGCGTACCTGGTCGTCAGCGGATTC
>Ga0116229_10015175_pt1 | contig 10555 bp, 6 predicted proteins | sample S1TSphgellanicum_3_FD_87313 | JGI IMG/M metagenome (GOLD analysis project Ga0116229, IMG submission 87313) | Host-associated microbial communities from peat moss isolated from Minnesota, USA - S1T2_Fc - Sphagnum magellanicum MG | ecosystem: Host-associated > Plants > Peat moss > Unclassified...
AGCTCGACACGGCGGCGCCGCTGTGGCGGGGCGATGCACCGCTGGCAGGGCGCCGGCTACTGCTATACGCCGAGCAAGGCTTGGGCGACACGCTGCAGTTCGTGCGCTATGTGCCGCTGCTGGCGGCCGCGGACGGCGCACAGGTGATACTGCGTGCGCCCGCGGTGCTGCTGCCGCTGCTCGCAACCCTGGGGGGAGGCATAGAATTGGTCGCGGAAAATCAGCCGTTGCCCGCGCATGACCTGCGTTGCCCGCTGCTCAGTTTGCCGCTGGCCTTCGGCACGACGCTGGCAACGATTCCGGCCGAGATTCCGTATTTGCGCGCCGATCCGGCGCGCGCGGCCGAGTGGGCTCGCCGCCTGGATCCGCGCACAGGGCGGCCCAGAATCGGCGTGGTATGGCGCGGCGGCGCGGTGTTCAAGCGCCGCGCGCTGCGCGACATGCGCCTGCAGAATCTCGGCGCCCTGTTCGAACTCGACGCGCAGTTCATCAGCCTGCAAAAGGAGGTCCCGGACGAGGACCGTCCGCTCTTGGATGGATTGCCCGTCGCGCAGCACGGCGAATTCCTGCGGGATTTCGCCGACACTGCCGCGCTGGTCGACAACCTGGACTTGGTTGTCGCAGTCGATACGGCCGTGGCGCACCTTGCAGGCGCCCTGGGCAAACCGGTGTGGATCATGAGCCGGTTCGCCGGCTGCTGGCGCTGGATGCGCGATCGCAGTGATTCGCCGTGGTATCCCACGGCGCGGTTGTTCCGGCAAAAGGAGTTCAAGAACTGGGAATCCGTCGTGCAGGATGTGGTTGCCGCGGGGCGCGAGTTTGTCCATCACTGGAGCCGGTCGGCCGTGGCTTGCGCAGAATCGGGCGTGGCTTGCGCAGATGTCGCGCTACGCGCCTGTCAGGAAACGCCCGCCTTGCCGGGGCCCAGCAGCGAGAGCGCAGTGGCGCTGACGGCGGATCAGGAAGTCGCCCTCGGGGCCTCGCATGGCGCGTCTGGACGTGATCACGAAGCGCTGCTGTGCTTCGAGCGGGCGCTGCGCATCGAACCTCTGCACCTGCGCGCGCTGTACAATCGTGGCGCCGCACTTGCCCACCTCGGGCTGCATGCACCGGCCCTGGCAGCCTTCGACAAGACGTTGCAGGTCAACCCCGATCACGCGGGGGCGATGCTCGGCCGGGGGATCGCATTGGCAAACCTGGAGCGCTTCGAGGAGGCGGTGCCGTGCTTCGAATGGGTGACCACTCGCCAGACTGAACACGTCGAAGCGTTGTGCGGCCTGGGGTTCGCGCTGGGCAAGCTCGGGCGCGCCGAGGAAGGGCTGCGCGGCGTCGACAGGGCATTGTCGTTACGGCCCGATTACGTGGATGCGCACTACCGGCGCGGCTACTTGCTGTGTTGGCTTGACCGTCTCACGGAGGCGCTTGCAACGTTCGAACACATCCTGGCGGTCGATCCGAATCATCAGGACGCTCGCTGCGATCGCAGCCTCGTGCTCTTGGCTCGAGGCGAGTACGCCGAGGGCTTCGAGCAGTACGAAAGCCGCTGGCTCACCCGCGGCGCAGGCTCGAGGCCGGTGTCCGATGCGCCGTTGTGGCTGGGCTCGAGTTCGCTCGAGGGCAAGTGCATACTCGTATGCTCCGAACAGGGTTTGGGGGACGTCCTGCAATTCTCGCGTTACGCGGCTTTGCTCGCGCATAGGGCGGCCGAGGTGATCTTGCGGGTGCCAGAGCCGCTGGTGCAGTTGATGCGGTCGCTGCCCGGCGCGGTGCGTGTGATCGGCGCTGCAGAGCCGCTGCCTGCGCACGATTTTCATTGCCCTCTGCTGAGTTTGCCGCTGGCTTTTGCTACGCGCCTGGACACCATACCGGCGCAGGTTCCCTACCTGCACTGCAGTGCAGAGGCCGCAGCACGTTGGGCGGCAGCGCTCGGACCCAGACGCAAGCCGCGTATCGGCATCGCCTGGGCTGGTCGCCAGGTGCCGCCGCTCACCCAGGTGCGCGACGTGGCACTGGAAGCGTTGCTGCCGCTGCTCGAGCTCGACGCGCAGTTCATCAGCCTGCAGCAAACCGTGCCTCCGCGAGACCGTGCCTTGCTTGAAAGCTTGCCGCTCGCCAGGTACGGTGAGACGGTGCGCGATTTTGCCGATTGTGCCGGCCTGATCGAGAACCTCGATCTGGTGATTTCGGTGGATACCGCCGTGGTGCACCTGGCAGGGGCCTTGGGCAAGCCCGTGTGGTTGATGAACCGCAAGGCGTCTTGCTGGCGCTGGTTACGGGGTCGGAACGATTCGCCCTGGTATCCGACGCTACGACTGTTCAGGCAGCAGGAGCTGAACGACTGGGCCGGAGTGGTCCTTGATGTGATAAGTGCCTTGCGTCAATGGTCGCCATCCTCGCCCGATGACGCCGCGGCGGTGATTTCAGCGCCGCCGGTCAAACACGAATGTCGACAACAGGCCATAGGATAGCGCGGCGATCGGTAGCACGACGACCAGTTGCGCGAGGATGGGTGAGGGCACGGCGCGCCGAACGAGCGCAAGCAGCGCGAGATTGACCAGGTACACCAGGCCGTAGCACAGGACGAAGGGAATGAAATCGCGCGCGCGTAGTCTCTTGAAGACGATCGATCCCGTGGTCAGGAAGTTGAAGATCACACCGGCGATCAGACTGATCGCGAGCGCGATTCCGACGGTTGAGCCCACACCGATGGCGACTGCATACACGGTGAATCCGAACAGCGCATTCAGGCCACCGGCGAGCAGAAAACGCAGGGGCCGAAATTTGAGGCTACGGCGCAAGGAATCAACGGCTGTCATACCCATCCTCGTTGTGCTGATCCGCGCATCGTGCTGATCCGCGCCTCGTGCTGATCTGCGCCTCGTGCTGATCCACGCCCCATGCTGATCCACGCCCCGTGCTGATCCACGCCTCGTGCTGATCGGTTCGTCGTGTCCCGCGAATTGGCAACGCCGCCACCGCTCATGACAAGACGTGCCGGTCTCGAGTCTGGTCATGCTGCGCACGGGGATGAGCGGTTGATCGTGGGCCTGGTGTCCGCACTGATTTTGGCCTTTCACGCCGCGTTGTTCCTGCCGCTGTTGAATGCCACCAGCGTGCCCATGGGGCACGATTATGCCTACGTCTTGCCCAACCTGCTTGCCGGATATTTCTGGTTTCACAATAACGGCTTGTCGTCGCTGCCATGGTTTACGCCCGCATTCTGCGGGGGGCTTCCCTTTTACGCCAACCCGCAAGTCGGCTACCTGTCCATCACGCAATTCCTGACCTTCGCGGTCAACCCGGTCGCCGCCTTGTGCCTCACCTTTACTGCGCTCGCCGCCATAGGATATGGGGGCACCTATGTGTTGTTGTCCAGAGGATTCGGTGTCAACCGTTGGGCCGCGCTGGTGGGCGCTTCGGTTTTTGCTTTCAACGGGTTCGTGGTTTACCGCGTTCTGATCGGCCATCTGGCCTTCGGCTATTTTGCGCTGGTGCCCCTTTGTGCAGCCTGCCTGATCGTTCCAAGCGGTACGGCAGTTGCCACTACCATGGTCGCGGCAATGCTGGCGGCCGCGTTACTCATTGCTGCCATGATTCAGGCAGGCATAGGTTCCATCCTGTTGCCGGCGTTGCTGTCGATCCTGCTGGTATTGGTCGTACACAGCGTGGCCCGGGGGTTCCGCTTTAAGCCCTACCTGTGGTTCGCAGCGGCAGCGGTTGCCGGGGCCTGTCTATCCGCGGCAAAAATCAATGCATCGCTCGAATTCTTACATCAGTTTTCACGCGAGCAGTACCCCCTCCCGGGGTACGACAGTCTCTGGCACTCAGCGGTGATGGCATTCCGTGCGCTGTTTCTGGGACCGCCAGAGACCGAAAACCTGCAATGGGAGCGCAATGCGGTGCTGGGACTCGGCCGTCACGAACTGGAATTTGGGATGTCGGTGGTACCGCTCGGGCTCGCCTTGATAGCGTGTCTCGAGGGGGCGAGTCGCGTCAATTGGGCCTTCTGCGTGAGCAGGGCGCGCGGGTCGGGGGTGCGTTTTTGGCTGCCGAAACCCTCGCAGTTCGTGCTCTGGCTCGTGCTGGCTCTGCTCGCAACCCTCCCGATCGCGTTGAACTGGTACCAGGCGGACTGGAATGCGATCCTGAAACGGCTGCCGATCGTCGGTTCGAGCAGCACGCTGATCCGGTGGTTTTGCCTGTACATCCCCGCGGTCAGCGTGAGCTGTGCATTGGCCATGCAGCGCATCGGTCGACACCAGATCGAGATTGCCGCGCTCGCGTTGGCGGCTCTCCTGGGCACGAATGCGGCGGCCGACAAGCAATTCTACCGCTCGCAACCCTATGACCCGGCGCCGATCCTCAAGGCGTACGAGGACGTCAAATCGGGCCGCGTGCGGCCCAACATCGACAACATTAAAATGTTTGTGGATCAGTCCGGGCGGATCCAAATTCCGTTCTACGCGAACGACGCACTGGCTGGCGGCAACTCCCCGATGGTTTGTTACGAACCGATATTCGGCTACGCGTCGGAAAATTTCCCCCTCGGCCTGTTGCGACCGGGTCCGGCCTTGAGCAGTTACGACGATCGTCATCTGAATCTCAAAAATCCCTCGTGTTATGTGTTTCCAACCGCAAATGCCTGCATGCCCGGCGATCATTTCCGGGTCTCCGAGCGTCTAGCGGCCAGCGCCTTCGCCGGCTATCGCAGCTTTCCCTTTCGCGTTTCGGCCGCGCAACGGCTGGCGAATGACATCAATGTGATCGCACTGATCGTTGCGCTGGGATTGGGTGCCTGGCTGGCCACGGAGCGAGTGACCCACTGGATCAAGCGTCGGGGGGGTTAGCCGTATATCCCGAGCGGTTCGGTTCGGTGCGGCGCTTCACAACCTCCCTCTCTTATTGGGGCAAGTATGCCGTGGCGATAGAGACTGCGTTCGAGCCTGCCGAAACGGTGCCCTCCAGTGTCAGTGCCCCGGTCGTGGGGGCGAGGGCGAACTCGTCTACGCTTCCAGTGTTTTCGGCCGAGAACAGAAAGGCGCCGGTCTGATCGAAGGCGAGCTGTGCGGGCGTGGCACCGGTGCCGATGGAGCCGGCCGTGGCATTTGCGGCCAGCGAGCCATCCCGCGTGATCGTGTACTCGGAGATGTTGTTGCCATTGTCGGCCACATAGACGTAGGTGCCGGTCGGGTCGACCACCACGGACGTGGGGGAGGCGGTCGTGTTGGTCGCAATCGGCCCTTCGGAAAGCGCCGTGAGAGCCCCGGCGGCGATGCTGAACTGCGAGATGGTGTTGTCGGTCGCATTCGTCACGTAGAGGTACCGGCCGTTGGGTGAGAGTGCGACACTGTTGGGGCCATTGCCGGTCGACGTCGTGGCGACGGCGGTGAGAGCGCCGTTCAACGCCATCGAGAACTCCGTGATCGAGCTGTCGCCTTGGTTGACGACATAGGCGAACGCGCCGGTGGAATTGATGGTCATGGCGATGGGGTTCGCACTCGCGTCCGCGCCGGTTGCAACCGTCGAGGGGCTCAGTCTCGAGAGTTGTCCCCGTGCGCCGAGCGTGTACTGCGATACGGTCGCATCGGGCCCGTTCAAGGCGTAAACGGCATTGTCGTTTGGCGACACCGCGACAAATTGGGGGCCGGTACCCGCGCCGATCGTCGCGGTGCTCAAAGGCGAGAGCGATCCGTCCGGATTGATCGAAAACTCGGAAACGGTGCCCGGTGGACCATCCGCTTGGTTCGCGACATAGGCGTAATGGTCCAACGGATCGAGGGCAATGGACAGGGGGTTGTTGCCCGTCGGTGCGGTGGCCAGCGCCGACCGAGATGCGGTGAGCTGGCCGGCGTTCATGTTGAAGAGTGCAACATTCGGGCCGCCGTTGTTGATGACGTACGCATTCTCGGGCGGGACGGTGCGGCAATTGACCATGATGCTCGTGACGTTCGACGTCACCGGACCGGTGCCCGTGCCCGTCCGCACGGTGCAGTTCTCACCGGTGGGTTGGCCGCTGACTTGCACGCTGTAAACGTCGTCGTAGAAGAGCTTGCTTGCGAAAGTGAAGCGGCCGTTGGCTGTTACGGTGAGATGGTCGCTACCGTTATCGGTGAGGATGACCTGCTGGAAAGGCGCGAGACCGGCTACGGTGCCCCCGATGGTATAGGGAATGTTGGTGCAGACAATGGGTACCGTGACGGTGCCCGTGACCGTGCCCACGCCGCCCTCGACGATGCAGGTTTGACCCGGGGGCTGGGTGCCGATCGTGACTGCAAATGGACTCGAGTAGGCGTCCTTGGCCGTGAACGTAAAGGTGCCGTTTGCACCGACGGGCAGAGTGTCGCCGCCGTTCAACAGCAATTTCAAGGTCTTGTTCGAGTCAAGACCGCTCACGGTCGTAACGACCGGCTCGAGGACATAGGCGCAAGTCACCGCTACCGTGGCCACGTCCGCGGTTACCGTTCCTGTGCCCATGGTCAGCGTGCACGTTTGGTTCATGGGCTGAGCGACCAAGGTCACCGCATAGGTTTGGTCGTAGGTCAGAGAGATCGGAAAAGTGAAAGTGCCGTCAAGGCCGATGACGAGCGTGTCCGTCCCATTGTCTTGCAGAGACAATTGCGTGCCGACTGCCAGGCCCGTCACGGTGCCGCCGATCGTAAAGTTCGTCGAGGTGCACGACACGTTCACGCCGGAAACGTCATACGCGAAGCTTGAACCGGAGCCGTTCGTGACTGCGCAGCTCTCACCGGAGGGCTGCGTCGCAACGCTCACGGAATACGGTTGACCATAGGGGATGCCGGCGCCGAATGTGAACGCGCCATCGTTGGCGACGGTCAAGTGATCGGTGCCGTCGTCCGCGAGGATCACTTGCTGGCCCGACGCCAGTCCCGACACCGTGCCGCTGACCGTGTAGCCGCCAGGGCTGTCATTGTGGACGGTACAACCGGTCAAACCCGCAACCAGCAACGCGGCGGCGATGCGATGCACAGGTGGTCGCAGGGCGGCGCCGGAAATGCCGCTTTGCACCCTACTGCCCATAGGCCACCGCCATCGAAGTGGGCGTCGTACCGGTACCCACCGTTGCAGTCATATTGGGCGTCAGCGAGCCGGGTGTCGCACCCGACGTGATCACGTATTGCCCAACCGTGTTGTCGATGGCGTTGAGCACAAAGACGTACTGCCCGGTCAGATCGACCGTGATCCATTGGGGACTTGTGCCCGCGCTCACATCGGGCACGGTCATCAACGTGAGGGCACCGGAGGTGCCGATCGAGTACTGAGATACCGTGCCGGTGGTGCCGGCGTTATTGTCGGTTTCATAGAGGTATCGACCGGTCGGGTCGATGGCCACGAATGCGGGGTTGATTCCGAGTGTCGTGACCGTCGGGGCGGCAAGCGGCGAGAGCCCGGTCGCGCCCACGCTCAATTGCGACAGTGTGTTGTCGTTGTCATTGGCGATGTAGGCGAGGGTGCCCAGGGGATTGACCGCCAGGCCTATCGGCCTGTTGCCGGTGGCGAGTGTCGGCGTCGCCAACGCAGTGAGCGAGCCGTCGGCGCCGATCGCGTACTGGGAGACCGTCTTGCTTACCGGGCTCGTCACAAACAGGAAACGGTCCTGCGGATCAATCGCAATCTGTCCTGAAAGGACCGGTGGTTGAGCAGCCGGTTTGGTCGCCGCCGGTTGCCGACTCGTGACGACGGTGGGGGTGCTCAAGGGGGTCAGCTCGCCCTGCTTGCCGATCGCGAATTGGGATAACGTCCCCACAGTGCCATTGAGGGTATCGGTGGTATTGAGGACATAAACGAATTTGCCCTTGGGGTCGACCACGATCGCGGTGGGTCCCGCCGGTGTGGCGCTGCCGGTGGTCCCTGTTGGCACGGTGCCCGTGAAGAAGGGTACGGTGCCGGCGACGCTCATGAGTGGCGTGAGCACGCCGCCTGCCGGGATGGAGTACTGCGAGACCGTGCCGTCGTTGAAATTGGTGACATAGGCATGGCCATACGAGGGATCAACGGCAATCGCAACGGGGCCGCTGCCCGTGTCGACCGTCGAAATTGCCAATGCGCTGAGCGCGCCGCCGTTTCCGATCAGGTACTGCGACACGGTGTTGGCACCGTCATCGACGACGTATGCGTATTGGTTGCCGGGTCCGCAGCTTACGGAAATCGTCGTGATGTTCTGCGTCACGACGCTGAAGCCGTTGGTGACCAAGCAGGTTTGTCCTTGCGCAGTCGGCTGCGAGGCGAGGGTCACCGTGTAGGTCGCGTCATACGCGAGCGAGGTCGCGAACGTGAAGGCACCGTTCGCCTCGACGGTCAGTGTGTCGGCGCCATTGTCTTGAAGTGTGATGACGGCGTTGGACGCAAGACCGGTGACGGTGCCCCCCACGGTGTAGAGCGTATTCGTGCAGGCGACGTCGACCGAGGTTACGTCGGCGGACACGGTGCCTGAGCCGCCCGTGACCGTGCAGTCTTGGCCCGCGGGCTGGGATGTTACCGTCACCGCATAGGCAGCATTCTGGGTGACCGGCATCTTGAACGTGAACGTGCCGTTGCCCACGACAGTCAAGGCATCCGTGTTGTTATCGGCAAGCGTTACGCTCTGGCCGGGCGCGAGCCCCGAGAGCGTGCCGCCGACCGTGTAGGTCGCAGCGGATCCGGAGGAATCGTCGTTGCCGCCGCATGCAGCGATCGCCAATGTCGCGAGCGCAATTGCCGCGACCCCGGCAGGATGACGGCAGCGGCGGCGCAGTGACGCGAGCCGCCCGGGAAATACGGGGAAGCGATTTTGTCTCAAGGCTCAGGAACGAGCAGGTGAATCGTATCGTGGCACCGATGACGAAACACTTCGCTCTCAATGAATCAACGGCACGTGATATGTGGGCGTCGGGCGCTGAGGGAAGGCCGAATGCCCAAATGCATTGCCGAGTCGCTCGTGCGTCGCGGTCACATTGAAGAGCCCGACCTGCGTCGGTGCGAGCGCAGTGACGCCGTCGAGTGCGGCCTGCAGGACCGCCTGACGTGTGCCTTCCTTATCGACCAGTTGCTGCATCATCGCGTTCAAACAACGAAAATCCGCAGGTTTCTCCGTGCCAATGTTTACCTGCACGCACACCGTGGGCGAGGGGTTTTTGATCGGCGACAATTGTACCGGCAGATCCGCGGCCTGTACGTGGCTGATCGCGAGGAAGGCAACGATGATGGCAGCGACTCGAACGAGGGTAGTCATATCCACTCCTGGAGGTTCGACACCCGACAGCGGCAATCGATTTTTCAATGACGCTCGCCGCCGTTCGGAATGGCAACCGGCGTCGATTGCCTCGCCGCCGGCGGAGGCGCCGATCCACTCTGGCGCAAGTGAATGATCAGGTCGCGAATCATGTTGTCCCAGAGTTCGCACTGCGCACGCAGATAGAGATCCGGCACGCCTCCCGCGGCCAGCACATCCATCGCAAGAAACAGGAGCTGCTGCTCACGAGTCAGGCGCGCAAAACGGCGGCTGCGATTCCAGAGATCGAGCACGCCCTGGGATAATTCGCCATTCACCGCGAGCGGACAAAAGAAGGTGAAATCCAGAAATTGCGCATCCGGCCCGACGCGGTTACCGAATCGCGCAAAGAAATTCAAACCTTGCGCCGCGCTCTTTACTTCGAAATAGCCGTTGGCTTCAGTGATGGTAGCGCGATAACCCGCCGCCTGGAGAACCGCGGCCAAGCGATCGGGCGTGACGCCGGGCCGGGTCCCCGCCGCTGGGACGGTCGGCTGATGGGCGGATTCTGCGGCGTTCGTCTGGTCAGACTTCATGTGAATTCTGGAACATCTCGATTCCTGAAATCATGTGTTGCATTCAGACAATGTTCGCGGTGCAGCGCCAAGCGTCTCGAGCAATCGGCATCCGGTGTCGTCCTTCCCGCCTCGGCGGAAGTGTTGACCCATTTTGTTGCACTTTCATTTCCCTGCAAGCGCGCACAGGCCTATCGGCGAGAAGTTAAGCGAACGTTTAGAGGTTGATGGACGGTGCTCGTGCAAAGTAGAGCATTTGCTTACAGATGCTCACAATCTACTAACCATGCGCCGGCCGAGCGAGCCCCGTCGCAAAGCTTCTCACCGCGTTTTTTGAGACCTCCTCTGGTTACCGGCGCTCCCAGTCGGTTGGGCGGACCGTCAATGACCCTCCAGAAACTCCCGTGCAGACTGTCTTTCGCAACTCTGCACCGATTGGAGCTGCTTGTTCCCGCCATTCGCCCTTTCGTACAGCAGTCGGCGAACCAGCAACGGCAGCATCAATTTGTAGTCAAATGCCAGCAGCGCATTACGATCGGCAGACGCTGCTTCCGGAACGTGCTCGAGAAGAACTTGCGCCTCGTGGTTCTTCTCCACAATCGTCGTTAGCGCCAGTTGGAGTCCTAGAGGGAGCTTCGCGGTAAGCTGTCGCAGCGCTTGCAACTCGGCAGGATCGGCGCTCTCCCCGAGTCCGATGGCTTCCGCAACGCTCATTGTTACCGGTAGCCGGGACGGATCGGCGGCGAAATACTCATCTGCCAGCGCGTCGATG
>Ga0116229_10015177_pt1 | contig 10555 bp, 10 predicted proteins | sample S1TSphgellanicum_3_FD_87313 | JGI IMG/M metagenome (GOLD analysis project Ga0116229, IMG submission 87313) | Host-associated microbial communities from peat moss isolated from Minnesota, USA - S1T2_Fc - Sphagnum magellanicum MG | ecosystem: Host-associated > Plants > Peat moss > Unclassified...
CCAAAAAAGGAACTGTGACCTTTCAAAAGTATAATTTTTGGAAAAAAGGCCCAAATTCACCATATTTTGAGGGAAAAAAAAAGTGAAACTCGCCATATTTAGAGCATAGGTTGTTGTGTTTAGAGGGGTTTGATTTTTTTTAAAAAGAAAATCTTTTCTCTCTCACCTCTAGCCAAATTTGGCTAAAGTCCTCTTGTGGATGATTTTTGGAAAAAAGGCCTAAAGTCACCATATTTTGAGGGGAAAAACTGAACTTTTGTAGGCACCACCAACTAATCAATATGGAGCAGTTTATATTACCTGGTATGGAGCCTAGTTAGTGTTTTTTTCAAAGAATTTTTGTTATGTAGCTTCCGTGACAATCATCCATATGTGTATGTTAAAAATAAATAAATAAAATTTAGCCAGATCTGGAAATTTCTACTATTTTTTTCTCAATTCAGGTGATTAAAAACCCCCAAAATCACTTCATTATCAATTTTTAAATTTCTCTTTTTTGGCAAAATTTTGCCAGTAATAAAAGGCCTTTTAGATGAGGGTCCAAGGTGCAGGGACCAATGAATTCAAGCAATCTTATTCGTCAAAAGCTTTAAATTGGTCCCAAGGCATTTAGATGAGCGTCCAAGACCAAAAAGTGGCAAATTGAGGCTAAACCTACATGGCACCTGTTTTGGAGGGAAAATCAATTGGTTGGGACCAAAAAACCAGTGCTGAAAGGAAAGCTTCTGCGGGCTAGGGACCAAGGTATGGTCCAACTTAAGGAATCAATTTGCTTCAAATCACTCCAAATTGGTTCCTAGGAAATTGGACCCTCGTCTAAAGTGGGGCCTAAGTCTCTTTCAACATTGCTATGAAATTGGTATCTTCCTTAATAGCTCAAGTCCCTAGCCTAGTCCTTACCAGGCAGGTATTTGCCAAAAGACTGGTATTACCTCATGTCCTTACAAAGCAGGTAACTCCCTAGTATGAGGCTGGTATTACCTCATGTCCCTACAAGGCAGGTACTGGTACCAGGTTGGGTATGGGGCAAGGTCCTTTGAGGCTGAGTGGCCCTTTGAGACCTGCCTTGAGGTTCTGATTGGGTGGTTATCCGGTTCACTGGTGTTGGGTGAGGGCTGGAGTGAACCAGCAGCCACCAGTGCACCAGTTCAGGATGAGGCCGTTCAAGCTGTTTTGGGGATGAACCAAAAACACATCCTCCGTTGCCCAAGATTTTTGGTTTTTTCAACCTCTTCTTTGCCCCAAAGTTTTTCCCTCCTACCTACCTCACCTCAATTTGCAATCACTCCATCGTTCGAGCTCAGGAGAGCTTGAAGCAAGAGGGTAGAAGAGGGAGGGCAAAACTAGGAACCAAAAGTGGGAGGGCAGAAATGGTAGTTAGGACAAAGCGCTTGAAACAGAAGGGTAGAAACGAGAGGCTAGAAGTAAGAGCAAAAAGTGAAAGGGTAAAGCGAGAGCTTGAAGGTAAGCTCCTTCCCTTTTCTTTGTTTTTTTCGTTGTTTTCTTACGTGTTTTGTCTTCTCTGTGTTTGAGAAGAAGAAGACAACGACAATAGTTTTTATCACCTTTTATCACCTGCGTGTTTTTATCACAATGGCAATGTGCCGTTATCTTCTTCTGTGGAAGTGTTGCAGTGATGAAGGCGACAACAACTGTTGTTGTCACCTTCTTCTTTGTGTTTGAAAAGAAAAAGATGACAATAATGTGCCATCACCTTCTTTTATGGTGGTGTTGTACAAAAGAAGAAGGCAATGACAGCAATTGTCGTCACCTTCTTCTGCGATGGCGTTGCAAAGAAGAAGGTGACAACATCAATTGCCATCGTTTTTTTTATGGTGGTGTTGCAAAGAAGAAAAACGCAACAACATTTGCTATCGTCGCCTTTTTCTATGGTGGTGTTATAACAATGAAGGTGACAACGGCTTGTTGTCATCGCTTTCTTCTCTATGTTTGAGAAGAAGAAGACAACGACAATAGTTTTTATCACCTTCTTCGATAATTTTGTTGCAAAAAAAGGCAATGATAACTGCCATTGCCTTTTTTGGTTTTTCGGTGGTTTTGTTGTAAAGAAGGTGACGGCAGCAATGTCGTCACCTTCTTCTATGGTGGTGGTGTTTTGAAAAAGGCAATGGCAACAAACTACCATTGCCTTTTTTCTTTTTTTTTCTTTTATGGTCATTTTAGTCTAATTCATTAAAATTGATAATTAACAATGAAATGGTGGTTTTTTTTAATGTTGAAGGTTGTAATGGCTAGAGGAAGGAGATTAAAGAAAAGGTGGTGGTGATTTGGAAGCTTAGAAATAAAATGTTACTTCATTATAATAAACAATTGGGAAGCAAAATGTTGATCCATTACAACTAGGACTTGGGGAACAAAATGTTGTTTCATCAAAATCGAAACCTAAGGAGCAAAATGTTGTTTCAACAGAATTGAGACTTGGGGAGCAAAATGTTGTTTCATCAAAACTAAAAATTGATGAATTAAGCAATCTATGTGGCTTAAAGTTGACAATGGTGATGATCTATAATTCAAATGATGAAATCACTCCCAATATAGATTAGGAATTTCGATCGAGAAATGGTGGGTTAGATTATTTTAGAACTTACATACATTAGATTAAATGTAGATTAAAAAAATTGTACAATTTTTAAATTTAATTATATCCATATCTTCCATCATTTGATGGAAGTTGCATGATTTTTTTGTCGAATTATTTTTATTGCAATACTTGAAATAGTTCAATTTTGCAGGAATTGAATCTAATTGTGTGATTTTATGTTTTATAATACTTGCATTATTTTTTTAAAAAAATTATGTGTAAGGTTTTAAGGTTAGGATTTTTTTATTACAAAGTAATGATTTTTTTTTAATATTTTTTTGTTTAGGTCCGGAACTTGAAACAGACTAGGCCTCTCAACCATCAACACCCCCTTGTCCACCTAATATGGCTTGGAAGGACAAAAAATGGATGAAGGTTGGGTCTTAATGGAAATGTAAAGTTGGCACTTGCATTGTTACATATTGTGCCACATGGTTGTTAATTAAACATTTGAAGGAGGTGCATGGCTTGGTGGTAAAAAAGGCCAAACCTGGGAGGCCTTCAACTTCTAAAGGAGGTCCTCGATATCAAGACCATGTTAAAATGAACGTTCGCATCTTGGGAATTGCCATGGTTGTGCAAAGGTGGAATGATCAAAAGGTTGCTAATCACATTTGTGCCAAAGTCTAACGCAAATAGGATAAGTTGGTAATTGTTGTAAAACAATGTCCACCATTACCACAATCAACTTTGGTCAAATTAGTTTCAAAATAATTATTACAAATGTTGGGTCTTAATGTTTGGGGCGTGGAAAACATGCTTTGAGATGTAACATCATGAATGGAAAAGGATGAAGATTTACAAGAGATGATTCGATCCACCCATTCTGCATACGCATGGCGATTGATAATGGCATGGGATGTCAAAAATTGGGATCAATAGTCCACTAAAGCAAGTTGGACACAAGAGTTGGTAGATGTATTGAATGTCTATGAATCTAGAATGATTCATGGAAAGTAAAAAATAATAATAATCAGTGTTTATGGTTTTTTTATAATTTTATTTCATCCAAGGTGTGTTAGGGTTTAATTTGGTGGTTTTTGGGTGTTTATACTGTTTAATGCAGAACAAAGGAAAATTTTGTTGCAAATGTTGTTCAAGTTGCAATGCAATGTTGTCATCCATACACTATTCGTCATGCAACAAAAGCTGCAAATGCAACATTTATTTATTGAGCTAAACACGAAATTATATATAATGATATGCTTTAGGGTTTCCATTTTATATAGTTAATTAGATTTTTTCAACCCTTTCATTTTTTGGACTACCCAATTTTTAAACTTTGGTACTTTGATATATTATAAAGAACCTTTTTTTTTCATTGGGTTCTTTAGCATTTTTTGATCCACCCATTTTTGTACATCTTTTATCAATATAATATTTTCTTCTAATCACACTTATTTGATGGGTATATGGTTAATCATATATGTTTTCTTTTTCATAATCTTCTAAGTACTTTTGATGTAAGAATTAAAACTTAAATAGGCCCATATGAATAGGTAACATTAATTTGTTTAAAGTTTACAAATATCAAAATGAACATTGTGCAATACCTACATTTAATGTAATAGGACTCACATCACCTAAAGATTTAAAAAACAATATCCACATTTTAAATATGTAATACCTACATCATTTTTTGTTCTAAATTCCATAAGGCCATTTTCAATACCCACATATAGGTCTCATAATAGTCATTGATTTTTTTACATTCATTGCAATACCCGCATATAGGTCCATAAATATTTGATGACTTTAGGCATTTTTAGTAATATTTGCATATAGGTCTTAAGGAACTCATATGACATAATAATTTAGTCTAAGTATCAACAAATAACCTCATAATTAAGGAATTATTAAAAATTCTTTCAGATAATGTAAATGATTGATTATCATATTTAGGCAATCGTTTATTTCTTAATATTAATTAACTGGTTATTTGGTTGAACCTTAATTATTTAGATACTTAAAATTTAGATCTAAAAATCAAATTGATAGTTTGATATTTAATTTATTATCTTAATTAAAGTCTTTTAGGTTGATAAGTTATTCAAATCATTATTTTAGATAATTATTCATGAGATTTAATTGTCATAAAATTAATTCAAAATAATAATTAATTTAGGTGTATTAAGTGACATATTTTGGGTACCCAAACCACTTATTAGTTATTTTGAAATGATTTTACATGCGGGTATTGCATTTAAGGTTGGGTCTTCACATAAGGTTTGCCTCAATCACCTATGGATTTTACATGCAGGTATTACATCTAGGCCTTAGTCTTCATTCAAAGGTGCCACCCAAACTAAATATTGGGTATTTCAAAACAATCCTACATGTGGGTATTACATTTAAAGTTGGGTTTTCACTTAAGGTTATATTCAAATCACCTATGGGTTATTTTGAAATGAACTTGAATATTACTATTGCATTTAGGGTTAGGGTTTCATATAATTTTGCAATATCCACACACATACTTACTTTCTTCACCAATTATAAATTAGGCCTTAATTTTTTAAATAATTAAATAAAATTTGTAACAAAACACAAAGGAAGGTATGTTTATTACCATTTGCTAATATCTCCAAGCTGATTTCTTTCATTTTCTTTATATATATATTACATTGTTTTGCATATAAAATTACCCCCAAAATGCACCTTAGATTATATATATATATATATATATATGAAGTTATTATATGTATTGAAATGAATCAACAATATAATTCCATAATATCATTATTTATATATAATGTGTTATTTGATATGTTATATATAACAATATATTTGGACCAATATTTAAACCAATATTATACATCATAAAAAATAATGTTTACATAAGGACTTGTGTTATATATGTATAAAATATAAAATATTTCTGACCCACTATATGATTATTTTAACCAATAAATTGTTTACTATATATCAAAAAGTTTAAATAAATTTTCAATCAGACATAGGATTAATATATGGGAGAGATCATTTTTATTATCATGTGAAACAAAAAAAAGAAGTAGAAAATCATTTGCTTTGATTTTTTTAAAAACATGGTTTAAAATCTTATTAAAGTAGAGACTTTATATTTTTTTTTTTGAAATGAATTTACAACTTTAAAAGGGAAAAAACATAAATATGAACATATTTGAAAAAAATTTAAACATGAACTTTTAATATTTTGATCTCAACAAACTTTGTGTTGAATTTAAGATTAGGTCTTCACATAAAGTTTACTTTTTACCTTTGTGTGATCTTTCCAACCTAATTTTTGCAATTTCTTTGAAAAAAATATAGAATGAAATTGTATTGTTTCACATATGTCTAAACCCTAGAAATTTCCCCCCAATTTAATGAATGATTAAAAAAATTATTCTAGATAATTAATGAACTATCAACAAATTTTGTCATATAATTAAATAATTAATAGAAAATTATTTGAGATAATTTAAATGATTAATTATCAATAATTAAATACTCAATTATTTATTTAAAATAATTAACTAATCATTTGGTTTAACTTTATTTACGTGGATAATAAAAAGTTGGATCTAAAAATCAAATTGATTAATTTGATATTTGATTGATTAACTTAATTATATTTTTGTTTTAATAAGTTATTGAAATCACTATTTAAGATAATTATTCCATATTATAGATTGCAAGTTTAACATTTCCATGAAAAATTCCTGCACCAAGATAAGCTTGATGACAATTGTCATTGTACTATTTGTTCCATAAATAATACAACCTCTTTTCAAGTTCAATGAAACAAAATAAGAATCATGAAATTCCTAATCAACAACCCCAACCTCTATACACACCTTTGTTAACATACTATTTTGAAATTAACTAATTATTTTGGAGTGACCCAACATATGGGTATTGCATTTAGGGTAAAATCTTCATTTAAAAAGCCCTGAACCCCACATGTGTTATTTTGGAATGACTGTGAATGCAAGTATTGCATATAAAGTTGGGTTATTTCAAAGTGACCTTGCATGTGGGTATTAAGTTTAGGGCTAGGTCTTCACTTAAGGGTATTTAAACCATTTAGATGGGTTATTTTGAAACGACCATGCGTGTGGGTATTACATTTAGGGTTGATTCTTCATTTAAATTTGCAATATTTGCACTTATACTTACCTTTACCAATTGGAATTTTGGGGCTTCGTTGCAATACTTTCACTCGTATTTATTTTTACCAACTAGAATTTTGGGGCTTAATTACAATACTTGCATTTGTACTTACCTCTACCAACTGGGATTTTGGGGCTTAGTTATAATATTTGCATTTAACATTAATATTATCATTATATTTATGTTCTTGCATTTCAATTTTTTTGTGCTTATTACTCGGAAACAATAATAACCTTTGTGGCATATTAGATTTCATGTGTGTGTTGAATACATAATGTTCAAAGAATTGGGCTATGGTTTCCTCCATATAAAATCAATTTTAAAACAAATTTCTTAATGCCAATGGCAACAATATTGATTAATAATTGAGATGTTTATTCATGACATTGTTTAATATGTACATTTGTGTGATTGAACATTGTTTCATGCTAATCTTTGAGCCATTTGACATTATTTCCCAATCCATCTTTTACATGGTGTAACACCAATTTTGGGTGTAAAATTGCATTTGCCTTTGTGAAGTGTATAATACAAATATTACATGCCAATATTCTCATGTGTGAAATGGCATGTTCACAAAAAGTCACATCGCCCTCTTCACATTATTTGTGATCTTTTGCATTATAGTGATTAACACACCCCCAAATTCCTTGATAAACTCAACTACGAGTCCAAAGGTGAAAATAACAAAAGGATAAGGAGTTGGGGTACGTTCCCTGGCTTGTAACACTTCAAGGGTAGAGGGGCATGCTAGGGCTCCGAGATGGGGACTAGGATGAATGACAAGTAGGTCAATTATTCACACAGACCTATACAAACTAAATAACAAGTTGCTTAGTGCATATTTGGAACACTTTTGATACATAGACAAGCCACGAGCAAAAAATGATTCATAAGACTCACCACAACCTCGACTTTGGGGAAGCCACCATCTTCCCCCTTATAGTATTCTCTGTGCCTGGCCATGGGGCTTGCACCCAAATGTCATTTTGTCTTGGGACTCCCAAGTTAGGAGTCTCGAAATTTCTTAAATTGGGTCTTCCACGATTTTGGAGGCCCATAACTTCTTGTGAAGACCTACAATTGAGGTGAAGTCTAAAGAAAAGTTATAGCCCTCATTGATAACTTTCCAACGATATGTGACATGCCACCTGAACATAAGTAAATCAAGGCGATTTTCAATTTTTAGTGGTCAGGAATCAAATTGACAAATTGACTCTTGACCCTCCTTTTGGCCATAACTTATGTTTTAAGTACCCAAGTGGGTCATGTAAGCCCATTTTAGACATCTAAGTGTTAAAGCTTTCCAATGGTATAAGGAACTCTTCAATTTAATGAATTTTGACCCCTGTAATCACCTTTTGAAAATTCAGAAGTCCATTAGGATTTCAACTCCCAAAGTGGGAGCCCATTCGGGAGTGTGTGGGTTCATTCCCTCAAACTTTCCTACACTCCCGGGAACATGAAATGTGATTTTTGGGCTTCACTTTTGGCCCGCACCTTTGCAAGCCCTTGCCTTGGTCGTGAACCCAAGGCTAAGGTTGCGACAATGACTAATTATGCAAAAGCCCTTTCCATTGGGGTTGATGAATTTATTGTGTCACTAGACCCTATAATGGCACCCATGAGGAGATCACTTTGCTCCATGTTCTTGAACCCATCAAATTCCATGATCCCATCATCACCTTCAAGATGTTCATTTCGTCATCATCACTAGACTCCACATCATCTAAAATATGTTGCGGGTCCACAAACATGTGACCCAACCCTCCACGATGTGATCCATACCATGTTCCACAGTAATGAATGATATCTTCTTGAGAAATGTTTGTGCATGTGTGAATGACCACAATTTGGTGTTTACACATGTTCCTTTGCAATGCCTATTCACATGTGTAACAAAATATTTCAGTGAATGGGAATTTCACCACGCAAGTGACATTGGGAAGGCATTGGCTTCGTATACCCCAAGTTCCATCATTCTCAAGGGTTGGTTGGTACACATGGGTGAGTGGAATAAGGGCTACCTTTTCCACACTTTGTGTAATAATGGCTTCCATAACCTTGTTTTTTATGAAACCCTTTTTTTTCATTTCCAATGTGTGCATGTAGTGGCATGCAATGGTTGTTGTTAATTGCCACACCAAATAATCAATCCTACGTCCTCTAAGCCTTTTGTGTCAAGAGTAAATCAACATTTCAACGCACCATGATATGATTCAATGCTCGTTTGGGTGTCTTGGTTAGAATGGAGCACTCTTCGAACACCCACCATCCATAATTCCGCAATCATGAACATAATGCACAAGGATGAATAACATTATTACAAAATAATTTTGACTATTAAACCATGATAGATATTATCACTTACCAAATTGATGGTAATATGTCTAAAATAATTTGTCCACGCATCACTAGGCTTATGTTTTTGAAGGCTTTCTCTGACAACAACCCTCCCACACTATTTGAAGTCATCAATTATTTCTCCATGATTAATGGACATGTACATCATATCATGAAAGTCTTTGAGGATTCCATTTCGCACCTCCACATTTTTTATTTTTTCAGTACCGCGTAAGTGCCATGCTTTGAAAACATGCCAACAATAAAAGTAGATGGGAATTTTGTCCATACCCCATACGACTTTAATAAGGACACATATGCAATAAAATCACCATGACTGGATGGGTTCAGTGCAACATAAAATGCATTTGAAAGAGTCAAGAATTTTATGGAAGATACTAAAAAACATCTAAGGAAATAAACACAAAGTAGGTACTAGGTATAGAATTAACCATAATGCCTTCAATTCTTGAGGTGCATCATCAATGAGAAAACATGATGGTTTCCAATGTGGCATTTGTGATAACATATGATCTTTTAATGGTTTCAACCATTCGATCAAATCTTCAATTGTTTGCTTACTTGTAATGATTTAGGCTAAAAAGACACCTGTACGATGATCATCAAACCCCATCAAGGTGAATAGATGGAATTTCATGTCATTTGTGCCAAATGTGGCATCCATAGAAATGGCACCATTGTGACCATATAATAGCATGGACTCACATTGAGTTGATGTTTGAATACCTATGGTGAATGGGACTTGAATCCTGTTGATTTCACCAGCATTTTAGAAAAAGAACACATCCTCCAGCTGTTGGAGAGTCCAAGACTAAATTGAAATTGCAGGGTTGGTGTGTAAACGCTAATTCCCTTTCTTATGTTTCCGATCCAAATATGCAATGTCTTGAATTCGAATGGAATCATTTCGTGTCATGCTTGATCCACATTCACATGTTCCCACCAATTTTTTTTTATGTTTGTCATATATTTGTTTGGCCGTGTAATTTAAGTTTAATTGGGCCCATATGTGGTCCTTCAATGCTTGTGACATGTGTGGAGCATAATGAGACATACGAGAAATGGATTTTAGGTCATGCTCACCATGTGCGAATCATCCATCAATTTGTGTATGGGCCTTATAATAAATCATGATCTTAGCCACATTAGATGTTTGATTGAGAATGACGTTAAACATTTTCGTTTAATAGATCGAATGTGGGTTGAATTTTTTCAATAGTTTTCTAGTCCATATCCACATTGATATTTAGACCAAAAACTCTCAAGATGTAAATGTTTACATCTTTGGTATATGAATTAAAGAAATAAAAAAGGTTAATGCCATAAATGTTTACTGACGCGCTCCCAAGTCACGGGGTGAAACACACTTGAGGGTTTCACAAAGTCAAGTTGCGGAAAGTTGAACTTGGTAGCACGCTCCCGGCTTCCAACTCTAGAAAGGGGTAGAGGGTCGAG
>Ga0116229_10015178_pt1 | contig 10554 bp, 5 predicted proteins | sample S1TSphgellanicum_3_FD_87313 | JGI IMG/M metagenome (GOLD analysis project Ga0116229, IMG submission 87313) | Host-associated microbial communities from peat moss isolated from Minnesota, USA - S1T2_Fc - Sphagnum magellanicum MG | ecosystem: Host-associated > Plants > Peat moss > Unclassified...
CGCGAGCAGCGTCGAGACGTCGTCGGGCGTGAGCGCGACCGCCGCCGCGTCGAACGGCGTGCCCGCTTTCTTCGCCGCGGCCAGCGCATCCGCATACTTGCCGGCGTCATGCGACAGCGTCACGTATGCGGGGATCGCCTTGAGGATGAAGCCGTAGATGAAGGCGCCCAAGCCGAAGCCCATCACGACGATGCCGCTGCCGAGTCCGCGTTTGTCCGGGAACCATTTCGTCACGGTGGAGATGGGCAGAATGTAGGCCATCCCGTTCCCGAAGCCGCCGATGACGCCGTACGAGAGGTACCACCACCACTGCTCGTGCGGGCCGACCGCGGCCAGGATGTTGCCGACGCCCCACAGGATCGCACCGATGACGGTGACGTTCCGCGGACCGTATTTCTGCGAGAAGAGCCCGCCGGCCACCGCGCCGACCCCGATGAAGAAAATGGCCAGGCCGAACGTCAGCGTCGTTTCACTCGCGGACCAGTGAAAGCTCGCGATGAGCGGCTGGGTGAAGTTGCTCCATGCGTACGCGGTGCCGAGCGCGATCATGACGATCGTGCCGGCCGCCGCGACGAGCCAGCGGTTCGGCCCGGATGCGGTCGCTGCCATGCAAACACTCCTCTCCTAGAGAAAGCGGAAAAGCGATTTCATTCGGACGAGCGCCGAACGAAATCGCCTTTCCTTGCATTTCAGCGGTCCCCTACAGGCCGACCGTCATTCCGGCGAAGCCGGCGGCATCGAAATAGCGGGTCGAACCGACGGTTTGATAGTCCATCATCGTGACGTGCCCGGCCGCGTCGGGTGCCGAGCGGAGCACGCCGCGAGCGTGCGCGGGGACGGCGCCGCCCGGCATCGCCTCGGTCAGGACCCGCCCGCGCAGCGTTCCTTTGGGGGGGATCGAGAGGTGCAGGATCGCGGCGAGCGTCATGCCGATGTCGGCGTTCGAGACCGGCGCCGGATCGTGGAAGCCGTGCTTGAAGTCGGGTCCGATCGCGGCCATGAAGTTGGCCGTATCGGCGCGGCTGAAGCTGCCGTGCATCCCTTGGCCCGGTTGGAGGACCGTATCGGCGATCTCGGCCGTACAACGCAGCGGGACCGCGCAACCCGTGGTGAACGAGCGGAAGTTCACCACGATCGCCGGCACCGGCGTCACGGCCGCGCCGACAAGGCCGATCGCCGAGAGCGGCAGCGTGCCGGGGTACGTTCCGAGCCGGTCGTCGACGAAGAGCCCGCTGACGTAATCCTGGGCGAGCAGCGCGGCGATGACGTTGGGCGCGAGTACCCGCGCGTTCGGCTGCGGCAGATAGACGAGGTCCGAGCCGCCGTTCGCGGCGACGACGACGTCGGGCTTCGTGGCGTCGTAGCCGATGAGCCCGTTGCCGAGCGACGGGTGCTTGCCTTCGAGATCCGGATGCACGACCGAGTCGTCGTGGTCGGGGTCGGAGACGGGCAACGCCAGCGCCTTGCCAATGTCGAGTGCGAGGAAGCCGGGCGGGAGCCGGCCCGCTGAAACGTCCGCGTAGCTGAAGGCCGTCGAGGGCGAGGTCTTCGAGTCTTTCGCGATCGTCGAGAAGCCGTGATCGGCGGCGACGATGATGTCGGTCGTGCCGTCGAGGCCGAGCGCAACGAGCGCGTCGCGCAGCGCGCGCAGGTCGTTGTCCGCGTTCGCAATCCCGGCGAACGAGGTCGGACCGTTGATCCCCGGCGTCAGCGTCCCGAGGCTATCGCCCTCGTTGTGCTGCGAGCCGTCGGGATCGCGCGACCAGAACACCATCGCGAACGGTTTCCCCTTCGCTTTGAATGCCGGCAGCACGACCTTGGTCGCGACGGCCAAGAAATAGTTTTGCTGGACCGTGTTGGGCACGAGCGTTCCCCGATGGGTTGCATCGCCGCGCATGCCGTTCTCGCCGCGCGAGGGTGCCGCAGCAGCGTTGGTCACCGCTTCGATCTGCGCGCGGATCGCCGGATCGACCGGCAAGCCGCCGGGATTGCCGGTTTGATCGTCGACGATGATCGTCCCCGTGCCCGCGCGAGAGGTGACGTCCTGAGCGGCGGCCGGACCGACCTTGCCGATCGAGGCCGTGCTGTAGCCGGCCGACCGCGCGGAGGCGAGCACGCTCTCCTCATCGAGATAGTTGCCGGTCGTGCCTTCGCCGGAGTCCAACTCGCCGAGGACCGGATCCGCTTCGAGAAACGGCGTGGCCGAGTACTTTGCGCTCTCGAGCTTGAAGCCGGCGTAGATCGTATTCGCGAAGTCGCCGGTGTCGCCGAGATAATGACCGGTGGCGAACACCGAGGCGTTGGCCATCGTGAAGGTCGGAAAGATCGAATGCGGGTTGGTGAAATCGACGCCGTCGCGACGGATCTGCGCCATCGTCGGCGCGAGCGTTGCATCGACGATCGCCGCGCGCAGACCGTCGGGGACGAACAGGATGACGTTGTGCGGTGGTGCCGGCGAAACGGGCGCGAGCGCGAGCGCGCCGGCGACCGCCGCGGGAAGAACGCGGTTCAGCATGTCCGCGAACGTAACAACTGAAGGTTAAGATGAGTCTAAGCGCCGGGTGCGAATTTTGACGCCATGTTGCTTGCCGTAACGACCGATGCCTGACGTCTTCGTCAGCTACGCGCACGTCGATAACGAGCGAGTTTCGGGCAGCGATCGCGGCTGGATCGACTGGTTCTTCGAGACGTTCAACACGAAGCTCCGGCAGCTGTGCGGCCCGAAGGTTCAAGTGTGGCGGGATCACAAGATCGACGGCAGCGACGTGCTGACGCCGACGATCGAGGAGGCCGTCCGCGGCACGCGGATCTTTGTTTCGGTGCTCTCGCCAAGCTATCTCGAATCGACCTGGTGCCGGACGGAACTGCGGCTGTTCGCCGAAGCGGCTGAGGCGTTGGGTGGCCTACGTGTCGGGACGAAGTCGCGTATCCTCAAGGTTCTCAAGACGCCGGTCGATCGTTCCGTCGAAGCCACCGCCGAACCGGACATCTCGGATGTGATCGGCTACCCGTTCTTTCGCCAGCGCGATAACGGCAGGCATTGGGAATACGACCCGCAGTTCGGGCAGGAGCCGCGCGAGGAATTCTACCGTCAAGTCTACGAGGTCGCGCTCGATGCGAAGGCGCTGCTCGGCAGTCTCTTGGGTGAGCAGCCGGCGCAGAACGTCCTCGTGAAACCGACCGGCGTCGTCATTTATGTTGCCGAACCCGGCGGCGACATGGCCGGCGATACGGAGCGCTTGCGGCGCGAACTGCGCCAGTTCGGTCACACGGTTCTGCCGGAGGTGCCCTACGGCTACGGCGCGGATTACGTCGAGCGCGTTCGAGCCGATCTTGCTCGCGCGCAGATCGTCGTCCACCCGGTTTCATCGTCGCTCGGCGCGATGCCCGAATCGTTCGAACGTCGCGTCGTGGCGCTCCAGTACGATCTTGCCGCAGCGGCGGCCGCCGGCGGGGACGGCCTGATGCGTTTGGTGTGGATGCCGCCGGGATCCAAAATCGAAGCGATCGCCGACGAGGCGTTGCGCGACGCGCTCAACGCCGATGAGACGGTGCGGGTGTGCACGCTCGAGACCGTCAAGTCGGCGATTACCGCGCTCGTGCAACGTCTGCTCGCGCCGGCGGCACACCCCCCCGAGTCCTCCGTCGCCTCCGGCGAGCGGCTGCAGCTGTATCTGGTGTTCGACGGTGACGACGCGGATCGCGCGCGGCCGGTCGCGGATTTCTTGTTCGCGCAAGGGTTCGCGGTCACGTTGCCGCTCTTCGAGGGGGACGAGAACGAACGCCGCGACGATCACGACGAGAGCCTGCGCGAGTGCGATGCAATCTTGATCCTGCAAGCATCGGCGACGGATTTGTGGCGGCGCGCGAAGCTGCGCGACACGCGGCGCGCGTTTGGGAACGGCCGGCGCCGCCCGTTCCTCGCTCGCGGGCTGCTGCTCGCCGATACGGCCGCAGCGGGCGCCGGTGACACCCTCGATCCAGACCTGATCGTGCTGCGCGCATCGGAGGGGCCCCTGTCGGCCACCCTCGCGCCGTTCCTCGACGCGCTGCGCCGCAGCAAAGGCGCGGCCGGGTGACCCCTGCGGGCACTCAACGCTCGAATCCGTTTCCGGGACTCCGGCCGTTTGACGAAACCGACGACGATCTGTTTTTCGGCCGCGACGCGCAAGTCGACGACCTCGTCGGCCGGTTGCGACGCCGGCGTTTCATCGCCGTCGTCGGCACGTCGGGAAGCGGGAAATCCTCACTGGTTCGCGCCGGCTTATTCCCCGCGCTGCACGGCGGGTTCATGGCCGGTGCCGGTTCCCGCTGGTTCGTCGCGACGTTGCGGCCCGGCAGCGCGCCCGTCGCCAATCTTGCCCGGGCGCTCGACGCCGCCGGGGTGCTGGGGAGCTCCGATGCACCCGAGGACGTGCGGACCGGGTTGGCACGAGCGGCGCTCGACCGGGGCACGCTCGGTCTCGTCGAGTTGCTGCGCGAATCGAACGTCAACCCGAACCAGAATGTCCTGATCCTCGTCGACCAATTCGAAGAGATCTTCCGCTTCCAGCAAGACAATCCGAACGAAGCGACCGCATTCGTGAAGTTGCTGCTCGCGGCGGCGGCAAGCGATGAGGTCTCCGTCTACGTCATCGTGACGATGCGGTCCGACTTTCTCGGCGACTGCGCGCAGTTTCAAAACCTGCCGGAGACCATCAACGACGGACTTTTCTTGGTGCCGCGGATGGATTGGGACCAGTTGCGACACGCGATCGAGGGTCCCGTGCAGGTGACCGGAGCGGAGATCGCGCCCAACCTCGTCACGCGCTTGCTCAACGACCTCGGCGACAATCCCGACCAGTTGCCGGTGCTGCAGCATGCGCTGATGCGAACCTGGGACCTGCGGCCCGATACCGGCACGAACATCGTGCTTTCGCTCGATGATTACGCGCGCACCGGGGGGCTCGAGAATGCCCTCTCGCTGCACGGTGACGCGATCTTGGCCACGCTTGGCGAGCGCGACCGCGTCGTTGCCGAGAAGCTCTTCAAGTGCCTGACGGAGCTGGGGAGCGACAATCGCGGGATCCGGCGACCGACGCGACTGGGCGAAGCAGGTGCCATCGTCGGTGCGTCCTTCGCAGAGATGAGCCGGGTCGTCGAGGCGTTTCGCGCGCCTGAGTGTTCGTTCTTGACGCCGCCGACCGGTGCGCTCACGGAGAACACGGTGATCGATATCGCGCACGAGGGGCTGATGCGCATCTGGAAGCCGCTCGCGGCGTGGGTCGACGAGGAGGCACTCTCGGCGCAACAGTACCGGCGCGTGGCCACGGCGGCGAATTTGCACGCCGCGGGTCAAGCCGCACTCTGGCGCGATCCGGATTTGCAGAACGCGGAGAACTGGCGCGCTGAGGTCGCGCCGACGGCGGCCTGGGCGCGTCAAGTCGACCCGCGACTCGACTTCGCTCGGGCGATGGACTTCCTCGATCGCAGCATCGTCGAGCGGCAACGCGAACGGTCGGCGCGCGTGCGGCGGAACCGCATCGTCATCGGCGCGCTCACCGCCATCATCGTCGTCCTCGCGGCGATCACGAGCCTGGCGTTGCAGGCGCGCCAGCGGGTCGCGGTTGAACGCCACGACGCGCTCGTCGCTCAGTCGCGCTTCCTCGCACGCGATGCGAAGAAGGCCGTCGATCAAGGTGATGCCGTAACCGGCATGCTCCTCGCCCTCCAAGCGCTCCCGAAGGACGTGGCGCACCCGGACCGGCCCTTTTTGCCGGAAGCCGAGTTCGAGCTCGAGGACGCGTTATCGAATCAACGCGAAATCAAGGATCTCATCGGACACACGTCCGCCGTCTACTCGGTCGCGTTCTCGCCCGACGGCCGCCGCGTCGTCAGCGCATCGTCCGATAAGACGGTGCGGATTTGGGACGCGCAGAGCGGCGCCACGCTTGCCGTTCTGCACGGCCATGACGGCCCCGTCTTCTCGGTCGCGTTCTCGCCCGACGGCAAGCGGATCGTCAGCGGGTCCGACGATAAGACGGTGCGCATTTGGAATGCGAAGACCGGCGCGCAGCTCGCGGTCCTGCGCGGCCATGAGGGCGAGGTCGACTCCGCCGTCTTCTCACCTGACGGACGGCGGATCGTGAGCGCGTCGTTGGATCAGACGGCGCGCATCTGGGATGCGACGAGCGGCGCCCAACTTACGGTCCTGCGCGGACATACGCGTCAGGTCGAGTCCGCCGCGTTCTCGCCCGACGGTCGACGGGTCGTTACCGCCTCCGACGATCAGACCGTGCGCATCTGGAACGCAACGGGTGGCCCCCCGATCAAAATTCTGCGCGGACACGAGAATTGGGTGCATGCCGCGTCATACTCTTCCGACGGCAGACGAATCCTCAGCGCGTCGGGCGACAAGACGCTGCGCATCTGGGACGCAACGACGGGCGATCCGATCCTCGTGCTACGCGGACACGAGGCTCCCGTCTGGCACGCCGAATTCTCGCCCGACGGCCGGCGCGCCGTCAGCGCATCGTTCGATCGAACGGTACGCATCTGGGACGCACTCACCGGTGCCGAAATCGCCGTGCTCGGCGGACATCAGGATTTTGCCACCGGCGCGGCGTTCTCGCCCGACGGTCTGCGCGTGGTCAGCGCCTCCTGGGATGAGACCGTCCGGATTTGGGACGCGACGAACGGCCCCCAGATCGCCGTCCTGCGCGGACATGAAGGCGGGGTGTATTCGGCCATGTTCTCGGGCGACGGCCGGCGCATCGTCAGCGCGTCGGAGGACAATACCGTGCGCATTTGGGACGCGGCGAACGGGACCCAGCTCGCCGTTCTGCGCGGACATCAAGGCTGGGTGCGTTCGGCCGCGTTCTCGCCCGATGGCCGGCGCGTCGCCAGTGGATCCCAGGACAAGACCGTGCGAATTTGGGACGTCGCTCGCGGCGTCACGACCGCCGTCTTGCGGGGACATACCGCCTCGGTGTGGTCGGTCGCGTTTTCGCCCGACGGTCGCCGCGTCGCGAGCGGATCCGATGACAAGACCGTCCGTATCTGGGACGCGACGAGCGGCAAGCCGATCGCCGTGCTGCGCGGGCACGACGATCGGGTCTGGTCCGTCGCGTTTTCACCAGACAGCCGCAGCGTGGTCAGCGCGTCGGCCGATCATACGGTGCGGGTGTGGGACGCGACGAGCGGCAAACCGATCGCCGTGCTGCAAGGCCATGAAAGTGACGCCGCCTCGGCCGCGTTCTCGCCCGACGGCCGGCGCGTCGTCAGCGCGTCCTTCGACAAGACCGTGCGCGTTTGGGATGCGACGAGCGGCGCTGCGCTCGTCGTCCTGCGCGGGCACGACGATCGGGTCTGGTCGGCGGCGTTTTCGCCGGACGGTCTGCGTATCGTCAGCGCTTCCGCCGATACGACGCTGCGGATTTGGGACGCAACGACCGACGCCCCGCTCACCATCCTGCGCGGGAATCAAGACGAAGTGTTCTCCGTTGCGTTCTCGCCCGACGGCCGGCGACTCGTCAGCGGGTCGGAGGACAAGACGGTGCGCATCTGGGACGCGACCAGCGGCGTCCGGATTGCGAAGACCTTGGGCCAGGCGGGTTCGTCGCAATCCGCCGCGTCCTCGCCGCTGGTCCGCGATCAACTGATCATCGATGCGGTGCGCGCAGAAGTTCCGCGCCAGCTCTCGGACGCGCAACGTGCCGGCGAATATCTCGAGAACAACCTACGGTAGCAGCGCGGCAATGGCGTCGGCCATCGCCTTCATCGACCAGCGCGAATCGATCGCGGCCCGGATTTCTTCGATGTGCTCGAGGATGAACGCGCTTCGCCGTCCCGTGTCCACTTCGTCCCGGAGCAGCGCCGCAAGTGCCGCGTGGTCGCCGGCCGCAAAGAGAAAGTCGGGCGCGCGCTCGGCGAAGAGCGCTTCTGCGGTCGCTCGATGCGGCGGGATCGCCGAGAGCAGCGGGACGCAACCGGCGTAGGCCGACTGGATTCCCGGTAACCCGAACCCCTCGTAGCTCGACGCGGAAACGTAGATCGCAAAGGCCCCATAGTCTTGAGAATCGCTGGGCTCGCGGTCGATTCGGATCGACCCGGCGGGAACGTTTCCGCGCCGAATTTCGCGTTCGATCAGTTCGAGTTGCTCGGCATCGTCGCTTGAACCGAACGTTTGGGAAGGAAGCAGCTTGAGATAGAGCTGCGCGGTAGCACCTACGTCGGCCAGGGCGAACGCGCGCACGACGTCGTGGAGTCGCTTTCTTGCGGCGAGGCGACCGATCGACGCGATCAGCTTCGGTTCGGCACGTTTCAACGGCGGTCCGACCGTCGAATCGAGGAACGGGACGCCGGCCGTAACGAGCTCCGCGTCGAAGCCGGCATCGGCAAGGACGCTCTGAATGAACGATGTCGGTGCCAGGAGGCGCGCGCCATACTGCGAGACGAGATGCGCGGTCGTATCGTGATGATGGGGCCAGTAGTCGTACACGTAGATGAACGTGGGAATCTTCGCGCGTTTGCACCATTCCATCAGCGCGATCGTAAAGTCCCACCCGACTTCGATCTGGAGATTTACTCCGAAGAGCGCGCCGGCATCCGTAGGGAGTTCGGTGAGGCGCGTCGTTAGGTCCGCAGGTGTCGAACATCCATCGTACGATACGTACGCCGTTGCGAGATCGTCGATCCGTTCGAACTGACGCAGCAGGTCATCGAGGGTGACGGTAACGCCGGTGATACGCGAGAGCGGAAAGTGATGTGCGAACACCACCGTACGGGTTCTCATGGGACGTCCGTTCGGACGCGGTTGAACCCGGCGATGGAGATCGCGTAGACCAGGGCGGTCGAGATACAGATCGCGCCGCCTCCGAGTAAGGTGAGCGGCGCGCCGGCCGCGCTTGCGAGCGACCCCATGACCAAACTGCCGATCGGCACCGTCCCGACGACCGACAGCGTAAAGAGGCTCATCACGCGGCCGCGCATCGCTTCGTTCATGGTGCGAAGCAGAAACGTATTACTGGAACTCATGAAAACCATCGCGCCGAAGCCGGCGAGGATCAGCGCCGGCGCCGCGGCCACGATCGCGTGCGTCAGCGAGAACCACATCAGCCCGAGTCCAAAGGCGATCGCGCCCAGGACGATCGAGAGCTCGGGAGTCGTGCGCGGGTGTTTGCCCAAACCGAAAACGAGCGGTCCGCAGAGCGCACCGAAGGCACCCGATGCTGCCAGCAGGCCGAGCGCGTTCGAACCTCCGCCGAACACCGTTCCGGCCATGATCGGAAGCAGAACCTGATACGAGGCGCTTGCAAAGCAAAAAACGGCGACCAGGATCAGGACGGAACGGATCGGGCGATGATGCCCGGCATAGCGTAGTCCTTCGATCAGGGCGCTCGTGACCGTCGCGTCGGGCTTCCTCGTCGGCGAGCTGGTTCGCACGAAGAGCAGAACCACCAGCAGCACCGCATAGCTGAGTGCGTTTGCGAGAAAGCAGTAGCCCTCGCCGACCGCCGTGACCACGATGCCGCCGAGCACCGGCCCGATGAGGCGAGCGAAATCGTACACCAGCGAATTCAAGACGATGGCGCGGGCGACGTCGGCGGGGTTGTTCGTAGTGCCCGCAATGAAGACTTGGCGCGCCGGGAGTTCGAAGCCGTTCACGATGCCGAGACTTGCGGCAAGCGCGACCAGCATGACGAAATTTGTGTGCCCGGTCAGCACCAGCACGGCCAGCAGCGTCGCTTGGACCATCGAGAGTGCCTGCGTTACGAGGATGATGCGCCGCGGCCCGATTCGGTCAACGAGGACGCCGCCAAAGAGGACGACGAGCGCGGTCGGCAGATCGGCGCAAAACCCCAGCAATCCCAGCGCCCAACCCGAGTGGGTGAGGCTGTACACGAGCCAGCTGAGGGCGAGCTGCTGCATGAAGGTCCCGAGGTACGAGACCAGCTGTCCGGCGAGATATGGCCGCAAGTTCCTCGACAAGACCATCGCCCCCAAGAGAGGTTACAGCAGGTCAATTGGATGGCTTCCTGAATTCGACCCGTTTTATCGCTAAAGACACGAAGCAGTGATGCCTTTTGCGGATTGTGTATTTACACAAGTTCAATTTGAACTGGTCGGGCGGATCGGCTTCGATTTTGAAGGCGCTTTGCGACGCCTTTATCGCCCTGGGTCATCGCGTCGACGTCGTTTCGCGTCATCAGCCGGATCGCTTCGGGCTCACGACGTGTCAGCTTCCGTTCGATGTGGATCTGACGTTCGGTCCGGAAAAACGGCCGGGAGAGACGGCGCTCGACGAATTGAGCATCAAGAGGTTGAAACAGCTGGCGCAAGCAGCGGTGGAAACCGTCGCGCGAGATCTCTTCGATCGCTCCCTGCCCGACCTGGTCGTCGCCAATCACATCAACCTGATGGCCCTGGCGGCCTGGTCGTTGAAGGAACGGTTCGGGGTGCCCTACCGCATCATCAGCCACGGGACGGATACCCAGTTGTTACTGAAGGATCGAAGATACCAAGAGACCTTCGGTGCGGCGGCTCGCGGTGCGGATCGCGTTTTTGCCATCAGCG
>Ga0116229_10015179_pt1 | contig 10552 bp, 9 predicted proteins | sample S1TSphgellanicum_3_FD_87313 | JGI IMG/M metagenome (GOLD analysis project Ga0116229, IMG submission 87313) | Host-associated microbial communities from peat moss isolated from Minnesota, USA - S1T2_Fc - Sphagnum magellanicum MG | ecosystem: Host-associated > Plants > Peat moss > Unclassified...
AAAATAAATTGATACATAGACTAAGATATATATACGAACACACATCACGATATTTATTATTTCTACCTGACAGAGATCTGGTCAGCACCATTGATAATTACACCTCACCTCTCACTTGTCCCTCCTTATATATTCTTTCTTTGGATTTTATTCGTTCCTTGTTTAAATCTGCAGAAGTATTTTCCTCGAAAATCCCACGCGTCAGCCGAACCTGTGTTGAATATTTTTTTGATTATAAATATCAATTGCTTTATAGGCATTATCCATATTAATAAAAGCCACATATCCACCACCCAATGCATTATCCGACATATCTCGACTTATATAAATACCATTTCGAGCTATTACAATATCTAAATAAATATTTATTAGAGAAAATAAAAATCAATTATTTACAATTTACCTTTAAAGAAATTTTGTACGTCAGCCATTGTACAAGTATATGGAAGACCATTCATATGAATAACAGGTTCACGCCATGAAATTGTACCTTTATTTTTAATAAAAAAATTGTATTCATAAGTAGTCGCTCGAAAGACTAAATAATAAAGAAAATTTTTATAAAATAAAAATTAAATTTTATATTTTTACCTTCAATATATCGATTTCCCATAGTTAAATTTGTTTTTTTTAAAGCATCTTTAACATCAGTTTCAGATTCAAGATCAACTAAACATTCACCTGTTGAAGTACCATTATTACTGAATAAATGAATAGTAATTATACGACAGGCTAGATAAATAAGAAAAAAATTATTTTATTAAATCAATTAAGAAATTATTTACGAGAAAGAAATTTTCTAATATCATCTTTATTTGATGAATATGGAATGCCACGAAGTTTAATTAAATAATCATGATTACGTGATGATCTACTACTATTTCGATCTCGTTCTCGGCTCATTGTTTTAAACTAAATATAAAAAATACGAATGCGCAAAAAAGCGAAGATAATCTAAAGAAAAAAGATTTAAATAGAACTTAATAGGTAAAGATTATATTCAATGACAAAAGAAAACGAAAGAACAAATGTGAAATAAAAAAAATAATCAAGATCAACCGATGACGGTCATATTGTCGTTGTGTGTACTTACCCACTACCCACTTTTCTTGACCCTAGTAAAATAATCGATCCAATAGTAAAAAAGCGCTACTATCCATCAAATTGAAATTTCAATTTTTAACTCATCAAAAGAGTAATTATCGCATGCTTATTTAACTGTGTTCATCAAGAGTAGTTTCTTTTGATGATACAAAACATTTTCAGGTATTTATTCTGAATTGTCGTTTGTAATCAAACGATAGAAAGTAACACCTAAGATCAATAGATAATATCGGTTTCAAATCTATCTATATAAGTGTCAATGAAGCAGAGACAAATAACGTGTAATGATGTTTATGTCTCTTATTTTATATGTCAAAAAAGATTAATCGAAAGAAGAAAACAACATATAATTTACATACGTATTGATTGTAGTTTTTAAACGATAGTATCAGATTAGAAAAAGAGTTGAAAAATAAAAACAATAATGTATGAGATATAATACCGGTTAAAAGACTTTTATTTTTATAAAATAATGATAGAAGATTATAAACATTATTTCTTTATGGTGAAAGATCTTTATAAATTTCTCGATGAATATCAGGTAAAGAATTAAAAATATGTAATTTATATTGTTTGATATATCGTACAGCATTCAAATGAGTTTGATTTACTGCTTGAATTGATGGTATTAATTCAAGAATATTTAGAAACATATTTGGTTCATCTAGTAATAATCATTCGAAAAATTAAAAGATTTTAAAAATATTTCATTTTACCTGGATGATGACGTCGTAAATGTCTATACAAAACTTGCATAAGTTTAGCTTCAATCTGTTCAATTCTTTCTTTATCACATAAATCTGGTCGTTCTAAAAAGAAATATCTCGATAAAAAAACTATACCATCAATATTCTTATATAAACCTGGATTCATTAGTAAAAGTGCATTAAATAAAGCAATATCACTATCTGTCCATGGAAGATCATTTGCTTTTATTCCTAAATCGAATATTTCTAACATAAATACATTTAATGTTTTAATTGTTTTTATAAAATCTCTATCCATATATGCTGTTGAGTCTGGTGTCAACATTAATTTTCGTTCTATATCGAATAGAATAAACCAACTAACAAGAATATTTTCAAAAGCTCCTAGAAAAATAATCGATATACATATATTTAATTTGATTTTTCAAATTGTACCATATCGAAATAAACACATTTGATCATTTTGTGAAATTTCTTGAAAAAAAGTATAACATTGAAATATTCTTAAAATATTTTCAAATGGAAAATATAATTGCCAATTAGCCCATACTAATGCTGGATCACCATTAAGTTTATCACTCTAAAGCAAAACAAAACTTTGCATTTTAAAAACAAAGGATAAGTTCTATTCTTTTGTCTTACAATTGAATCTGCACAAATAGGTGGATTTTCTTCAATTTTTATTTGAATTTTTTCAAATGTATATACATTAAACTGAAGATGTGCACTGATAATAACCTCTGCGATATGATCGATTTCTTTTGTTTCAATATCTGTTAATAATTTTTCTTGATAAATTAACATTGATGAAAGTTTTCGGAGAATTTCTTGATGAATTGAGGGTACACATATGCCTTGATGATGTTGAAAAAGACAATCAGGAAATGTTAAATTAACTGAATCAAGATGATTTGTTAGTGAACTATGTTCATCATCTTCATCTGGCGGTATCCCTTGTTCACAAATGTTTGAATATTTAATATTATTATTCGTATTTGTTGTATTAGATCGTAGTCGATTTGGTCGTCGACCTAATCGTGATGCATCACGACTCATACCAACATCAAAACATTTTTTTAATCGACAATATTGACAAGAATTACGATTCTCTATTGTTATTTCACAATTCCCCATATTATTACAATGTTGTGACGTTCCATGGTTTAAAGCTCGACGGAAAAAACCCTATTTAAATATTCAAAAAAATTGGAAATCATAAAGAGAATAAATATATTAACCTTGCAACCTTCACAAGTATGAACACCATAATGCAATCCACTTGATTGATCACCACATACCAAACATGGAATAGTTATAGTTGATGAACCGGAAATCTTTTTATTTTTTATTTTTAATAATCCAGACTTTTTTTTTTGAACAGAAAGTTGTTTTTGTTCAAGATTTGGTTCTGTTTTAATAGTAGATGGTGATAAATAAGAATGTTGACATATAATAGTTTTATACATTGGTTGATCATCTGTTAAATTAAGATATGATGATTCAATATTATCCTGATTATATTCATTCGGAATATCAGAATTTTTAATATAATGTGTAAAACGTTGCTTTGGTTTGTATGGTTCATAGGAGGAGTCAGTTGATTCGATCATTGAATGCAGATTGAAATCGTTGTAAACAGGATTTTGTTGTGAATAAACTATATACCAAGCAAATAATAAAAATGAAAAGATGTGAATCGTCTGAAATAGACTAACATATCAGTGAGAGGTTAAATTTATACTTAGACTCGAATATAAAAAGTAAAAAATGTGCCATAATTCAATTTTTTGAGTATTAATGCAAGTGTTTGCGCTGTTTTTTATCGGGTTACACATTCTTTTTAGATGTGCGTACTTAACTGTCTATGTATTTGGGATGAATACAGTATTATGTGATAGCAAACGAAACAGTTATGTTCTAATCTTTTTCTTTCTGTCATATAGCCGCAATGGTTCGCTGACTTTGAATACAATATTACTTTTTTCTTTACGTTTTTTTTTTGTATCTACTTTAAGTACAGGTAAACACATACAAAATGCGATAAATGTTCTGCACTCGAAAAAGTAATGTCACCTTTGTCTCGTATAAAAAATATTTTAAAAAGTTTTCGAAGATAATTACGTCCAGTTTTCAAAACTTACCATTGTTGCTGGTATTCGTCCAACAATCGAGCCACATTTCATTCATCATTATTCTTTGTGTGCATACTTGTTACTCGAGTGATATAGTCGTCCTAATGGTCAAATACTTTTTGGTGTTACCTTGACATTCTTTTGTTAGGTTGTTCTGTTTGGCTAGTATAATTCCTTCCGTCTTTCCTCATCTATCGGATATAATGCGATGATCAATTGATGTTCTTTGTTTGTGTCCTTGAGAGTGAGGTCAAGCAATGAGGACACATTAACCGAAAGAAAAAGGGTCAAATCAAGTTATCATAACTGTACGTATGTAAACGAATGAATCAGTTATTTAATGGGTGCAATTCGGATCAGCTTTGAATATTTGAATACTATTGTAGAGAATTGACGGTGATTGATATCAAGAACAAACGAGCTAGCCAGAGCAAGAGAAAGTGCTTGATCCGAAGTACCAAATTAATGTTAACCACTTTTCAAAGATCTTGAAATAAAATCGAATGATACATGCTCTAGCTGTTGAAAATACCGATCTACCAGCAAAAATAAGCTTATAAAAAAACGAATAAGAAAATCACTTCTGTGAACGAATATGTGTAATGCCTTATAATCATAATTAGTGACCGTGTCATTGCAGTTTCAAGTCATAGTTCAATATTCCTGGAAAAGATCGAATTGAAGTATTACAATCTGAAATTTTCCCTTTTATTAGATGCAGTTTTCGTACAAATGTCCAATGCATATCGCTGTCGAAGTACGATCACCTCTGTATAAAAAACAATATGATTTCATATGGTATGTAATAAACTTACAATTTTTTGGTCTGCTGTTGTCCATGCCTTTAAATAAAATAAATGTAAAAGAAATTAGATGTTCGATTAGAAATGATAAGTAATGTTTATCAGATCAATTTCATAGCAAAATCTTTGAAATAGTATATCGTTTTTCACCTATGAATGATATTGTTTCAAGCTTTATGAAATTATTATATCTACGAAATTGTTTGTTCTACTGTTCAAAAACAAGTGTCACACATGAAATCTCATGATAATGTGCAGTAAAATGTTCGTTCGTACACAAAAGACTGTTTAATAAAATGAAAAATTCAATTCGGTTGTTCTTTATTTAAAATCAAACATTATTTTCCAAACTTTTTTTTACAGTTTCAATACCTAGTCGCACATCTACAAGACGAGGGTGATTTTCAGATAATACGCGTTGTAAAATATCGAGAGCACGTTCAAGATATAAAAGTGCATTCGAATACTGTTTCATATTATAATAGACAATAGCAATGTTGTTGTAGAAAACAGCCAAATTAACATGGTTTGGAGGAAGGATTTTTTCGATGATATCACGTGTTTTTTTGTAGCTAACATACCAATGACAATAATGCATGAAGAATCTGAATAAGATCATCGATAATGTCGTCATAGAAAGATGTAGATGACTGTATTGATTCTAACTATTGTAAAAAAACAGCAAGCATCATTTGTCTAAGAAAGATATTCAGAAATCTATGTCAAACGTGCCTAACATCAGTTTATTTTGTCTATATCAGAGATCCTCAAGAAGTGGGCTTGGTCTAGTCCCACCCATATGTGTGTTTTTCATTATTTATTGATCGATTAGAAAGCTATAATAATAATATCTCATCCTCATCGAAAAGAAAAAGTATTACCAGAATTATTCAAGATTTCTTCCGTACTAGGACATGTAAAAAGAAGTCATGAATACGTCTTGGATATCGAAGATGAAGAGAGAACAAAAAAGAAAAAACATACAGAGAAAAAGACATAGATCTCCTCTGTTGTTCGAATGCTCTCTAACATCTAATTTCTCGTTTGATACCGTAATCTTATCATTCAGTAACAACGATTGATTTGTTTCTCGATAGATCCACATAGAAATCATTGATTGTCGATCTGATTTGACAGTAATTGAACATTTCGGTGAGAGATTCTTTTTCAACCAGGGCACTAATCTTTCAGAGTTTTTGGATGTAAATACTCTATAGTTCAAGTAATTATTATATTCCAATTGACAAATAAGTACACGAAGATGACACAATTTCCCAACTAATTGTACAATATCATGTCGATTTTCTAATTCAATGAGCAATACTTCACATTGACATCCCAGAGGTGAATGGATCAAATTCAGACAATTTTCATGATTAAACACCAATCGATGTCTCCATTGAGTCATGGTCAAATCTAATCGACGAATGGATGAACTTGTTAATTGAAATAATCCTTCGATTGATCCTCCAAATGAACTGAATCTTAATGCATAAAGTTGAGGTGTTCGATGGAGAAATGTTTGTAGTTGATCATAACTAAAATGATTGTTCAGTGTCACAGTCAATGAAATTAATCGATTGAATGAGAAATGATCGAATAAATTGAAATCATCAATTAATGGAAAAGTCAGTTCCATTCGACGAATATTTGGATAACGAAGATTGACAAGTTTCAAATTTTGAACTGAATTAAGTTGGATTATTCGTTGATTAACAACATGAACATTACGATGAGAATAACATTCATCATCATTAGGTTTTGTTGATACAGAATAATACGTATTTATATACGATGATTACTTAAAAGCATAGGGTAATGTATAGAGAACACCACGAGAAACACGTTTTGCAAGATAGCAATCACATCGAATGAACCATTGATGTTCTTCAATCCAAAATGGTGTGCGAAAGGAATCAACTAATTGATCAGTATGAGTTATCAAATTTCCGTTTGTTGGAAAATTGAAGCTCATTTTCAAACGAAAATTTTTTAACTTTGGTAAATGATTTACAAGCAAAGTTTGCCAATCATATCCATTCAGAATGGCAATGTTGATTTCTAATGTTAAGGAAAATAAATTAGGTAAACTTTTTAAAAATGGTATTGTTTGATCAATTGAACCATGAAAAGTTGTTTTCAATGAAATGAGTGATGGGAAAAGAATCTTCGGTTGATTGTAAAATGACCATTGAATAATCTCGACATTCAATTGTTGAAGATGAGGAACTGATTTAGATAAATGATACAAAGTACTTTGTTCACCTTCGATCATTCCGGTTGATAAATATTCCAGTGTTGAGCAAATCATTGTTACTCGATGGATCCATTTTGTGCTTATTTTGATATTATTCATCGCACAATAAACAAGATTGTTTAAACTCCATATGTTATTGATCAAAGTAACAGCAGTATGTTTGTCTAGTAGAATAATACTTTGACAATCGATTAAAGATAATTTTTGAAGAGAAGGAAGATGACGACATTGGATGATTAGTTTATTAATTGTACGAAAAGAATCAATGTGAGATAATGTAAGCGATTGTAATTGGGTGAACTGAGCAAGAGTAGTACCAGAGGATAGAAAAAGTTCACATGCATCTGGTGTTTCATCATCATTGTTAAGATGAAATGAAAAAATATTGTCTCTTATTTTGAAAAGATATTGTCGACAAATTCGATCAAAATGTTGTTTGTCGATTGATTGTAAATTGAATGGATGACTTCGAAAATGAGTATAAATCGATTGATTGAAACGACAATTGAGATCAAAAAATCCATGCAGAAGATCTATAATGCTTAGAAATTGAAATATATCACATAATAATTCATTGGGCAATGTTTCCAGTTGCGACATTCTATCCACACAAAAACTGTATGATTACTTTTTACGAGGAAGTAAGAAAAAATCCAAATGTTTTGCTTTTCTTTTTTTTCTTGTTCTTGGTTAAATAAAATGAATCGCTTGAAAGAACCTCTTCAATCCTCACACATGCAACTTGGACGGAAAAAATCGATCAATATGGTTTTTTTCTTTCCAGTATTCGTGGATGTACATTAAAGAAAATGAATCATTCTCGAAGAAGTCTCGTTTTCGATTGACGATGCATTTTTCGAAAATTTCAATGAGAAACTGTTATGATTTGATTCTAGCCGAGATATTATGGGGAGGCTTTGCAACGTATTGAAGGCTTTACTATTCGTACTCTGTCACGTCGCCAACACCAGATAAACTCAATTTTTCGAAAAATCTAAACATAGTGAGAAAAAATGTTGCATATATATTTTGTAGCTTTAAGAGTCGTCTACAGAATGTACCATTTGCTTTTCGAAAATGGCGTCTGAATTCGCAGATTTTTTAAACTGAAACACTCGCATTGGAAGTTGATGTCTTTTTTTGAGTCACGTCGCTAACGCTAATTTTTTAGCAGTAGCCCCGTCGAGCAAGGATTTCTACCGCTGATTTTTGCAAGGTATGTAGAGCAACTTAACACACATGTGCTATATAAATATCAGATCTAGGTGAGCTTGTTATACAGAAATAAACATATTCAAACTATACGATGTCACGTCGCCATTAAAATGATTTTGCCCATATATGCCCTTTACTTTCACCCATTGCATGACCCATTGCTCAAATGAAGATTTATTGTCACAAAAAATGTAAATTTCATCAAGTTGAGGGATATCATGAATGAGGGATATTAATTGCTGATCAACAGTACCCGTTACAATCAGGAAAGTAGTTTTGTCTTTAACATCAGTGAGAAAGTCAACACATTCATCTGGTTGAGTAAAGATATTGACGTCGTTGACGACACTTCGCAATAATGCCAACGTCTTTTGATAATCCTGTTTTGATTGATCAATTTCGGCATCTAACCACATAAGCAGGAAATCTTGGGCAATGTATCGTCTTTCCTGTATAGCATCGGACCCTGCTATTGCAACTGTAACATCTGACTTGGAAGTTTGTCCACTCATGATGTCTGTAAGTGGATGAGTTAACTCCAATGGTGCAAGTTTTGTAAAATAAATGAACAACGTTTGAAAACGAAGATCGGTTCTCTTTATCTGAATATTCTAATGGCTTTGTTTATTATCTTAATGTTTGTTATTATTAATCATTTGCCTTGTGTCCTAATCGATTCATAGGATAAAACAAGATAAGACAAATGAAAAAAAGGACCCTTTCCTTTTCAATTTTCTTTAGAGATAAAAGCGGTACTCCTACTACGCAGAAGGGTTACCGGGATTTAGTTCTTTACAGGATTTATTAGGATTTATAAACTGAATCATTATTTTCGCGCACCCACACTGTGGGTATGTGTGTATGATGAGAGAAATAATATGACATTTATTCCAAAAGGCATAGGGATTTATTGAAAAATCTCAATAGTTTCCATAAAGATAGGTTCTGTTAGCTGTTGATTTTTGACTCTATTACAAAAATGTTAATCATTAACAAAAAGCTGAGTTAGAACAGATATTATTTCTTTTGTAAGTCCGTTGACTTCTTTGTTTGATTATCAAAATATCAAGTTCATATGTCTCTGTTTATAAATTGTAAAAACTAAAACTGAATTTCTTTATGCAACTATGAAATAAATCTTGACTACAGTATCTTTCTAAAATGCGAAAGATACTAAAATGACAACATTCATTGTTTATTAAAATAGAACTTTCATCTCTTCTTTTCAACTTGGTTCGCTTCGAAAATAAATAAATCTTTTTAAGTGACTATTAATGAACTCATAAATAGTAAATTAGGTTTAGAATTTATCTTCATACATAAATATATTTAACAAGAGTCATATTTCAGTACTAAAAGTAACTTTTTTAGTCATCATCTTGTTTTTTTACAAATAATAAGTACTTGAAAACACCAATCGATAAAACGATATCTTTTACTACGTACTATCTGTTAATACATGCCTGGATTATATACGATATGATCGACGAGAATAATCGCATGTTTTATGTTAGAAAATTTTCTCTCTCCTCTGCTATCTCTAAATATAAACACATGAAAATAGTCTATATGCAGTCATATTGAACAACTCTCTTTTTTTTTCGATTTACATCTTAGTCATGCCTCGTGATAATAATGGTAAAATAATCTTTTTATCTTTAAATTTTAATTGAAATTCTTCATTTCTTTAGGTCCTTTATTTGATGATGTGCATGCCGATCTTCGATATGATCCATCACGTCGTATTCATAATACAAATCCAACAATAACAACAACAACAACTACAATTCGTATTGTTGATGGACATACATATGATTTAGTCGGTCGTTATTCTGCACCAAAAACTATTGGTTCAGGTGCATTTGGTGATGTTATATCAGCATGGGATAATCTATTACAACGTAAAGTAGCAATAAAAAAAATTCGTTTACCACCAGTAAATACTGAAGAAGCAATGTTATTTTATTCTCGTTCATTACGTGAAATTTGTATATTACCACCACTTAAACATGATAATATTGTTCAAGTATTAGATTGTTATACATCAGCTTTATGTGCTGAACAAATGACAGAAGTTTATTTAGTAACAAATTTAATGCGTCTTGATTTACATCAACTTATTAAAACAAATAAACAACGACCAATTGATATGCGAATAATTACAGCTAGTCATATAACTCATTTTCTTTATCAAATATTTCGAGCACTTAAATTTATTCATTCAGCTAAAGTCAGTAAGTAATCAATAATTTATTTATTTTATAATCAATAAATAAATTTCATTTTTCTTAGTTCATCGTGATTTAAAACCGGGTAATATTTTTATTGATCTCG
>Ga0116229_10015180_pt1 | contig 10552 bp, 12 predicted proteins | sample S1TSphgellanicum_3_FD_87313 | JGI IMG/M metagenome (GOLD analysis project Ga0116229, IMG submission 87313) | Host-associated microbial communities from peat moss isolated from Minnesota, USA - S1T2_Fc - Sphagnum magellanicum MG | ecosystem: Host-associated > Plants > Peat moss > Unclassified...
ACACACACACACACACAATTTAGAGCTTGAAATCAAGGAGGATTTTTTCATTTTTATTTGTTGTTGGGTTTAATTATATAACTTTTTTTTATGCTATTATTGAAAGTCAAAAATATTGTTCATATGATTGTGATGTTTGAAGTTTTAGTTCTTTAGGTTTAAGCTAATATTGGAAAAAAAAATGAACAAGGGCATATATATTTTTAGTATGGATTTCATTTCAAAATGGGCTAATTTAATTATATTGAAATAATTACAATGGGAGTTGTAAAAAATTTTCACTTGTACAACTCACATATTGGAACCACCTTATTGAGGTAGGTGTGTAACTTTCCCTCCAAATAAAGCTAATAAATTATATTGAATTTTCAAATTTCCACCTTGGACTTATGTAACAATAACAATATTAAGAAATGTCATTTGTTAGAGTTTGACATTTTTTTAAGAAAATTTTCAAGTTGTTAACAATGAATTTGAATATAGTAACATGTGGAATAAGAGTATGAAGATCATGTTACATTTTTTTTTTGGTTCCAACTTAATGATATTTACTCATATTTGAGTAAATAATTGCTTTAAAAAATGCAAAGCATGAAACACTGTTCAATCCAATTGAAAAAAACATAATTTGAGTATCAACCTATTGAAAATGTACACAATAATTTGTCTCACCACACAGTTAATGGGTTATGACAAAGAAGCAATCATTTACACATTTCTATTTTGATTATCAAGTAAACATATGAATATTTTGTGGCAAATGCCTTTTTTGCATTTAAAATTAAATTTGTTATTTTGTCAAAAGTGCATCATCAAATTGTGGGATTGGCTTTCAAAGTCATTTATTGTCCATGTTTAGAAGGTAACAAAATGACAATTTTAACATTTTACTTGTAGCTCTCCATCCTATCCTTATTAGATGAAAAGCACATTCTTGCTTGCTTATAAATAAATGAGGCCATTTGAGATTTTTCATATGATTTAATTGATGCAAAGACTTAAGGCTACTCTATCAAGTATGTATTTAGATTTTGTGAAGCTAAACATCAATTAATGAAGTTCAAACCTTTTATCTAAATATTGATTTGGTTAATACTTAATTTAATATTAATTTCGTCCCATTATATGTGGGAGCATCATAGGCTAATGAATTGATGATGATAATAATCTTAAGTTGGTATCCTTCTAGTCACCATAGAATGTGAAAACATTTAATACTTTTTGCAAAAACAATTCCACTAGATCTTTTAAGGCCATTCAATTGAAGGATTGTGGAACATGTCGGCCTTGTGTAAGAAAAGCTTGTCAAGTTTTGGAGGCATAAACCTTATTGTTGGATCCTATATGATAGTCATACAAATAGTGATTGCACATGTTGATGAAGTTGCAAGATTGCTTCAATAGATTAATGAGAAAGAAATTAAAAAGTGAAAATGTTTTTGTCTAGATCCTAAATGAAAGGATTAAAACGAAACCAACCCAAACAATCTCAATTTTTTTGTTTGTTAGTGGAAATAGTGAAGTTTGATGAGTTTGAAAAACTTTCATGCATAGTGTTTTGCCCAATTGTTGTCTCAATATTTTGGGGTTTAAGCTCATGTTCTGAATGTTGACTTGTAACATGATTGAAAGCAAACATTTAATTTGAAGGCGCAACTATTATATAAAAGGTATCATTTGAATTGTGAAAACTATTTTCTAGTTCATATTATTATTACAATCATAACGATCTTTTTAAAACATGTTTTAAAAAGTGTCAAATTATTGGATTTTGGGAAGGAAAATAGAGAATCCATTTTTGAAATATTTAAAATTATCTCCAAAAGATTCCAAAATTTTATTAATTATTCTACACACATGTGTTGAAGCTGCCCCTTGTATTAGGGTACAACCCAAAACACACACTTGGAAGCATGTGAAAGAAAGGGAGTTGCATTATTATGAAAGAAAAAAAAAAACCAAATTAATTTATATATATATATAAACTCATTGCACCAAACAACTCAAAATACTAACTTGAAAGTGTCAGCCAGAAAAGAAAGAAAGAAAAGAAAAGAAAAATTCCACATTTTACAGAAGAACAATATCTACTCATTATATTGAAAGTGTCAGTCAGAAAAGAAAGAATTTTATAATAATAATTTGTTTTTACATAAGAACAATATCTACTCATTATACTGAACAACCCAAAAACACTCACTTGAAAGTGTCAGTCAGAACCAGAAAAAAAAAAGGAAAAAAAAAGAAAAAAAAAGGGGGGGAAAAAAAACTCTTTTATATTTTAAAAAGCAAAAAACCCAATTAAAAAAATTGCATGCACTCATTACTCAATATATTCTGTGTAAGGTACAACTCAAAACTAAAAATTGAGAAAAAAAAAAGAAAAAGAGTATGAACAGAAAAGTGAAAAGTTCTCATCCATCCATTACTTTTTCTCCTGGCTGGCCAAAGGCAATGAGCAGAAGCCACGTGGGATGTGGTGTGCTGGAGATGCCCAACTAAAATCTATGTAAGTGAAAAAGCAATGGGAAAGGGGATTAAAAAAAGCATGTACAAAGTTGCTGCTACTCCTCCTTCCTCCTCCTCCTCCTTTTGTTGTTGTCGTTGAACATATGTTGGATGGATGGAGTACATGAACAATTTGTCATCTGTTCCCAGACTTTTTGTGGTTTCATCCATTTTGTATATTTTTTTAGGAAAAATTTTGATGGCTAGAGAAACTTAAGCTGTGGTTTCATCCATTTTTTAATAAATTTTTGTGAGAAAAAAAATGATGGATAGAAACTTTGTGGTTTCATCCCTTTTTTACATTAAAGAAAATGTGATGTCTTATTGTAAATTTGACAAAAAATTAAAATTCAAAATTGTGATATCATCAATTTCAAATATAAAATATACGGTAATGATTAGATGAATATTAGTGTACATAATTTTATATATATCTATATATATGTGCCGTCCGTCCGTCGGATATCAGATTCGAGTGATCAAAGGCGTTATGATTTTACGGTCTGAAGAAGGCGAAAAAGTTTATGTTTGGTTGTTGTAATTAAGTAAACCGAATGTGAAGCAGAAAGAAGGGGGGGGGGGAGTGGGGGGATTCATTCAAACATGCATTTTGTCCGTCTCAGTTCGGGTGGGACAGATTTTGGGTTTCAGACTGATCAAGTTAGTAACCAGTAAGCAGCTAGCGGACTGGCGAACACACAAAAGTTTGGCATTTTTGGACGGATTTGTTGTCCGGCTCTCTTTGTAGTAGGAGTCGGATGTGGTGCATACATATCTATCCCCATCCATTTTTATTCTCCATGATCGGTCTGGGCGTCTGGAGTCCGGACTAAACTGACACATATCATGTACATACATTATCCCTCCATCCCTTTCTTTCTTTTTGCACAAAATGCTTCAACTCTGGACACCCGACTCACTGACGGACGGACGGCCGGCCAGACCCATCATGTTAAAGTACATTTCAAATCCGTTTCTTTTTCATAAGTCAGGATGAAGTCTGGACGGATGCACACATATCTCATCATCCAGGATTTTTTTAAACATATTATTTCAGTTTTGTCGTTTTGGAAGTTTGGATTTATTTTTTCCAAATTTAAGCAATTTTTAAAATTTTACATTAATGAAAAAATTCCTGAGAAAAAACTGCCCCCAAGAATTGAGAAAATTTTCCCCCTGGCCCCCCCGCCCCCAAAAAAAAAAACCCGGCTCATCCCATCCATTTCTTCTCTAGGAAGATGGTATGGTTAAATTGACTTAGGAGGTGTTGGGACAAATTTGAGGAACATGTCCTTCCATCCATCCATCCATCCATCCATCCCTTATGCACTCATAGGGTCAAGTTCAAACCAAAATCTGATACGTGAATCACAACATTGGGTGAAATTGGAGCCAAAAGTTTGTGCCCAAATCTTACAACCAATGCAATACTAATAATCTCTTCCCAAATGAACAGAGCCAACAAACCAAACAGTTGTAATAAAGGACCAAGTTGTCTCTTTTGTCTCTTCCCCATGGCCAGAGCCAAACCAACTGAACACAAATCTTACACACAAATGTGTAATCTCTTCCCAATGGGCAGAGAGCCAGCCAGCAAACAAACAAACATACCTAACCGGGGATCCAGCACAAATCCTATACCAATATGCAGTCTCTTCACAATCGCCAAAGCCACCCAAAAAAAACACAAGATAGGTGTGTCACACTGTGGCCTTGCCATTCACATTAACAAGTCTCTTAAGGCAAAAGAAGAATTATGGAAACTCAAATATTTCACCATGCAAAAATATAATCTTCAAAACAATCCTTTAAAAGAAACCAAACTCCTTCAAGATATTATTATAACTCTGTAACTAATCTCAAGTTTCAACACAAGCCAAAATACCATATTTCAGAAAACAATCCTCGTATAAAAATAGAGACCTATTATTACCCAGGGGCCAAAATCCCTTAAGCTACAATAATACTCTATAATGAATCTAAACATGATATCCTTGCCTTGGTACAAGGCCAACAAACAAACACAACAATTGTAACAGGGGACCAAGCCTAAATCCTACATCAATGTGTAGTCTCTTCCCAAGGGAGGCAGAGCCAAAGAATGAATGCATGGACAATGGTAACGAGGGACTAAACAAACAAGCAAGCAAGCAAAATGGATGGCTAGCTGCCAGATTGATCTAGTTTAGTCTTAGTACTGGTACCTTCCCATTCGTAAGTAACAAATGACATGATCTGATGGTTTAGATCACCTTATGGTCCCATCTGAGGGAGCTTATACATAAGATCCCACTCCCCTCCCTCCGAGAGTGGGGGGTGGCAAATTGCCTTGTGTAAGGCACCCTCCTCAATTTCCACTACAAAAACCTCTCCTAAGTTGTTAGGTCTTATCAAAGTTTTGTTGAGTCTAATCGAGTTGAGTTGACCGGGGTCGAGTCTAATCTAGTTGAGTTGAGTCTAGTTTTTTATTTTAAAAAATAATAAGAATACAATATTAATAGTATTATTATTTTTGGTGGGGGTAGGGTTAAAGGGTAAAAAATTGAAGGTGGGGGGGGAGGAAATGGGTGGGGGTAAAGTTGGGTGCTTTTATTACAGTGCAAATTTTGTGATGAGAAATAGAGAGTACGGCAGTTTAGGGCAGACACATCACGTGGTGCACTAGTGCCCCTTTTGCTTGCTTGGACCCTCCCCTCCCCTACCCTACCCTACCCTACCCTACCCCTTCCATTCCCCATTCCCTCCCCTCCCCTTCCCCACAGGAGCAGCCAGACATACAAACAAACAAACAAACAAACAGAGAGAGAGAGAGAGAGAGAAAGAGAAGAGAGAAGACGAGAGCTTCCAGTAGTAGCCTACTAGTGTTGGCCAAATTTGGAGCCGACCCAATATGGTTGCTGTTTTGGATTGTTGGATGTTAAGAGCGATTTTGTTTGGTGGGTAGGCTGTAAAAGCAACTCTGTTGCAGAGCAGATCTGACTATGAAGCTCTAAGTTTCTGAGTACTTCTGACCATACTGCTGCTGTTCCTGCTCCTCCTCCTCCTCCTCTTCCTGCTACTGCTGCTGCTGCTCCTGTAGGAGCCTGTGCTCCTGCTCCTTTTGTTTTTAATTCTTTTTTCTCTCTTGTCTTTGTTGCTGTGCGCCTCCCCCCCCACCCCCCTCCACCCTTATTCCCTTCCCTTGGGGAGTAATTGTTGGTGGGCTGTTGCCAGTGAGTTGCAGATTTGCAGCAGCTGTAAGTAAAATAGCAGATAGATTTTTTCTTTTCCTTTTCTTTTCCTGTTCTCTGTTTTGTATATCACTCCTCTTCATAGGAAAATTCAGGAGAGTGCGAAGTGGGCCTAAAGGGAGCGAGAAGAAGAAGAGGAGGTTACCCAACAGAACCCATTTGCGTGCCCTGGAGGAAAGGAACAACAACAAGGGAGGAGTGAGGGTGGGAGTGGATGGATGGCTACTTGCTGCTTTCTCTTGGAGAGCTCCTGGTGGCTCACAGGACGTTTGACAGAAGTTTGAAAACTTGGGCTTTTTGAGGGAGATGGAGTGAAAAGAAGCTTCTGGGTTTGTGGGTTTTTTTGTTGGTTTATTTTTTGGCTTTGGGGGAGTGAGTGGGTGGGTGTTGTTTTTTCTTAGCTGGTTGTGATGGGCACAAGTAGAGGAGAGCTTGATCAGCAGCCAAACCGTTTCAAATTTGAGCAACAACAGCCGCAAGAAGAAGAGGGGTCATTATCACCAAGAAAACCTCAAGGTGGAGGAGCTCCTACATCCTGCCTAGATCTCTTTTATTCTTCCTCGCCCCGCCCCCCGCCCCCCCCACCCGGGCCCTTTTGGCATTTCTCTTACCCTTGTGTGGAGCTGAATGCCCACTATTTCCCATCTGTTTCTTCTGTTTTTCTACTGAAGAAGCTGGTTTCTGGCAAAATTCTTTTCAGAAAGGAATCAGTTTTGGGCGAGCTAGCTTTTTTTGTCTAGGCCCATGAGCTCTGCAATCCTCAGCTTAGCCTTTTTTTTGTGTACCCTTGAGCTCTGCAGAACCTCAGCTTAGCTGTTTTTGAGTACCCATCAGGTCTGCAATCCACAGCGTAGAGCTTTTTTTTTCCTTTAACCATGAGCTCTGAGACTTGCAGAGAGTGGAGTAATACTTAGAAACACTGGTCTCCTGTTGAAATCTGATTTAGAAAACCCTTACTTAGTAAGAACTAATGTAGCAGCCTTTTTTTTCTCCTACTTCCTCTGTAGGGATTGCAATAGTTGGATTTCTGTACATGAGTTTGATGTGCGATTGATTTTTTCTTCTCCTCTCTCTCTCTACTAAATCCTTTACAGTTGAGACAAAAGACCAGAACTTGATGCAGCTACTTTTGTAGATTTTGATCTGTGGCTCTACTACTCGAGCTCTAAGAGATTTTCTTTCTAAAAGTTTGCTCATTTCTAGATTTTTTTGTTTGGGTTTAATTTCAAAGCGAAGAGGATGATGATGATACCATAAACACCTACATTGTTGTCTGAGTAAACATTGTTTACATCTCATGGAAAATGCTGAAGTGATTGAGGAGAGCGCAACACAATTCTAGCTCATTTATAAGTGATAAACTCTCAACTTGGGATTCTTCTTTTTTTTCCTGGTTTGTGTGGGACAGCAATCATGCCAATAAAATTCTCCAAAGTCAGTTACAAGTGACACCACCAACACTATTTTTTTCAATCTTTCCAGCAAGCAAGCAAGCACTCCATTTTTTCTCGATTTCTCCAGCACATACATTATTGTCATAGAATCAAGTGGGTTTTGGGTTGCCCCAAAATTCAACTCCACCTCTTTTAAGTACCAAGCAGAGAGAGATTGATTCCAGGATGGCAGACAACAGTCCTAGAACAGATACTTCTACTGACTTGGAGGCTGATGCGAAGGTAGACAACTGGGTAATACGAGAAGTTCTCTATCTACTATCCTTTTTCTCTTTTTTTTGCTGCTTTTCTCTTGCAAAAAATTGTCATTTCAAGTTGTGCAAACTCATTTAGGCACTCACCATATTGGGTTCTGTCACAAAAGTATTTGCTTGCTTATTTTCTATTCCATTGATCATTTTTTGGATTGTTGTGTTGCAGCTGGATGATGGACATCATGGTGCAACAGTTGTTTCAACTACGTCTGACCATGAAGCAACAAGAAATGGTGACTCCAAGGTTTGGCAATCGACATTTTCCATCCCTCCCATTTTTTTTATGCACAGGGGCAGGAAGCTGAGAATTCTGCTATCTGTTATGTAATTTGTGTGTGCTAGTTTGAAATGGAGCCATTTTTGAAGCTCTTTGTAATTCTATGTTATTCTTGGTGTGCAGGCTCTCAGACGGCTTGCTCAAAATCGTGAAGCTGCACGCAAAAGTCGGCTTCGAAAGAAGGTGATTATTCTTATTATTACTTCTTCCAATTCCCATGTTCCACCACAACATAGTGAAATTCGTTGTTTTCAGAAACTTAATTCACAGCAAACTAATAAATAAGTCGTGTGTGTTTTTTGGGAGCTTAGGATGGTTCATTTCATGGATCAAGATTATGGGAATTGACAAACATGGGGAGTTGTTCTTCTTGGGTGAGTTAGGCATATGTACAACAACTTGAATCAAGCCGAATCAAGTTGAATCAACTTGAGCAGGAGCTTCAAAGAGCTCGGCAGCAAGTGAGTTTTTCTCCATCTTTCACAATTCTCTACTCTGTGGAGGAGGTGTAGTAGTGCCCTACTTGTTTCCATAAGTCCCTTCTTTCCAAGGTATTTTTCAGCTGTATGAGTCTGAGAAGAGAAAAGCCACCCCTGGAGGTTTTGTGGCTTCAGGGTCTTTACATGGGTGGGGGTGGGTATGGTATTGATCAGAATCCTCATTCTGGTGGTGGCACAAATGGCGTGAATGTCACCACATTGAATCCAGGTACATTTGAGTTACCCACTTTTTATGATCTGTTGTATGAGATTCCTGTGTTTTGGGCAGTTCTGTAATTGAATGTACATTCCCCTTGTATGCATGGCGACAGTCAAGGTGTGCAATATAAATCTCAAGTATTTGTGATGGGTTATGTGGGCAGGAGCGGCTGCATTCGATATGGAATATGGAAGATGGGTGGAAGAGCAACATCGACAGATGTGCGAACTTCGTGCGGCATTGCATGCGCATGTGGCTGACAATGAGTTACGCTTGCTCGTAGATGGGGGAATGGCACATTATGATGATATCTTCCGCCTCAAGGCTGTTGCTGCTAAAGCAGATGTGTTCCACCTGGTATCAGGAATGTGGCGAACACCAGCTGAGCGCTGCTTTATGTGGATGGGTGGTTTTCGACCTTCTGAACTCCTCAAGGTGCATTATGGGAAAAAAATAGAAAATAGTTGCTGAATGCTGTTGATTACAAGCATAATTTAGTGCTGATTTTTTTCCAGCTCCAAATTTTGTCTTGTCTTACTTGTCATAGCCTGACCACCAAGCAAGGTGGAAGAAAAGCAGGTAGGTACCTAGTTCATTTTTTCAACTGTAAGTAGCTGTAACAAAAATTACATAATATAATTTCATTTTTTCAGAAAGCAAATTGGGTTTGGGTTTGTTTTTTGGGAGTCTGCAGATTTTGATACCACAAATTGAGCCATTGACAGAGCAACAACTACTTGGAATCTGTAACTTGCAACAGTCATCACAGCAGGCAGAGGATGCACTTTCACAAGGAATGGAAGCTTTACAGCAATCACTTGCAGATACGGTTGCTGGTGGCTTGTTGGGCTCATCACCCAATGTGGCAAATTACATGGGCCAGATGGCAATGGCGATGGGTAAACTGGGCACACTTGAGTCTTTTGTGCGACAGGTAGTTATATAACAGTCAATGAATTTATGCCCTTTGCAGCTCATGGTTCTCTTGAAGGAAATAGATCCATTGTTTTACACCCTTTGCAGTTCATGGTTCTCTTGAAGGAAAGAGATCCTTGTTTTGGCTCTTCTCTCTTTCGTTCCCCTTATTTTCTTTCTATTGTGAATGACTCTGTTGAGCTTGGGGTGGGGCTGGCCATGATGGTAGGCGGATAGTTTGCGGCAGCAGGCTTTGCAACAAATGCATCGGATCTTGACAACCCGTCAAGCAGCGCGAGGTCTTCTTGCAATGGGTGATTACTTTGCACGTTTGCGAGCACTCAGCTCCCTGTGGTCTGCACGACCCCGAGAGTAGCAATAATGAAGGAAGCAGGAGGAAAAAGAAAGGGGGAAATTATTATTAGTGTGGCTGGTGGTGGATTATGAAATCAATTTGCTTTGGGTTGGTTCTGTTGTTCAATTTTATAAAAAAGAATGGCATGTCGAAGGATTCAAAAGCCACAGCAGTGAACGATCCAGATTTGCTTCCCCTGTTTTTTACAAAGTGCACGACTAATATTACCACCACAACGCCACTGTAATTGATGGGAGCGGCATGATGTTGAAGGATTGTGAGGGTGGACATGGCGATTGTAATTAGGGCACAGAGCGCAGCAGCTTGTGGTCACCTTTTTTTTAAGTCTCTTGTATAAATTGCAAAGAAAAAAAGTAGGTCTTCAGAACAGGTTGTGAGTGAAAAATTTACCATAAAATAGGCGGTTGGGACTAGATGGGAATGATTAGAAAAAATGCAAGTTAGTAGAGTAGAGTAGAGTTGGTTTCCCTCTCTTTGAAGGGGGGGAAGTTTAGGGTTAGGATTTCAGAGTCAAAATCATATCTCCTTTCTGTAATGCAGTGTTCCAATGCCTGAACAACAAACCCATTTCCTGCAATTCATAAAGAAGAGAAGGGAGTGGGTGGTGACATCTTTTGAGAACTTCAAATGTTTGTAAAGATTGTATGCATGCAAGGCATAAAACTCTCTTGTAAAGTGACCCATTTAATCGATATGCATACATGCCATGGCTTGTGTGAATTAGCTGTTTTGGGATAAGAATTTTAGAGGGCAGGTTTTCCCAATTTTTGAGTGAAAAAAATCCTTTTTAAGCAACTCTTTTATACTACAGCTTCACATGGGTTTGCTAAATTGTGGGT
>Ga0116229_10015181_pt1 | contig 10552 bp, 8 predicted proteins | sample S1TSphgellanicum_3_FD_87313 | JGI IMG/M metagenome (GOLD analysis project Ga0116229, IMG submission 87313) | Host-associated microbial communities from peat moss isolated from Minnesota, USA - S1T2_Fc - Sphagnum magellanicum MG | ecosystem: Host-associated > Plants > Peat moss > Unclassified...
TTCCATTTGGTCCCACATGTTGAGGAATTTTCAAACAATTGTAAGTTAGTAGTTCTCATTTGGTCTCCACATTTTGAGGAAATTTCAAACAATTGTAGTTTTTTCATTTGGGCCCCATTTTTTAACAAATTCTCACCTGGTGTGAGTCAGTAGTTACTGTAGAACGAAACCTTGAGTTCAGTGTTTTTCTTTGACCAAAATTTCACACTGTAAGAAAAGGAAAAAAAAAATTAAATTAAATTAATCCAGTCAAAAGGATACAAAGAATTGTTTTGGGAAAATTGTGTCAAAAGTCGCCATATTTTGAGGGAAAAAAAAGTCTTGAAGCTACCATATTTAGCCAGTGCTATCCTCAAGGTTGTCACAACAAAGCATATGACTCTAAGCATGCTCTACTTTCCCGTCTGACCTCTAGTCAAATTTGGGTCATTCCTCTAGTGGATGATTTCCCAGTCCAAGTACCTATCTCACAAAAATGGGGGAATGGGGGCAAAAAAAAAAAAAAAAACCCTTCATTTTTCCTTTAGTCAAATTTGGCTCATTCCTCTTGTGGATGATTGACCAGTCCAAGTAGTTCACAAAATTGGAATTTACAAAAATAAAATAAAATGAAAACCCCTCATTTTCCTGTTTTATAAACTGTTGGTTGTTTGAATTTTGCCATAATGGAAGCAGGGTTCTACCACAGTGGCAAATCATCCACAAGATGCAGGAATTACCTAACATAGCCAAATTTGGCTACAGGTCAAATTTGGCTACAGGCCCTAATTACAACTTACCCCCATGTAAGTAAGCCGCATGTTTCTGATTCTGTTTTGGATTTTCTTTTTCGTGATTTGCCCCTTTTTCTTTCCCTTCCTTTTCTTTTCGTGGTGACGACTGCTGCTGCTGATCTTGTCCAGTTTCTTCTTCTTCTTCTTCGTGTTCTTCTGCGTTGTTTTCTGAGTTTCTTGTGTTTTGTGCATTTTCTTTGAGTTTTTGTGCGTACTTTTGCTTCTTTTGATTTGGTCTCTTCGACATCGTCTTCGTTTTCTGTCCTTGCGTGTTTTTTCCCCCCCTTTTCTTTGCTTTGTGTTGTCGGAGGATCTCTATTATTACATCCACACTTTTGTTTGTTCCATCGCAGCAGTAGCAGCAGCAGCTCCGACACAAGAAGAGTACTAAGTCTACCAGAAGAGGACAAAGAGTCAGTGTTGTACGATGTACGTTGGACCTTCGCGCAAGAAAGTCTCAGAAAATTGCTGAAACTGCCGTTAGTCGTGCGGTGGAGGGACATCATCAAGGCGGACTTTGATGCGCATTTTGGACGTAACTTGTAAGTGTGTCTGAACTTCGCATTTTGCTTCAGGTCCTGTCCAGTATTGCTCTTCTTCTTGCTCCAGAAGTGCTGTTGTTTTTTCTGGATTCCACAAAAAGTTTTTTTGTTTCTGTTTCTTGTTTTGTTTTGGCAGCAAGTTTACTGATCAGATTTGTGTCAATTTCGTTTCTTGAGACCACCGTGTTGAAGCTTGGCTGCATTGTATGCTCAATTTTGCAAAGATCTGCTTCCTTGTCGCGTGATCAGGCTTGCAGCGTTTCTTGTCTTGTTCTCACAGTTGATTGTCGTCTCTCGGAGTTCCCACACTTTTGCTATTTCCAATGTCACTTAGTAACTGCGAAGGAAGTAGAAACAGTCTTTCTCTTTTTAAGGTCCAAGACGTTGTGTTCTCTCTATGTCGTAGAAAGATTGTGAGCGCAAAAGCTGTTTCCACCGCCTGTTCGTGCACTTGTTACAGGAGATTTCCTGAGCAATATCTGGCTGCTGGTGCTGCTGTGACGTCTCATGTCTCTTAGTTCCTTTCCTCTGGTAGACATTGATATGAGAAACTAAGTCACCACAACTCTTCAGCTGTCACATTACCATTTTCAAAGGACTGATAGTTTTTCCCCCATGACCAAGTCACAGGTCCTTTGCAGGTGGAGCAATTATGTACACATCTGCAGCCATGTCCAGTGATGCTGCACCATGACTGTAGCAATGCTCTAAAATGATTTCAACAAGGTGTGAAGTCCTCTTGTTACAGTAGGTCCTGGCTGTGTGGAAAGGATCTGTCCTGTGCAGTCTTGTTCTCCAGCTCAATCCAGCTTTGTGGGAAACCGTGGGATGGATCAACATCAAAATTCTATGCAGCAGTCAATTGGAGAAGCTGCCTTCTGTGTATGTTTAAGTGGCAGAGCCAATGGAGATATTGGGTGTGCATACATTTGCCTGAGCTGTAAGATCTTTTGATTATGACTGGCAATGTTTGCTTCTGGCAGTCCTCATGGTGTCTGACTTTTCCAGTCACTCAAAAGCTGCAGAGAGCAGTCAGGGAAGATGATGTGCTATGGTTAGGCATCTGAAGGCTGCCCCTCAGTCCACTGAAAAGAAGAAAGGGAACTTGGGGCAAAGAGTCCAGGGTTTGAGCTACAAGGATGGTCTCTATTAGGAGACGGCTGAATACATGGGAGAGTGTGAAATCTGTTGGGTTAGACCTCTTGGTAGAGGCAAAGAATCAAAAGAAACTGAATGACTGCAGGCGTACGGTTCAGCCTCTCTTGAATGCCTTGCGGTTTGTGGAGTCAAGTAACCATCTTCATTGTCCTGATGGTGACAATGGGCTTAGTATTGGACCCCTCCAGATATCTGAGCTTTATCATCTGGATGCATGGAAGCACAAGAAGGCATATGCTTGGATCCTTTGCCGGTATGGATTTCTTGGATGAGTTTCTGCCTTTGTGCCTGTCTGTTTTCATTACTTTATTAGGTGCAGGAAGCGCTGCTGCTGCAGGGACTGCATGCACACTGACTTTTCTGTTTCAAGATCCAGACTATTTTCCTTCGAAGTTCTTTTTTAACCTTCCTTGCTAGGGAATCCCTTTGCAGATTCAAATTCTGAGGTGGATGGAGTTCTGCAACAGAACGTAGCATGATGATGCAGCTGAAAATTTCTGAAAGAGTTGGGTTGAAACAGGGATTTGGAGCATGCAGAGAACACTGTGATAGCCTATTGGCTTAAATACTGCCCAGATGCCTTAGTCAGAGGTGACTGGGAAACACTTGCAAAGGTACACAATGGTAAGCAATCTGGTCACCATTGGTAGAGTCTAGCAATGGATTTGACCTTCAAGCTGTAGATTGCTTAACAAACTGACTCTCTCAAGATTGCATGTTCTATGACCAGGAGGACCACAAGGATGTGCAATGGCAAAGACTGTGTGCTACTGGAGCAAAGTGTCCAGCCATTTGCAGCAGCATGAACCCAGTGAAGTTATTTGTACCAATGCTAAAGTTGGAGCTCTGCAATGTTTAGAAAAACTTTCAGTTGTCAAAAACAGCTCTAAGACTGGTAAAATTACACTTTGCTTCTTGCTGTGATCTCATTACAGTGCTCAATGATTCGACCATGATGAGAGTTGTGCCTCTTCTGTTCTTATTTGTCATATGTACCTTTTCTGCTGACAAAATGTCTGCAGCTTTGGAAGTGACAAATTAAGTCTGGTTTGCAGATGTAATTAAGAAGCTGAGTCAACTGGACAGAAAGCGGGTGCTTGCTGTAATTAAGTCAGACAAACCAGTCATTCTTTCCACAGCAAATCGAGGCTCCACACTGCATCACAAAAGGAAACTGCAACGGTCTGCAAAAGTAAGGCTTCATAGGGTGGCAGGCAGTCGTCAAATCTCTTCAAGAAGTTCTGACAGCAAGCAATTGTCACCTTTTATAGTGCACAGAGTAAAAAGCAGACAATTGACAACCGATGTGAGCTCCAAACATACATCACTGCAGAGCATGCTCCACTTTGGCTACTGGACATTTCCTCAGTCAGCAAAACAACACCAAGCGGCAATACTCCTTCAGGTTAGTTTTCCAACAGGTGGACTGTGATTGTACTCTGATCATTCTAACAGGAACCTTGCTATACGTTACAGTTGTCATGTTGCAGAGTGCTAATATGGTTCAGACTCTTGTGGAAATTTTGTGTGCAGGCATTCTGGCGAATGCATGTGGCCCGACTGTGGTACCAAAGGGTTCAGAGAGTAGTTTTGCTCATCCAAAAGTGGTGGAGGCAATGCCTGAGCCAAAAGGCCCAGGGAGCTATAATGATATTGGCAAACTCTGGTATTGAGAAGGACCAAGAAATTTTGGATGAGCATCGTGCACAAACTGATGCTCATCAAAGAATTTGCCCATCTCTTGATGCAATGACTGGAGATCTTAGCAGGCTACCAGAAGAACCAGGTATGCAGAGTTGCATGAACTTGGTCAGTGTGGCTCTCTGTATTGTCAAACAGTATTACAATTGAACCACAATCTGTGATTGCAGCAGGTTAGTGTTTTTCAATTTGTCCTTTCAATGTGGCCTTCAGAGAAGAGAGAGCTGGAAATCAGGGGATTGGTATTGCTGTACAATGCTCAGTAGCTGGATAATCAGAAACTGCTGCTGTGGGATGGATGTCTGACTCTTTCAGATATTGCAGGTGACGCAGGGGGGTGTTTGCTTGAAATGCCTAGGTCACCAGTTGATTCTCTTTATGATATCAACATCTCAGAAAAAAGGAAAGATGAGATCTTGACGGAATTGGCAACAAGTTTTTTCCTTGCACCAGAAGGAGACAGATTTAGCAGAAATCCAACTGGTGACAAGAGCATGGAGTTATTCCATACTACTGACATAGACAATGTAGCAGACATGGAAAACATAAATAGTGCATTCTCTCTTGCACTCTCTGCAGATGCACTTTCTTTCAGCTTTCCCCAATTGCCTGATGAAAAACTGAAAGACAGAGGCCCAACTGTTCTTTCTTCACCTCTCCAGGTCTGGAACCAGACAGTTTTAGAGACTGGAACAATTCTTCCAATGATAGATGGAAGGGAACCCACATCTGTGGACTTGTGTGGTAGTCCAACTGAAACAGTTAAGATATTTCCCTCAGTAGCTTTGAAAGGGAACCATTTAGAAGAATGGCCCCTTTCACCTACAAGAGAACGGATTTCTGTAGCTGCTGGAAGCTGCAAATTATCCCCTTCTTGGAAGATCCAAGTTCCCATCAAGGGAAAATGTGATGATAATCTTCCACAGTCTGGAAGACGGTGTCAAGATCTTGGGCAGGTTGATATTCCCAGCAGCTGGTGGAACTCAACAGAGGTGAAAAGTATGTCAGCACATGGTGATCGCATTCAAGCTCCCTCTCACAATGCCAAGAAATTGCTAGGAGCTACAGGCAGATTTGAATGCTTCCCAGTGTCTGCTGGTCTCTTGGCAGGTGAATCAGAAAGATGTTTTGGCCTAATCCCTCAAATTGATGATGTGTCAGCATCCTCAGACATTGGAGTGGGTTTAACGACTCCACCTTGTAACAGGACACCACTGGTTGGTCACACTTGTGAGGTGGAATCCCCTCTCTCCCCTGCTATGGAGGAGGAACTTCTAGAGGAGCTAGCAAAGCTGTTGCACACAGGAGCAAATGCACTATCTTCATCAGGAACCACAAACTTGCAAGCCAGTGCTCCAAGACTCACAGGGACCCTTGACTCATGCTCGGTTTCTCAAGCTACAGTTCAGATAAAAGGAAACTCTAGAAAACCTGCAAGGAAGCTTTACTTTCATGTTGGGAAGGAAGACAAACTTCAAGAGATTACAGCTAATGGATTACCCCAGTATACAGCTGGAGGCAAATTAAGTGCCTCCAGTGTGGGTCACCACACTACTTGTGCACAAGAATCTGATTCAAACAAGATGTTAGAAGACAACACCAGGTGTAATGTTACACAGACTAGTCTAGCTGTATCACAACCAAGTATTGTTGCTCTGCAATCAGAATGTGAGCTGTTGCAGAAAAATAAGCTTCTTGAAACTGCTGTAGGCATGTATGAGTTGAAAGGCTCTCTGCAACCAGTTAGAGATGGACACCAAAATACCAGAGAATTGAAAGACAGATTCCAGAATCACTCTGATGGGATATCAGAAAGCTTATCCCCTCTTCCAGAAGCATGTTCAAGTAAAAATCCATGGGCACCCAACAACCCATGGAGTCACAGTTATCACAGGCCAACATCACACAGAGAGATTGAGGCTGTCTATGGGGAAGTTCCAGTCAAGACAACAGAGCAGCATGATGGCTCAAGTGTTTTGGTAGCTGATGTCAGACCTGGCACATCACTGGTGCCATCTTTGAGTCGCTGGCAGGAGATACCCAATATTGAGTCAGAGTGCTCACGATCAATCCTGGCAAATTCAATGGTCAGTGCACCATCTGACCAATTTTATGCTAGAATTGACTCTCAGCCTGACTGCAACTCTCATAAGCATGGAGAAGAGCAGCCACAAATTTCATCACAGAGACAACTATCATCTGCAAAGACTGCCTCAGATGTTGATCAAACTAGCAGATCAAATGAGGATATGCCCTTGTCATGCAGTGTGATTGACATTGAGAGCCTGCCAGGAAATGGCTGTCCTTATCCCTCTTCACCAGATTCCCAATGCTCAGTCAAAATATCTGAAGGGACCACTTTCCGTGCTATGTATGAACAGGAAATTTCCAGCACGCAATCTATGTCCATTTCCAGGAAATATTTCCTGCAGAGCCAAGTCATACCATCTCCTGATTTCTCCATTGGGTGTGACTCTGACAGTGAAAGCACAGTATCAACAGCAAATGTCCGGTCAGCCACTGATGATCTACTTAAATCTCTTGAGAAGGTGAAGAATTTTCATATGAGTTGTTGGCTGCTTTCCATGCCATGAATTGTTGATAGCAGAGGCAGTCTATCCTCTTTAGAGCAGACTCCATGTGCTGATCACATTACATGTCCAGTGAGTATATCATTGCAACCATTTATTGACCATATTGACCTGATTGAACCCTGGTGGTACAATCTGTACTAGACGTGGAATGAGTAGGAATGTGTCACATATATGTGCACATCTTGCAGAGATTAGGCTGGTTGTCACTGCCCTAACCCTCCTGTGTGCCACAAATTTTGCTCCAGAGAACACCCACAAGTTATCAGCAGGCACTTTTCACATGTGAGGATTCATCACTGTGCAAGCTGCAAAAAAGTGATCTTGGTGAATCACCGGACTGTGTTCGCAAGGGTGAGCCTTGGGTAGAAAATACTTTTGACACATTGGAGAAACAGAGCAAGCTGCAAAAAAGTGATGCTGGTGAATCACCAGACTGTGTTCCCAAGGGTGAGCCTTGGGTAGAAGACACTTTTGACAAATTGGAGAAACAGAGCAATAAACAATGCCTCACCTTGGATAACTTTTCTGGCCCACTCCCCATCACACCCCGGAGTCAAGCTGAGGCCACTTTACGGCGATCTGCATCTTCATCATGCACTTGGGCCTGTGGCCTAAGAGGCACAGCAGGCCATTGTTTGCCATCCCTCAATGGTCTATGTAAACTATGGGATGAGCAATGTGTGGACCTCCTGACAAGGGCACTGAAATATAAGCAGCTAGTTGCAGACCCCAACCTCCTCAGTCATGAGGTAATTATTTTGACTTTGCAACATGAAAGGCCACCAGCATTTTGTGGAATTTTCACAATTGCTGTGTTATGAAAATTCTTATGCATCCCTCCATACCACTATCCTACTATTTTGGTGATGAACTATGCCACTGATGTCACAGGTCAGACTGGCGTATGATGTGCCACCACTTCATGGCCCACCTACAATTGCATGGGAAATCCAGAGCATTGAGAGACTCCTAGAAAGACTGGAGAATCGGGAGATGCTGAAGGAGCTTGTGAAACAACAAAGGGATATTATCTACACCAATATTGCAACACATGCCAGTAGACGAGAGCGTTATCAAATGTACAACAAGTGGGGTATTCGCAAATTATCTACTGGCAGGCTGAGGAAGATTGTGTATGGAATGCTCTGGAAAGATGCTAAAAGGTGTGCTTTCAGTCCCATCTATTGTGACATATCTTTCTACTCTTGTATCTAAATTGAATCATCTCACAGTGAAGAACATCATTCAACCAGAGTTTTTGAAAAGGTTCAACAACTTGAAAGAGAAAGCAGCGTGTAGAAGATGCTGGCATCTTCTGAGTCTTGCCATCTTGCTAATGTAGATGTTCCAGTAATATCTTCCTCACACATCAAGGGTATTGTGCTGTTTGTCATAGATTTCTACCATTGGCATAATTTTACAACAGGATGGTGTAGGTGCCCAATGATGTTATGCTGATCCAGTATACAAGATTCACCTGGCTCTAACCTTCAAGGAAATACCAATCCATGATCCATTTTAACTTGCTTTCCTCACTCACCTTCTCATTGATCTGATACTTGGGATTCACTTTTGTGTCACTGATGCCATTGCAGGTACAATGAAAGTGCAGACTTGGTTATGCAGTACTTGTAACTCTTTGCTGCAAAGTAAGTGAATATGATCTAACAGACCCACAAAGCTCTTCATTCAATTCCATGAGAGCATAGATGTGGGGGAAATGTTCATCTTGTTGGGATGTTTGTTTTTGTACCAAGAGCAGCAGCCCTAAGCAGTATACCAGTCTCAAGAAATGTATCAACACATGCAAAGAGATTTAGAGTATGTGAATAGAGATACAAAATAGACAAAGGCAAGGACTACTGTTCTACTGTTCAGCACACTCAAATCAATAGGACTCCTTGTGGCTATTCTTGTGTTAAAGAGCAACCAAGTTGCAAGAATGTTTATGAAAGTTTTTCACGTTCATCCATTAGAGTTATTTGTCTGCACAATTCTCCTCTTCAACATCGGTAAGTACAAACTCCTGTAACAGTAGTTCCTGGCAATACTTAAGCTTTCTCAAAAATATGAGAACTTGCTTGCATTTTGTTGATGGCATGTTGCCTTCCAGAGATCCATGTTTTCTGTAGGGCCTAAAGTTCTTACTAATCTTTTGTATTCAATTACATAATTCAGTAGTAATTACACAAGTCAGGCAACCTCTAGTTCAGTAATAACTACACAAGTCAGAATGCAAAAGATTGTATCCTATCATGCAATGTATACAAAATTACATTGAGCAAATGACTACTCTGGCTTTCAATGCAACACTTGCACAAGAACCATGCCTAGGACATTTGGCCAAGAAGGTAGATCTATTTGTAACCACTTGCCACACACATGATTACGTGACTCCATAGTTGAACTGGACTCATCATTTCGCTCATGGCATAGAATGTTACATGCACAATCTTTGACATGATTGGATTGTCAAAAAAACATTAAAATTCTGCTTTTATTATGAAGGTTTGATGACATGTCATTGGGACCTTTACCATGAAATTTGTTCTTTTGGGCAATTTGACCATGTTGGTGAATTCATGTAATCGAATACACCATGATCAAAGTGATGAGTGCAATATCATTATATTCATACACATCACAAGTGAATGTGTTCATGTAATTGAATATGCCATGACAAAAGTGATGAGTGCAATTTCATTATATTCATACACATCACAAGTGAATGTGTTCATGTAATTGAATATGCCATGACAAAAGTGATGAGTGCAATTTCATTATATTCATACACATCACAAGTGTCCAATTCGACTATGTAATGGATCATGAAGCTCATTGTCATGCAAGGAAATTGAACCCTCACCTTCTCAATTGGAACCCAAATCCTTAACTACTTGCCCCCAACTTCAACTTGTCTAAAATAATGTCACACAAATATAGACATGTATATGCAACATCTTGTGCGGTATGATTTAGTATGTGTAGGTAAAGCATGAAGTAGCAGGCTTCACCAAAATAAGGGCCCATGTGAGATGAAATTGAACACATGCCCAAATCTGGTGAAGTCCATTGTCAAGGGCTTTGTTGAATGTAAAGACCTATTCCCAAAAATAAAATTAACAAATATAAATCCTGATGACACCCAACAAATACTCACAACATATCATGGGAAAAAAAAATTTTAAGGAGGGCGGGCATTTTTTAAAAGATAATGCTTGCTCCTTTCAAAAGAGAAAACATTTGTAAAAGTAAGCATTACATTTTTCAAAAATGCCCACCCTTTGTGGATGAAAAGTTATGCTAAATAAGGTGTTCTCCAACTACACTAATAATTAAATTTGAACATGCTTTTAGAGACTCATGCAATTTCATAATGAAATCAATTTCATCTATTTAATTCCGATGATGAAGTTTCATTGAACTTGATTTAAATAAAGCAACTTTAGATTCCATAAGTAAGTCATCCTCTTGGATGACAACTCCAAATTGGAATTTGTTTAACCAATTCCTAAGTAAAGAGGAATGGAAAGATGTATTTTCATATATATGCATCTTTTTGGAGTTTTTTTCTTTTCAACACCATAGTCCTGAGCAAATTTTCAACATCTTTTGCACCAATTTGCATCCCATTTCTTGTCAATTGAATTTTAATTTCATTCAATGTATTTGAATTAAGTTTAAAAATTTGAATTAATTTAAGAATAATTTGAATTCAATTCAATTCAAGTTACACATAATGTCATTCAATATTTTGATTTGAATGGAACTTAAATTTCAAGAA
>Ga0116229_10015182_pt1 | contig 10551 bp, 7 predicted proteins | sample S1TSphgellanicum_3_FD_87313 | JGI IMG/M metagenome (GOLD analysis project Ga0116229, IMG submission 87313) | Host-associated microbial communities from peat moss isolated from Minnesota, USA - S1T2_Fc - Sphagnum magellanicum MG | ecosystem: Host-associated > Plants > Peat moss > Unclassified...
ATATATATATATTCAACTTTGGGCCCAAAAAAATGGGATAGGATTGCACTGCTATTGGGAACATCTTAGGGAACACTTTGGGAACTTGGTGAAAGCTCATGAGAACTCAATGGTAACACATCGGGGACAAAAAAAATTGTCTCACCCCACCCCCTCCCCCTCAACACAATAGAAAAAACCTATGTAGCTTCAAGAACAGGAAAACACCCATTTGGATCTTGAACCCAGCTGAAGTACTGAACCTAAATTTTACACAATTCATAGATTCGGGGTTCAAATTCTGAAGATATCTTAACCAGTGTTAGCAAGTTCAAACTACTACGGTAGTTTCACGAACCGGAGAACTATGGTTTGAATTTTGAACCCAGCTGAAGTACTTAACCTAAATTTTACACACTTAAAAGATTCAAGGTTCAAATTCACAAAAAACCCAGGCTCTCAGAAGAGCCCTAGAAGGTTGATGCTTTTATATGTAGTTACTAGTTACTTTTTTCTCAGCTTCGGATATTCTAGTGTTGGAATTTTTTTGGCATGGGGGTTTCTTGATTTCTCATCCACCCACCGTGCATCCATCTAGCATGGTGCATCCATGGGTTTGAACTTCTGGCCCATTGCTCAGGTGTTGTTGGTTTAGTCCAGTGTTGAGTGGATATTAATTTTTTTTCAATATCCACCGGTTTTGGTTATTCGCCAATTTGTTATCCATCAGTTTCGGTTTTTATTTTATTTTAATATTTTTCACCCTTAATATTATGTAGGAATATCAACCAAAAATATCTACCAACATTAATATTCATCAGATATCAAGCATTCCGGATAACAAAACACAACAAATCTTTTATTCAAAAATATATCAAGATGAAATTACAAGTTCAAAAATTCATCTTGCTCAAATTCACTTTCATATTGCTTTAATTATTCCTCTAATGTAACATTAGCCTCAATAAATCAAATTAGAAGGTGAACTATAACCCAATTTTTTGAAACAAAAATAACATATCTAAATTATCCAACTGCAAGTGGCACCTCCTCAAATTTGTAAGTATTCCAATCAAGGAAAAAATCTTCTCCTTTTTTGTTTGAGAACCAACAATGCCAAGAACATTATGGGCAAGAAATGCTACAATTGAAAACAAACACTCATGTTTCCCTCACCACTCCAAAGGACATTTAATGTCCTTCACATCCATTTGAAACCTCCCAAACATATGTAATTCCTTGTTCATTAACTCCTTCGTTGGTTCATTGGTTCTCACAAACAATTTTTTTCCACCAAATTAGGCAAAACATTATGGGAAAAAAAATTCAGGAAAGGAATTGAACTCAAGGACACAATTGCAACGCTAAACGTTTTAACCACACTCTCTACCAATTGTAAAGGCAAGTGAGTTTTCACTATCAAAAGTGCAAGATTATCGACAAACATTTTTTTTTCCCACATCATTTTTTTGAAGGGATCTTTTGAAACAAAAAGATTCATATATGAAAAAATTAGAAATATTAACTCTTTTCTTTGCAAGTTGTTTCTCCAAAACAATTCTCTCATGACTATTAATTTTTTCCTAATCTTTTTTGAAAACTATTGGATGGTTTGCATCAAACTATTTTCGCAAACATGTTATGCCACTTATTTTGTAATATGATATTAAACATTTCAAAAATAATACGAGTTGAGAAACAAATAACATATGGTTTGAGGAACATTAAAAGTTATCTTTGAGTTGTCATTAACAAAATAGAAAGACCGACATAAAGAATTTCTATTATGAGGATGCCATTTTCTTTCATTGAATTTGCAATTTTCCAAAATGCATTTAGTTTTATTTTCATCAATTTCTTCATTTACTCCTGAAACACTACTAATTTCAATTTGGAAGCTTGGGTTTTTTCTTTCTTCCATTACTTCATCAACTTTAATTTCATTTATGAATATTATAGGTTCTACATTTTACATTGTTCAATTATCATATTCAATTGACCCTTTCATTTTTCTATTTTAAAAGGCCAAAGGTGGAGAAGTATAAGCAAACAAATGTGATGGGTTGTTGTGTGATGTGATGATGCTCCTATGCACAACTAAATATGATGCATAACATTAACAAATAGAGACACAAAATTATGTCAAAATTTTTGTTCAAAAAATATATTTTTTTTCAAAAAACTTTATGACAAGCCCTACACAACAAACCACAAAGAAAAAATACCCCCCCAAAAAAGGAAATGAAAAAAAAACATAAAACAAAAGTATTTTTTTACTTTTTTATTTTAAAAAAAAAAGATTAAAAAATCAAATGAAGGGAAGGTTTACTAGATATAAGGTAAATTTACTAAAGTTTTTTATCATGGCATTTAAACTATTTGGTGATAGTAGTGATTTGTTACGCTAAAAGGAATACAACAACTCATTAAAAAGCTATAACCTTAATTAGTTTGCATTATAAATTTTTTTGGCATGGTGAACACATTATCATCTTTGTAGCAATCCACTATTTGGTGATGAGAGTGATCTATTATGTTAAAAGGAGTACAACAACACATTAAAAGACTATAGCCTTCATTAATTTGCATGACAAAAGTAAAATTTGGCATGGCGAACACGTTGATCATCTTTGTAACAATCCAACTTTGTAGGAATCCACTATTTGGTGATGGGGGTGAATTATTATGCTAAAAGGAGTATAACAACACATTAAAAGGCTATAACCCTAATTAATTTGCATTACAAAATAAAATTTGGCATGGGGAACACATTGATAATCTTTGGAACAAAGTACACATTGTGACCTCAAGATGCCATAGGTCATTAATGAGAAGCCTAAGGATGAACAAAGAGATCCCTAGACCTATATCCTCTATTTTCTTCCAAAACATCAACATCATTGTTTCAATTTCATGTCATATTTTTGAAATCAACCCATGAATATTAGAAGTATGTTACATATGGGTATGTTTGAATCACATGCCATTATGTGAAACCAATTTCATCATTCATATTTTTAAAATGATTTAGGTTCTAGTTGAAACTAAATTTGTTCACTTTTAGTTTGTTCAAAAATTATTCATTTTTAGTTTCAAATAACTTAATTTTTAAAAGAAAACATTTAGAGTTGACCATTCATCTTATGAAAGGCTTGAAAATCTATAGAACACAAGGTCTCACAAGCTATTCTTATAATTCATTCTATGAGAACTTGCAAACACTTTACATTCAAGATGGTTGTAGTGTAAATCATATATGGAATTCAAATAAAATTAGAATCCAAGCATGTAAACAATTAGATGCACATGTTTTAGCCAAATGGGGTTCAAAAAAATTTTACAACACCATCTTCAAATCAGAGGAATGGTTAATTGTGAATTGTGTAGTTAATGCAATAGGCCAATCTATACCACATGATTTTACATTTTTAGGGGTGAGAGATTGTGGGATGACTACATTAGTTTGTGCAAAGAAGGACTTACATGGCATTGCAAAAGTAAATGCGTATGACAATGTTCCTATTTGAAAAACTCCTCATTTTTTGTAATAAATATGTACTATGTGGAATTTTTCAAACAAATCAACATATTTTAATCCTTAATGGGCATGGATCATTATTTTTTAGAGGCAATAAAATAGATGTATCAATTTGGATTATGCATGTTTCATTTTAAGCCATTCATCACATGCATTGCAACTTTTAGATGTGTCATATTTTTAAAGCTTCCGAAACAAAATTAAAAAATGAAAAAGATAATGCAATGGCCAAAAAATTTATAAAAAACCAAATAATATCACATTAGCTAGGTGGGTAGACAAATCATTGGACCAAACATTGTTCAAACGTAGCATCAAATTTGGTTTTAAGGTGGTAAAAATTTGGCCATTAAACCCTAGGGCCATGGTGGACAAGATATTGCTTAATGAAATGTATATGAAAACCAACAACAATACATAAGAAAAATGAAAAATAAAAATCTAATGTCAAAACTAATGACAATCCTTGATGGGGTGAAAGACCTACTACCAATTGTTTCATGAATATTGTACAAACAACTTTTGCAATAGTTGAAGAGGATTTTGATTGTTTTGCTTCCCTTGAGCAAAGATACTATGTGGAGATGTTGAACAATCCTTGTGTTATAAAAGAAATGGACCAAGAATCCAAAGAGCTAGTGGTTGGCTTAGATTAGGAACGTGAAGAATAATCATTGCAATAACCTCCAAATACGGAAAACCTTACCCAAGACTTGGCCTTTTCCAACATTTTCTTACTCCCACATTTATTTGTAAAAAACACCAAGGGTAAAGAACGCTTAATGGACTATACATAGTCTCATGTGGTGACTTCTAGTGAATATGTAAGAATCATGTGGCAAAAGGTCATGGACAAGGAAATAGTAAACAAAATCTTGACCATATAATAGAATCATGGTAAAAATTGGCCTATTGCATTAACTATGCATTTTGATGATGATTATTAGAGCACCACATGGATGATCAAAACATCACAATTAAAGAGGACCACATGGTGATTGGAAGAGGATGGAGAACATTTGATAATAATTTTGTAAAGATCATCAAATAACACAATGCGAATAGTCACTCGTGAGCAAGGCGATGAAGTTGGAGAGGATTGGATTGTTGCAAAACCTAACATAAGCAATTTAGTTGCACCAATGAAGAAAATAGTGGTGCCAAGCCATGAATGTTAGAGATTTTAGGGTTTTCCAAATTTACCTCTACCTATGACTATTGATCTCTAACCTAATTGTTTTAGTTAAATCTTGACCACACACAAAGGTGTGTATAATAATGCAATAAAAATGGCACAATATTACTGTATTGGTTATGTGCAACCAATGCTATTGGATTGTTTGCTTGTAGGAATGAGATTATATGTTTAAGTGTCACAAAGTGTATGGGTAGAACTATTTTCAAAAAAAATACCCCCCTACTTATAAACTTGACATTTCATTTTTTTTTGTTTTTTTGAATTGAGTGTTTTCCATGACTATGGGTGCACCCAACACAATTGTACAAGTTTTCTTTGAATTCCAAATGCAACCAAACAATGCCTAAGGATTTACAACTCATTGAGACATTAAATGTTCAATGATAGGCGTAGTTATCCTATCTTTCTTCATAAATAAATAACATTGTCAAATGTGCTCCAACAACATGTCCACGATATATGTTTTTTCAATCAATTTATATGATTATGGTAAACTCAAATGCTTTCAAAAGTTGCAAAGTGAGGATTATTATTCCAATTTATAATTTTGGTCAATGTTAAGACTTGATTTTGTGGTGAAAATAAAAACCAATCCAATCACTTACTAAAGAGAACTCTTGGAATTTTGATGTTCATGTAAAATGCATCTTAATATATTACATCTCACAATCAACCAAGTTTTTATTTATTTGTGTTCAATTTGCTCACAAAGGTTGGGATTCAAATGATTCAACTTATAAGTGATTGGGTGGTTTGCTTTTTTTTTTTTTTTTAAATTTAAGATGACAAAAGGTTGAAAATTTTGAAACAAGTTATAAATGTTATGTTGCATAATGAATTTTGATCATAAATATTGTGAAATTGGTTGGGAAAATATGCACACAATTAAAAGTTCAAAAACATGAATGGTTAATAAGATTTGAAGTTTTCATTAAAAAAAATTGGTGTTAACCAAAGTTGTCACAATTAAAAGGCTTTTCCTCTTCACATTACAAATATTGCTTTTTCTACACATGGATTATGTATGGTTGCACCATTGACCTACTTGGTTGGCCACCAATCCTAATCCTATTCCAACTTGAAATGCTTAATTTCAAAACGTTTTGTGGAATTGGTGTATCCACTTTTGTTTAGCCACAATTAGATTTTATGGTATTTAAATTTGAATTCAATTCAAGTTGCATGCAATCTCATCCTATATTTTCATTCACATGGAACTTAGTTTTTAATTTTTTTCATCAATTTATTAGCACTAGTAGTGCATAACATTGAAAAGCCCAAGTAAACTAATTCTAGCGACAATGGTATTATCAGATTTGGTATAGGGGGACAACTATAAGGTCAATACTAAATAAGTTTCATCTTACCAAAATAGATTTTGGTTTTGAATTTATTTATAAGTGGAATGGAAAGGTGTCTTTTTAGATTTGCTTATTTTTTCAACATCATAATCGCAAACGATGGAAATGGAAATGGGAGCAAATTTTCAATATCTTTTGTAGAAGTTTACATCCCATTTCTTTTCAATTGAATTTGAATCCAATTGAATTTTGTTGAATTGGAATTGGAATTCAATTCCATTCATTGTATTTGGATTCAATTGAATTGAATATGAATTCAATTGAATTTGGACTAAAATCAATTGAACTTCAATTCAATTAAAATTGCATTCAATGTCATTCAATATTTTTATTTGAATGGAAATTAAGTTTCATTTTCTTTTCATCATTTCATTGTCACTAGCGGTGCCTTGTAATGTGAAGCCCACTTTTTAGTAATTGAATACACAAAGTTGGTGGAGGCATGGAGTTTTAAATCCATGTGTTATGTTAGTACCAATTTATGGGTGAAGCCAACATGGAAAAAATTCTTTAATTTGAAACTCAATACCAAGAGTTCAAATCTAATCCAATAGAATTAAGAATGAAATGAGTATGAGTGCCATAAGACAAATTTCAACCCAATTGAAATACAACCATTAAGCAAAAAAAGGTAGATATAAGTAGCAAATCAAATGAACTTGTTCAAAATTTGAGACCAAATAGTTACATAAAATAAACTCTAAAAATGTAGTTTTCAATACAATTGTTACATTTTTAGTCATTCCTCACTTAAATTAATTTTCTAATATGTAGGTTTTAGCAAATTTAGGATTTTTAGAGTTTAGAAAGTTAGTTTTTGTAAATAAAAGAATATGTTGTATGTAGTATGTAATTTCTAAATTCTAAAGTTTAACAAAAAAAATAAAATCATAATATAAAAAAACGCAAATAAATGTTGACCTAGTCCTTAATCCTTGTTTCGAGATTTGGGTTTGTGTTGTTATGCACTACCAATGATGTTCAACTTTTTTTTTTTTATTATGCTTTCATATGGTTTTCAATAATTCATCATTATTTATGTTAGTGCCAAGTTTAAATTGAATTAATATAAATATCATGGGCATAAAACAAACACATGTTAATTTATCTTTTCATATCCATGTTGATGAGTAGGAAAACAAACTAAGGTAATTATAGTGTGAATAATGAAATAGTGAAAAGATGGAGGTAGTTATTAAGAAAGGAATGGGGGGTACCTAGACTTCAAAATGAGATAGTTGTCTTTGGAATTGTCTTTGTAAATGTCTAGGTAAGGTTGGACTACCATATGATATGATAGGAAATCTCTTTGGAATTGTTGAAGGAAGGTCATATGATAAATTCCAAAAAAAATCTTCTCATAGCTGAAATTAAAAAATGATTTTTCTTTTTTTTTGAAGATTCACAATACACAAAACTCCAAGTAGACGGGGGAAAACAAGGAAGATCATCATACGATAAATTCCAAAAAAAATCTTCTCATGACTGAAATTAAAAAATGATTTTGTTTTTTGAAGATTCACAATACACAAAACTCCAAGTAGATGATGGGGGGTGGGGGGGGGAACCTTTTGCCAATCACCACTCATGTAGAGGTGAGCAAGGTGGAAAGATAGACTCCCTTTCTAATGGGGACTATTTGGAATATTTACTTTTTCAGGCTAGCCAAATTCAAATCATCTCCAGAATTTCATCCGCCAACCAAGGATGTAATTAATGGACGGGCACGTCCATTGGGGTTTTATGTTCTAAGGGAGGTTCCCCTATGAGTGCGTTCTCCTAAGGGGAGGGGCACCCAAGGGTGGGTGTGTGAACCCGAGGGTGTTCCCGACGCACACAAGTATGGGAACTTCCCCTTATGTAAACAACTCTCTTTTGTTTTCCTTGCCTTTTTTCCCCATTTCGTCAAAAAGAAATAATTCCATGGGAACGTGGGAACATGGAAAATTGAGAGAGCTCCCTTTGGGATAATGTCCTAGGGGGAGATCCCGCAAAATACACCCAGAAATAATAAAAAGGGAGTTGTTTATGTTGTCATAATTAGAATCTTTGATCCCGAAAGCACCTTACGGATTCGTAAAGTGCCTCCGAGGCTATAATGCTCCATTGGAGGATGGACTATATGATACGAGGAAGATTATGTTCTGTAATGTACTCCCAAATACGAAAGACAAGTTGCGTCAGAATTTGTCAAGAAACTTACGTGGCACAAATCTCAGCCATCGGATTTGACGGAGTGCGCCCCCACTGTTGACAATGAAGGAAGTGGGCTCTTACGAACTTGCAATGCAAATACGGGTGATGTTTCAGAAAACAGAATACCCGGGGCCGCAATGTTGTTACGGCCGAAATGGTGCTTTTCACACTCCTTTTTAAAAAAAACCTGGGCCTATTGTAGCTAAGCCAAGGAGGCAATCATCCAGAAAATAATTTAGCCAAATTTAATTTGGCTACAAACTATATTATGAAACTAGAAAAAAAACACAAATTATTTGCTTAATAGTTGCTATCCCAAAATTTTGATGTTGTAAAATAATAATAACAATTAGTTGATAGTTTGAGTTTGGTGTTGCCTAGTGTAGTATTCCTAGGCATATATTTTATTTTCGACATTTGATCTTAAGCATGCCATTGGTTTTATTTTAAAATGAGAGCTTAACAAAAAAGATTAAAACACATAAGATATCAAAATAGATATATCATACACAAGGTCCTTTGTATGTTTCAAATTTCAATACCAAATGAATACTAGTTCATAACAATACGTTTTGCTAATGATTTGTAAATAATTTTTAATAGGTTATTATTGACCACCAATTGTGAATGTTGGTTTTGTTTTGCCCCTTAAGACGTAATGCTCATAATTTTTAAAAAATCATACTTGTTCCCCTACTTAAAATTTGCCTTGAACGCCTTTTTTCTTACCACAAGACTAGTTTCATTCATTTGATTTGTTGAAGGAAATAGTCTTTTTATTACCATATTGAAGAGTTAATATTTGGATCTAGTATTCTTTTTCTAATTTTATAACATAGACCACTTGGTTGGTTATGGTTAAATATTTTTTTGATTTTTAAAATTCCACAATAACCACTATTTTGCTATGGTTTGAATTTTCCCACTTTCTTCTTTTATGATTTTAATGTCTTCAATCTCATTTTTGAGAAAGTTGAGTTTGATTTTGAATTTCACAATGGATAGGCTAGGATTCTCCAAAGAATGATTGTTCATCACAAGTTAGTTTAGTTCGCCCTTGTCACCAAAAAAAATGTTATGTTGTAAATGACATGATCCATGACCATTTTTTGGGAAGAAAAAAAAAAAACTAAGAAAATTTTAGGTAACCAATAAATGACAAAGAGTCTAACAAGACATGTTTATAAAAAAATGGTTTGTTTGTTTGTCTTGCTTGTCAAAGAGAAGATAAGACACACATAATTTCTTTCAACCACACCTGAAATAGAAATTGATAAATTATTATATTTTTTAAATCATACAATTTAACAAAAAAAATGTAATATAAACCCCTCTAGTTTGTAAAGGTCATATTTAGTACAACCTATGTTGTTCACAAGTCCCCCAACATGGGATGTTTTGCAACACATCTCACAATTGGGCTTTGAACTTGGGTGGTGGGCATACTTCCTTTGAGAATTAATGCTTGTATGCAAAAAAAAACCACTGCTTAATTTAGACCCATCATCCAATCTATTCTCTTCCTTATTAATGCTAATGCCCTAAATGTCCTAAGAAGATGCAGTTGCAAAACGTTTGGGAATTGGATGAAGTTTTTAATGAGTTCTAGAACTAGATTTACCAATAGGGCTCATTTTTTCAGCTTCTACACCTTTGGGTCCACTTTTGGACTATGTATTCATGAAACATAATATAGAATCACATTGGGTCATGTTATTAACTACAATTTTGAATGTAGTAGCCTTGGACCAGCTCTCTAGCATACTCATTTTGGTAACCCATTTTTTAATTTGGTCACCAGCATCCCTAAAACTCTTCCAAAAACAATTCAATTCTGAGTCTTTTGACAGCATAGTTCAAAGTATATATATGCATTCCCATGTGTTGAAAATGATTGACTATGATTTAACCCATTTTATCCCTTGTCCGTGCCTTGTCCAAATGGATTATGATATGTGTTAGATGTAAAGAAAAGACCTTTGTTTCTTTTGGTGCCTTTCAACTTATGTGTGTCCCAACTCTTTTCCCTACCCTAGTGTTTTTTAATAGACTCCTTGGACTTGGGTTGAAAACGTATTAAGATTGTCATTACCTCAATGGTTTGAGCTGCTAGTTTAGTTTTGCATCATGGATTGTTGATGGGCCACACAATCTATCTATAGATGCATCTTGTAGTAGGGCTCTATTGTAATCTGGGCTTTTGCAAAATGCGAGGTAGATTTTGTGTTCTTTTGGGTGAAAAAGGTAGATTTGGAAGCTAGTGAAGACTACTAACGAAT
>Ga0116229_10015183_pt1 | contig 10551 bp, 11 predicted proteins | sample S1TSphgellanicum_3_FD_87313 | JGI IMG/M metagenome (GOLD analysis project Ga0116229, IMG submission 87313) | Host-associated microbial communities from peat moss isolated from Minnesota, USA - S1T2_Fc - Sphagnum magellanicum MG | ecosystem: Host-associated > Plants > Peat moss > Unclassified...
AAAAATCAAACTATGGAAGAAGATAGAAATTAACTATTGTGACCTAACAAAAAATTGCCAAGGATCTCAAGAATTAACAAATATTATCTGCAGAAATGTCTAATTCAAGATAACTTTAAAAGGAAACAAAATTGTACAAACAATTAAAGCTTGATAACACATTTTCAAAAATCAAACTATGTGAAAGATAGAAATTAACTAAAAGAACTACACAACTTAATTCTCTTGAGGCTTGGACATTAAAAAGCTAATTAAGAAGACGTTGGAGCCAATGTTCCAGCATTTGTTAATATTCTGACGTCAATGTTGTAGCAGTTATTAGTAACTTGGGGGCCAAACAACAAGCCAAAAATCCTCGAAGTTGGCTTCCAGTTTTTTCAGCCCTGACTCCTAGTGTAAAGCGGGCCTTAGACTATTTGTTATGCTTCTACTACCAACACGTGTAGATCCAGATTCCTGGTACCATCCGTGTGCCTTCTATTATGCCTTCATGGTACTCAAAAATGTACAACCTGATTGCCTTTCCTGTGACTGCAACGGAGAGGGAAAAAAAAAAATCGAAAAAAGAAGGCTTTCTAGGACATTCAGTAGCTCCCTAATACTTACCTTTTGTGTCTAGAATCTTCAGTACCTCCTGATATGGGTGGCGATTCTAGACCCAAGAGTGAAAGCCAGTTAAACTGAGCTGGAAGATTGACACATGACCTATATTCATTCCATCCTCCAGCACAATGTTTGCTTTGGAGAAGAGATTTATGTAAATGTCCTCATAGAATACCACCCTGTTTGAAAGGGATGGATTCGCGTCCATGACGCCGCCCGATGTCCAAACCATAAAAATGGTGGCCTTTTGTACGTGTCCTGATAGTTAACGGCGGTGGAACCCCATGAGATGGGCTTCGTAGGGGACGCGGATCTTCACTTTGCCTTCGTAAGCCGTGATGTGGGCATTGACGCTCTTCTTCGGGACCAGGCGGAGTTGAACGGTGTGCTCCTCGGCAAGCTCGTCCTTCTGGCTGTTAGAGCCCGCCTCGTCCCACTGTCTGCTGTAAGACATGCTCAGCTCTCGCTCAGAACCTGGAAAAATGTTGTACTTGACTTTGAACCCCAGGTCGATCTTGTTACTCATGGACCAAAAACTCGAGCTGGTGTTGATGGGCTTATTGGGAGTTGATGTCGAGGCATTCAGTTTCACTATTGTTTGTATAAGTCCATGACGCTGACCTGTAAGGCACCAATATTGTGAACTCAGTGATCCTGATGTCGATAACCTTCAAAACGACTTCCACTTGCGCCCCAGTTGTATGTTTTGTACAGGTCATCCCATGGCGTAGGGCTGAGAAGGTAGACGTCCGTCGGCCATTCGCCGTGGTACAACTCCACGCCCTTCTTCAGGGCGTTGTCATCAAGCCCAAACGTTGTTCTGTGTGCATCGATGATCACACGGCTGCTGGATCCGGAAGCAGATAGGGCGGATTTTGTCCCATGTTCTCCTAGCTGTATCTGGATTTCGAAACCGGCCATGATGATGAGGATCTCCTTTCAAGTGCAGGTCTGGCTCTTCAGATGACAACTCGTTGCGATGCACCGGATCGTGTGGTGCACGACTGCTGCAAATTCATGCAATGCACTGATACAAATTTATGTGAGCCTGACTTGGCAAAAGATCAAATGCAATCGAATTACAAACTTCTTTTTTTTTTTTGGTTCCGAGCATCAAGTGATTTAGGTTTTCTGACGACATGTTCACTACATACATGTTCATGAAACAGAAGCATTGCTACACTAGTCATGACGAGAATGAGAGAGGAGAGCAATGCAGGGCACACCGTATTTAAAATTTGAAGGCTGTTCACTTCTTCCGATGGATTCTTGGTCGAAAGCTGCTGGCCATCGTTTCATAGGATTTTTCTCAAGCGCCCCTCAAGAAAAGGGAAACCGTCCACTTGGACGTCATTAGGAAGATTTGGCGAGATCTGGCTATAAAACAAATATGAAGTTTTATATTCCTGGCTACATACTGGAGGCTAAATATAGGGATCTGGGGAAAAAAAAAAAAATTCTCACTCCTGGCGATTGAAAACCTCAAATTAAAAATAAAAATTTTAATTTGAAAATCTCATTATGAAGGAAGGTAATTTGTTTGTTTCTATCATGTCAAAACCACAAAGGCCTAAGGTTGTGCTCTTGGTATCATTGGAAAGCTTTGGATGCGTAAGGGTGCACCAAGTTGATTTAATAATGTTATTGAAATTTGAGTACTATTTCAGTGAAAATTTAATGAAAAATCTAATTTTTAAAGTAAATTTGGTGTGTGTTTTCACAAGATATTATATTATTATGTAAAGGTACATTATACATGATTACATCATTTTGAAGGCATTTCAAGTTTCTTAAAAAAATGAAAAAAACAACAAAAGCACTAATTACAATGTTTTATGCATTTAAAAAATATTTATATTCATTATATTCTATCAAAATTATTTCACATGTTTTCATAATTTTTGAACTTACGATGTGATTTTTTTAAATTTTTGATAAATAATAAAATACAATATCTACTCAATGGCATAGGCCACACTAGAATAAAAATTAGTGTGGTTATGTTATTGGCCCAAGTATGAATTCTAAGAAATTTTTTTTGATTTTTTTTGAATTTTCAATGACAAATATTATTCATAATTCAATACCTCCCACACCTTAGGTTTAAAATTATGAAGTCCTGACATAAAATCCTACTCATTAATAATATTCCAAAAATACCAAAAGTGCACCTCAATTTTTAAAATGTTTGGTTTTGATTTTATTGAAATTTCAATGACAAAATTATTCAACATTGAATTAAATCATGCATTGTAGGTTTAAACATTTTTAAAAAGTTGGGGCAAGCTCTTGTGGAAAGCCCTTTATGAGTGGATTTTTATTAGGTGATTTTACAATTTTTAAACCTAAGGTGAGGAAGATATTGAATTTTGAGTAATTTTCTGTTATTGGAAATTAATTTTAATTTTTAAATATTTTTTTTCTCAATTAATCTCTATCTTCAAGTCCTGTTCACGGGTTCACACTAGGGCCAGTGGCACCGGCTACACTAGTAAAGATGAAGTATTAACCAGAGCCCGAATAAAAACTGGGGAGAAGGTTGCACAGAACCCAGTGTGAACGGGGTCAAAACAATCCCTAGGTTTTCTGGTTTTAGGGTTTGGAGTTTGGAGCACCATACGCAATTCCAGATGCATTAGGGTTCGAAGAAGAAGGAAAGTTGTCGCAATTTGGAGTTGCAAGCATTTGGATCTGAGCAGGGAGAAGCTCGTGCTACGAAGCCTCTGCTGCATTAGGATCTAGAGGCACGCGGATAAAATTTTCAAGCCTGTGGTGGATCGAAGAAGAAGGAGCGCGTTCTGTAAGCTTTTTGTAGATGTGGCAGCAGAGTTTGGAAATAGAGCCGGGCAATTGTGTGGTCCGTTGAAGACCACGAAGAGGAGGAGGAAATCGGTGAGGTTGTGTTGTTGCTGAGCTATGGATGGTTTGTATGGCGAGGATGCAACAAGCAAGGGGGGAGAGGGGGTGACGAATCCATTGGTAGTATGGAGAGATAACTTGGGTCGGAAGTTGCAGCATTTTCTAGACAAGTCGACACCGCATCCTGTAGCCCGCTGGATTGCATCGTTTGTGGTGGCTGCCATTTATTGTTTGCGGGCTTATTACATCGAAGGCTTTTATATTGTCACTTATGGTCTGGGGATATATTTGCTGAACCTGCTCATAGGGTTTTTGTCTCCACAAGTCGATCCAGAGAGTGAAGGCCCTGGCCTGCCATCCAAGGAAACTGACGAGTTCAAGCCGTTCATTCGCAGGCTTCCGGAGTTCAAGTTTTGGTACGTGGCTAGTTTCTGCCAAAAAATTCGATGTCTCCTAATTGGCCCTTCTGCATCAACATGCATTCCCTATTCGTATTGCGGTTCTTTCCACACATGAAGTCCTGTTTATTTCCTACTGATGATAACACAGATTCACGGCAGCTGCTCCAACCAGTACCTCTTCTTGTTTGATTCACCATGTCCAGAGTTTTGGCAGATTGTGGCCTGTTCTCTGTTCTCATGTTTTGGACATTCTGCGGTGACCAGCTTGTGCTTTGCTTGCATATAAATGCTAAATCCATGCCGTTATTATGTATTTTGGATGTGCAGGTATGCACTGACAAAGGCATTTTTGGTGGCTTTTTCACTTACCTTTTTTGGCATATTTGATGTGCCAGTGTTTTGGCCCATTCTTTTGCTCTACTGGCTTGTACTATTTGTGCTCACAATGAAGCGACAAATTAGGCATATGATTAAGTACCGTTACATTCCATTCACTGTGGGCAAGCAGGTATGCATTTCACCCTAGGTAAAGTGGCTTCATGTATTTTGAAGTTGTGCAGTTTTGGGGTAAAGCTATATGGGCATCTTGGAAAGAGGAAAGACTGTTGAGACAAAGAGAGTTAGCAAGGTTTATTTTTGTGCATCAATGTCAACAACTACTGTTCTTGTGCCATCAATGGGCTGCACATAAATGTGGTGGAGAATGGTGATTGGGATGGGTTCTTGGTGAGTGCAGCGATACACAGGGAAGAGGCAGGCTTCTTCTGACAAGGCAAGAACTTCTAAAGATTAGTTGCGCTATCACATGCATAGAGACTCTCCTTTAGGTTTTGGACATTCTAGTGAGACTGTTTGGGGAGATGTAAGGTGGGAAAGTGGATAATCAGGTTCCTTTCTGTCTCTCTTCTGTAAATGCTTGTTCTGTTGTCTAGGTCTTTCTCTTTGGGGCTATCTCATTTTTTTGCTTCTTTTTTAGGGGATTTTGCAGCAGTTGGACACTCATTGGTGCCTGCTTAGCTCTGGATTCTCTGCCATTCTGAACTGCTTTATAATTGTTGAATTAGTCTAAAATGCCAAACAGTAGGTTTTGGATTCACTGGATAGATCAGATAGGGTATTTGACAAAGACAAGGGCAGCAGATTCCAAGTTTGGTGCATGCTGGTTCAGATGAGAAGAGTTATGTCATTTGAGGGTCTTACTTTGTAACTATAATGGTTTGAAACACAATTCTTTCATCCTACTTTGTGTCATTCTATCTTTAAAGGAATGTACTGTCAAGTTCAGTTGGAGTCTTAGCATGAGATCTGTCGTTGGGTTCTGTGTTTGGCTTTCCTTCCCTGTTACTGCAATTTGTCATCACCATAGGAATACATGAATTCTGGGGGAATCTGGAAGTCATACTGGGCCCTGAGGTGGTTCTTGAAGTCTTGTGATAGTTGGCCACAGATTAGACATTATGACTTACTCCTGTCATCCATCTTATCAAATTTTCCTTTCCTTATCAAGTCAACAGGTTATTGTTTAAGAAGCCCATGAACCTTGCATTCACTTCTTTCCTCCCTTGTCTCATGTGGCTGGTTCCTGAATACAGTCAATCAGCCCAAATTTGCTAGTTTTTTTCCCATACAAATGCAGATTGAGGGTATTTTTTTGAGCAGCATTATTCAGTTGTCAGCCATCTTAGCACCCACTGAATTTCAGCCATATCATATTGCCCTTCCATTTGATGGACAGATTGATGTACATGATGAAGCCTAGTATTAGAACCTCTTCTACTATTTTTGACTTGAGATATCTGATGTCTTGAACCAGGTCATGCACAACTTGTCTGGAGAGTTGATGGATGCAGCAGTGAGCCTACTACAGCCTGTTTCCAGCAGCGAGGATACTGAAATCACAGTTGATTCACAACCTGTTCCACTAACACAAATTTGATATTTAGGGATAGTCACATATTGAAAGCCCACCAGCAAACTAATTGATCAACCATTGATTGTCAGAACCCACACTTTGCCTCTTCTGTTTCTTATAACTAGTTTGGAGCTGCTGTGTTGCAGAAATGAAGCTATGCTGAACACTTCTTCCAGAAATTTTTCTTCCCAGCTGAGAGCACAAAGAGAGTCCTGTTGTCGATGGATTGTAAAAATGAGCTGTCCATGTTTCTCAGCCTCTGCCATCTGTACAATAAAGTAGAGACTACCCTGTGAAGTTCAATTTCTAGCATACATGTTTGGTTCTATTCCAAGTGCACAGCAAGTGTACATAAGACTTCTCAGTAATAATTTTGAGCAGTGGATGAGCAACACAGATACCAGTGATTATCCTCGTACAGTGTTTATTGGTTTGTATTTCTTTGCAGTCCTTTGTAGTTCCCCTCTAGTTCCCAACAATCACCATATGTACAAAGGCATTGCATTGACCTAAACCTTGCAGGAAACACATCATACTTCACTTTTGACTACACATAATGACCATGGTGCAGGAGGCAGTGCAATTTGAGGGTGCCTTACAATATGCAATTCCCACTCCAGACTGGAGTAGGGATCTTATGTGTAAGCGCCCTAGGGTGGGGGTGTAAGGTGATCTGCAGTGTCACTAGTCCCTCGGTTGTTCTGCAGGGGAAGGCACCTGTCAGTACCTGTCAGTGCCTTCTGCCCTGGACTTTGGGCTCCACCCTCAGTTCATGGGCATGAAGGCACTGACAGCAGTGCTTTCCCCTTATACATTGAACCTTGAGTATTACATTAGGAATAGTCTTGAGGGAATTTTTTGAAGTGTGAATGTGACACCAATAGGTGCCCCTGTGCTGCATGATTTTACATGTGTTATTATTAGCAATGTGCTAGATAATTTATTGGGATTCCTATTGTTCTTGTGTTTTTCTTTAGCACCCCAGTTTGTCTTGCGTTATTTGGGTCGGAAATCTGTGGGCAGGTAGGTCATTGTAAAGGAATGCAGATCGCAACACCTAGGGTTAGGGTCAACACTCATTGCGCAAGTGTCCACCGCCATAGCAATTCAATAGATCGATCGCCCAACAACAGAAATAGATTTCGGCAGTTGCTGTGTTGCAATCCTCCCAGGAGGAGGACCTTCTTACTCCGCAAGATCATGGGCGCACGTACAGATTAAAAATTACGTAACTGGAGCTACCTGATTTATTTATTTTTTTCCAACAGGGTGTCAGCAAGGGTGTAGTTGTGGAAGAGCTGCTGGCAATGATTGCTTTGAAGAGTGCCTCATTGACTTTGTGCTGTGTGTTGGAGACGTTTGCTTGGATGAAGACACGTTTGAGGCTATAGCAGTAGGGATGAGTGCTGGGCCTCCGAAATACGTGTCGGAACCTAGCGGACATATCCGTGGCAGGGTTTCAAGAAGGCAAGGAAACACCTCTCTGGAGGCTTTGAAAGTGAGAAGGAGTATAAACCCTTCGGGCAGGGATGGAAAGCTCCCCTTTTGAAGGTGTTGGGAGGTGGGGAGTTGGAGCCATTTCTGTAGCTGCTGAGGAGAAGCTGAACAGCCTGGGCTGCGACTATGAGATTCTTCCCAGTTTTCAGTTTTTCTCACCGTCAGGCTGGAGTTTGAAGGAGGCAAAATAGTTGTAGGCGATTTTCAGGAATTTCAAGCTAAAGAATGGGATCTGGTCGCCAGTTTTCATTTTGATGGATGGCGTTGTTTCTGTGATGTTGTTTGAAGAGTGACAGATTTTCTGAGGGTGAGAAGTGGCATTAGCCATCGTTGAGGTGAGGTTGGGCATGTTTCTCAGGTGCGTCTTTTCCTTTCTTGAACCCTAAAATTGGAAATTATCGTTGATTGTTCTTTCCAGAAGACCTAGATAAGGGGGTTAATGCTGCCATTGGAATTTGCACAATTACAGTAATGATGAAACACATATCCAGTGCCTCCCCAAGACAGGTTAATTAGTATATGGGTGCAGGGCCTACTATGAATTTGGTGTACTTTGGACATTTGGTGTGGTCAATGGGATTTCCTTTCTGGCTTTCTTCATGTGATGACAGTCTTCAAACCATTGTAGTCCTACATCTTCTCCAGCGAATCCATCGACAAAGGCAGTGTGTGATCTTCTGAATACTGTCCTCTCTTTTCAAGCTATGGGTTCTTGTAATATTGTGGATTTTGAGTAGCTAGTTAGAAGGCCAAATAATAGTTGGGGAAAAGAAATTTAAAGCATGGTGGTAGTAAAGTTGAACAATGTGATTGAGAGTAATGTGAGTTCTCTTGACTTTGTGCTACTTGCAACGAAACCTTTGAGATGAGTATGGTGTTGGGGCCATGGAACCTAGGGACAGAAATTGAATATGGAGAAAGTCTTTATGAAAGTGGTCTATCTACAGAAAAGCATTATTGGTATTCAAGATTGTACATAAGGTATATTGCTGTGTGCTGGTGATTCTAGAAATCAATATAGTGAACTAGGTTGTTTGATTTGTGCAAACCCAGGGGTCAGAGCATGTCACAAATCATGCCACATTTAATTCTTTGCGCTGTTTTATGTTTTGCCATTTTAAGAGTGGTTCTGGATCTGCACTCAAGTCAGCCCCACTATTGTCTTGTTATAAGTATTGGTGCAAAAGTCATGTGTCTTCACTGGTGCCAATGTGATGCCTTCTAATGCCCAGCTGCCATATATGGTCAGAGGTTGACAGAGGTGTTTTTTGCTCTAATGATGTGATGCGCAATTGATATGAAGAACTTGAGGAGAAATTGTACCTTTCTCAATTACAGTTTCCAAGTGTGTTCAGATCATGAGGAAAATTGTAGCTTCTGGATTATAGTTTTTCAAGTGTGTTCAGGTCACAAATTGTGCATCATTTTGGCCAGAGGATGTGAAAGACAAAAAAACTTCAAAGAGTCCAGTGCTCTTCTGGAAATGTTAAGAAAGAATGTGTAACTATGAATTGCACAACAGGGAAGATTTGTAGTTGGGGGTCAATCAAACAATTTGATGGTTGTGAAAGGTCTAGCCTTACATTTGTGCTTTCAGGATTTCCTCTTGATTGTAGTCTATTGGTCTTGTGGAGCTGCTGCAAGGAAAGGTGACCTTCAGCTGCACAGTTGCAATGATTGTCACAAAGGGTTTGTGCTGCATTATATGGCCAGTGAAGTCAATGTTATTATGCATAAGTTGTAGGATGGAGTGCTGGGATGAAAATTGGAGGGAAACCTGATCCGAGCAAAGCATGGGCAGGATGTCTTGCTATATTTGAGCTTGTGATGATGATGTGCCACATTCCCTCGAAGAAATTGTTCAACTAGTATTTGCATAAGTAATTTCTCCACATCAGACTTTTGATGAAGACCTTACTGGTCATGCACTATACAGTGTCGAGGGAAATCTCAGTCCTGCCACCTGAAAATTTCTCATTCAAAATACCACAAATGCCACAGTTGTTGGATATATCCGAGAGTAATAAAAAAGTGCTACAAAAACCCAATCTCCCCTGAATTCAAAGTCTCAAGCACCCAAAGTGAACAAATTCAAGCAACAGAAATACTTGTAGGCAGCTCAACGTGCTAGAAGCATTTTTGCAGCACATGCACCACATGGGGCTGGCACCTGTAGATTCGCATGCAACAATCTCTGGACTCACAATTGACCACTTTTTGGACTGTTGCTGAAGTAAAATTGTACAGAAAAAACGTTGTGGCAGCAGCAGCCCCTTGTGTTTTCTGATGGATGATGATCATGATGATACAAGCTCTGAATTCCTACTACTTCCCTTTCCTTTTGCTACAAGCTTGGGAGCAACTAGGGAAAATGACAATGGGAGGACACAACAGACTTTATGCAAACCGTGCACACAGAGAGTAGTCCAAATCAGTTCTTTCTGAGATGGTTCTCGATTGCAGGTGAAGAGAAATGAAATCTGTCGGCACAGCAAAACCCTAACGGCGGCAGCTCTCGGCGAAACCCTAGCAAAACGCGGAGATTTTTATTTCACTGCGAAGAGAGAGAGATCTTCACATTCTCTCCCTTGAAGAGTACGTCGGAGTTCTCTTGCGGATTGCTCCCTGGCAAAGAAGAATTACCACCAGCCATAACGCACTTCCATGTACTTGGCTTTGAGCCACCTGCAACTGCTTCTCAGGGTGTGTTTCACCTTGCCTTCCACTGTGAATACCTTATAGGTCGCAACACGCTTCTTTCGCTTCAGCTCCGGGTCGGCGTACACGCTCCAGGAGGAATGCGAGTTTTTCCCTTGTACCTGTCCCTTCCATGTGTAGGACGACTCCGGACTTGTGCCTGGATGCTGCTGACTATGTCGTCGTTGTTGTACCGCCATTCTGAAAAACCAAATCTCCGTGCGACGATGGTTTCTCGAGTGGTTCCGACTGCTGCTGCTGCTGCTGTTGGAGATGCTCAACAGAACATCTCTCTCGGAGTATCCGGTTTCTTTCTCTCCTTGTGAAGGTGCAGCGCTACAAGTTTCCTGCAGCTCACAAGAAGGTTTTCAGAGCACTATTTTCCGTCTTCAAGAGAGATAGAAAACAAGAGAGTCTAAGAAACTCTGACGTTCCACCCTCAAACTTCCAATGCTGAATCCGAGAAGTAGCAGCAGCGGCTCCCTCTTTGAGAGCTCGAAGCCGCGGTTATCTCCCAACTTCCACAAACAGGTGTGGAAAATTGTCTATTTATCTGTGCAATCAACAACAAACAAACAAACA
>Ga0116229_10015184_pt1 | contig 10550 bp, 3 predicted proteins | sample S1TSphgellanicum_3_FD_87313 | JGI IMG/M metagenome (GOLD analysis project Ga0116229, IMG submission 87313) | Host-associated microbial communities from peat moss isolated from Minnesota, USA - S1T2_Fc - Sphagnum magellanicum MG | ecosystem: Host-associated > Plants > Peat moss > Unclassified...
CAAGGGTGGGAAATGACCTGTTCCCAATATTTAATTTTAAATTCCTTTTCTTCCATTTCGAAAAACAAAGGGTTTAATTTTTTCCATAAAAAAACCCATGTTCCCCCCCCCCCCCCCTCCTTTTAGTTTTCTTGTTAGTGAATTGACATCATCTTATCAGTTGATGGCATTCGCACCTTGGTGGACATGGTCATCGCTAATCCCACTCAAGTAGATTTGGTCTCTTGAACTACTTCATCTCATAAGGTGACTACAATGATGGTGGTTCGGGTAAAGGAAGGACTTCACAACAATTGGCATCCAACATACATGTATCCTCCCCTTGCCATAGAGGTTTTTGGATGCCTACACCAACAAACATATGATTTTATTCAGTAATGTGTTAATATGGTATGGTTAGCAAAGGCCACCAACATTTCTACTTGTTATCTATAAGCAGAAAATGTTGGTAGCCTTGTAGAGAGCACATGTTGCTTTTATTTTGAAACGCATTACAAGTGAAGGTTCTTTCAAATTTATTATTCATTCAAGTTTCCTTTCCCTTTCCTTCTTTAAAATGCTTCTTGTGACTAGTGGGGGCTTTGGAACCTATTTTGGCCTTTTGGCCTTTTGTGACCCCCGAATTTGGTTTTTTTATGTTTTATGGTTTGGATTTGGGTCTTTTATCTTTGTTCTTCCTTTCCCCCTTCATTGGGTACTTTGTTTTATGAATTTTACTAGGGTTTTGTCATTGTTTCCTTTTTTTCCTCTAAAAGAAAAATAACCACCTAGAAACCATCTATTTCTTCAAAAGCCTAAACTACTAATTTTATGATTTTGAATTTTATTTTATTTTTAAAATGTGGTTATCAACAAAATTAGATGGTTGCCCAAAATTATTTTTATCAATGTTATGGGGTTTGATTTTGAAAAGAACATTTAGTTTGGTTTATAGTTTATAATTTTTTTAATTAATTTTTCTGTTTAATAACTAGTAGCATGGTTGAGAATGAATGTAAATGGATCTATGAAACCTCAAGTTTTAGAGACTTTGTCCAGAAAATTGAGCATGATCCAATTCCATTTACATTACACCCAACTAAAATTTTAAATTATTATAGTGTTAATTTTGTTCATATATTGCACAAATTTAACATTGTAAGTCATGAAATATATGAACAAAATTAAAGTCATGAACTTGGTTATGCTGAAATATTCACACAATAATTTATCTTAATTTATCTCATGGTCCAAAGATGACATTCATTTATATTGTTTAGTTTTCATCCACAACAAATGTTTGTATAGGTTTGTTGAATAGTAGGCTTGTAGAAAGTTTTAAAAACTTCCATGGCATTTCTTGTTATCCCACTTTCCTCCCTTATATATATATATATATATAGCATAAAAAACCCACTATTCTTAATATAATCACTAGTTTAAGGTATTTTAACTTAACCTTTTTCACCTTGGTATCCATACTTCATATTTTAGTGGATACATCTTAGTTGGTTCAAGGCAATTTACATATTTTGTGTGTTTATTTTCTATGCATGGTTAAGATTATGGTTAATTTGTCACATTATACAAAATTTTCAAGCTTATTATTAAATTTTCTATTTTGCATTGATCATTCTCCATGCCACACATTTTTCATTCAATTTGATAATCATTCATTGGGTTTTTACATGAAGCACACCCTAACCTTGATTTTTGGACCGATATTGGCTTATGACCAACATTGGTGCAAGACAAGTGAGTCAAGCTTTAAATGAATTTGAAAGAACTATATAGGGCCCACAAAATTGAGATTGAAAGTTTATGGGAAGTATATGGGAGTGGAAAGGAGGTTATAATAAAATCTTCAACATGTAGTCCCATTTTAACAATTTGATGTTTCCAATAAATCCCAAATGTTTATATAATGATGTGTGAACTTTGAAAGGGTAAAACATGTATGAACCAAGGTTAGTTGGGAATGATGGTTGAAATGATGAATGTCTTAGGCTTCCACATTAATGACATGCTTGTTGAGATCATGTTGTTAACATTTGCAAATTGTAATATATTGTTTTAGCTAGGTATTTTGTACTACATTCTTATTTTTTGTTTGTTGATCTCCTTGTGGGATTGTGTTTTTCATTTTTAATGTTAAGGTTCCAACAAGAAAGGTTTGGTTGGTGTGGTGAAGTGGTGAACTCACAAGATTTGAATGGATTGTTCCATTGAATAATGCAATGGCAACTACTTTTCAAAAGGTTTTTTAATTGAATGTAGCTACTACACATTAGCAAGTGCATGTGCTCCTCCTATGCACAAATGCATGGACATTACAATGGAGGAAGTAAACAACCTCTTCAATACCTTACGAAAACAACATTAGGAATCAAGGTGATTAAATCCATTTCATGCAAAATTAGGAGAAGTCTTCCCAACAAGCACCTTTCAAAACCACCACAAAAGTTGATAAGTATGGAGAGATGGTATCAAATTGCATTTTGGAGCATAACGTGTTTGAATAAGAAATTTTGTATGATTCTAACCACACAATAATTGTTAGCTTCATTGGAAATAGGGTACTTGAGAACCATATTGTGAACCAACTTCTAATGTTAAACAAACAATTTAAAACATTTGGGAGGTGAAATTTTGAGTTGATGTTGTGAGCAACTTCTATTACTTAACTATTTTTGACCCAATGATACCTAGAAAGTTATTAACATTAACCTTTCAAGAAACTCCACGGGGAACCACAATGTATTGGAAATGGTTTCCTTTGTTTAACTTAACCAATCACACATGATTAATGTTTCCAATATGGGTAATGTTGTGAATCTTCCCATTCAAACTTAAATCCCTAGAAGCAAAGATAATTGTGCAAGTTGGGAAGGTCCTTGTAACAATGACAAGAAGAAGGACCCACATTTTTGCATTACACAAGATTTGGAGGCGGAGTGGTTGGTTACTCTCTCCATCATGGGGGCATTTTAACATGTTGTTTTAAACCAAAATAGAATACAAAAAGTACCCAATATGTTGTCATTTTTTCATAGACTTGCATTAACTAACAAATGAGTGCCCAACATTATCAACAACATGCAAAAACTACAAGAACCATAACCCTAAACATCAAAGAGGAGAAAATCCATTAAAATACACTATCAAATAAAGGGGATGAAATTGTGAAATTAGAACAACTTGGTAAGGGTTGATAACTAAGAAAACAACTAGTTGTGTTTGCCTCATACATGTTTGGTAAAATCTAAAATCATACATGCATGTCTACTATCTTAGGGCAATAATAAAATTTTATCATATAAAAGGCAACAACAATACAAACAAATTAATCAATTCAAACTTAATTTCATTACGATTTTTGTTATTAAATCTTCATCAAAGCCTTATTGAAGTTTTTTAAATAACATCAAATTAATTCAAAACATTGAATTTTATATTAAAATTTTAATTTATTTTAAAATTGATGTGTTTTATTTTAATCAATTATTGCATAATCTTTCAAATCATTTTTTAAAAAATCTCATTTCAATAAATTTAAAAGAATTGAAGCTAATTATTTATATGTTTATAAAAAAAATTCATTTAAAAAATTAGTCATATGAATTGATTTTTACATTTCATAGTGATATGAAACCTCCTGAAACAAAAAAACAACTAACAACCCAAAGGAACAAATGATATAAAAACATGATTAAACCACTTACCCAACAGTCATATTTTGAAACGAAACCCAACAAGTAGATGGGTAGACTTCAAAACAACCCATCAATTGGATACGTGCACCCAACAACTACACGTGTGTCCATTAGCTTGGGGCAACAAAAATGATGGGTTAACCAAGGTCATGAAAAGGGGTTCAAAGTCAAAAACAAAAGACCAAACCTCATTGGAACCAAGCACAAATAGGTCAAGTCAAAAGATGGAAGGCAAGGGAAATATCAACCACCCCATTTTTAGGTCCTAGAATGTGCATTTAGATTATTAGGAACCAAAAACACCACAAAACAAAGTCCTTATAAAGAGTGGATTAGTGAATCAAGTTGACATATCATAACATGATTGTTCATTTGGGGAGAATGTTTTAAGCAAATCATGATTTACAAGTTGGTACTTTTAAAAAAATTGTTATGATTCAAAAAGATGTTGTAATCTATTATTATGTAAATGTGTATTGAAAGAAATTCTCATAAGTATGTCATTTTGAGATAAAGTCAAAACCGTTTAAGAATCCTTTAAGTAGAATAAACATTGGTTGAAAAAAAAGATTGTAATTTTGGATCCCATATTTTTTTTGTCATCATTTTTTACTTTGGATTTTTACAACATAATATGTAATGAAAGGACCTATACAAAAAAATTACAATTTTTTTTCAATGCATCAATTTTGAGGCCATGTTTTTTTTTTAAAATAATGTTTAGCAAAAAAAAAATCTTAATAACATTTATACACCTTAAAAGAAGACCACGGACTATATGGTTCACCTATCAGTGCATGAAAACATAGAAAATTGACCAAATGTAGTTAATTCTCACAACGAAATAATGAACAATTAAGGCAATCAACCTATGTTTGATGCAAGTGAAAATGCTAACATTATAAATGAAGAAAATAAGGTACATATGGCCTAATCACCAAGGAAAATTGGAGGAAATTTTTAATTGAAATGCAATGTCCCTTAGTCCTATGAGCTTTTATCCTAAAACTTGTGTAAACCCTATGATACCATGAAAAAATATGATTTAATTGGCTTCCACTACTTAAAGTTTTGCCCACTTTGTTGTTTCCTTTGCTTCCAAAGCACATTGCTTCACGCATTCCTTTTCAGCTACTTTTGTTGTTTTCTTTATAGGCATGAGTTTCTTGTTTCTTATATTTCCCATGTTCATAGTTTCATAATTATTCGAAAAAAACTTGGAATTGAAGCTATCTCAACAAAACATGCACACATTAACAACAAACAAAAATTATTTGTCCACACTCATAAGATTTAGCAACAACTACACTTGAATTTTGCTTTCTCTGCTATGAGACCAAGGAGACAACATGTGAAGACACAAACAACACAATGATTCCATAACCCTAAAATTTTTACAAAGTGATTTAAATTGTTTTGATATTCATGGTCAATCCACATTGCTCTTTGGTCATTCATGATCTTGCATTTAGATTATCAAATGGCATTGATACATACATATCAACAAAAAACATAAGAAACATCAAGCTAGATGAGAAAAATGTCTTAACATGGTCGGGAGTTGAAATATTGGTGTTTGGGTAGGAACTAAAAAATTAATTCCACTTTGTTGGTAGTTACTTGTTTAGTATCAATTCATCCTAAACCCATCAAACCCTAAACCCTTAACCCCTAAACCTTAAACATGGTAAACTTTAATGTAAAAAACTTTACTTCATACCTACTTAATTAAAAAAAAACATTATAATAAGTTTGCATGTTGAGTTGAAAGTAGGTTCATTTTCTTATTTTTCCTTTGAAAATATGAAAATTTAGCCATACAAGTCTTCATACATTTATGCAAAAAAAATCAAAATGAAAGATTTTTTAATGCATTTTACCATCATTTTTTGACAAGACCCCCAATTTTTTAACCTTAAAAGATTACTTTTGTGGTCTACTTGACCATGCTTTCACCCATTTGCAACATAGTAACCAACATGTTACAAGGGAAAACATATAGGTTAGTAACATCATGCAAGACATTGGTTACATAGACGTAAGGGATGTAGGCTCCACAATGATCCATAGGTACAATGGCTACTATCTAAAGATTGGGCTTATAATATATCATGCAATTAATAGTTAAAAACATTTGTTCAAATGTTCAAATGTTCAAATACATGACTGAGTTTACGATTAGTATTCTAGTCATAAAAAACAAAAATGATTAATAGCCCTAAAGTCATTATAGACAACTTGTTTAGGACAAAAGTCCTTTAGGACATGATGTGGCAAATAACATCCATTAATCATAAAAAACATATGTGAAATCATTAGTGATAGTGTAATCATTGTTTATTTATTTATTTCTATTACAAATTGGACCAAAAAACTTGTGGAACATTAATTTTAAATTTATTGAATTTATTATTATAGATTATGATAGATAACATAAATAATAAAATAATATTTATTTTTAATTATTTTTTGTTTCACTATTTTCCATCCTATCAATTGTTGACATGTGTCACCACTTAATTTAAGTAATCTAGGTTTGTATGGAATATTTGGTCAATATTCCAATTTGTTGACCATAATGAATATCATTTATGAAGTTTGATCCTTGGACCCCAAGGATGGAGTTCAATTCTTTTATTACCAAGCCACCCCACTTGTTGTGTAAATAATCTAATATTTATTCTATATAGATGATATTTCATTTAAACATTACACAAAACCCCAAATTTGATATTTCATATATTCATGATAATTTATTCAAATGAATAAATGGAAAAATATTTATAAATTTCCTTCAATAATGTACAAAATTATATAATTTATTTTTAGAAAATGTAAATCCATTTCAAAAGAAAATTATTTGAATTTTGTTATTGAATAACAATTTAATTACCATTTTTTGGAAAAAATAAATTCAAACACATGATTTGTAAATGGAAAAACCTTCATGACTAATACATGAATAAATAAAATATATTTTTCATATCTTAAACCTTCATTTGATTTAGAATTTTATATTATAAAATTTTATTTCCAAGATATTATAATTTTGCTAATAACTTTTAATTTAGATGCATGAGTCCATATAATTTATCCACATAAAATACTTATAAACATATCATAAATCAGTTATACATATATATATTCTTAATATTATTCATATGAAATATGATGTATAAATTTAATCTAAGTATTTTAATTTAATAATTTAATAATATTATTTTATTTTAATTCATTTTTACACATCTAATCTAATATAATTGTGTAATAATATGTTTTTACACGTGTAAAATAAATTTATTTATTTACATATTTATAGTATTTGAATTTTTATTTAAATTTATGATAATAATTTAATGTAAAAATAAATTATAGATCTTCTGCATTTTACACTTCTATTTTATTTTAACATTATAATATAAATTTTATAATATATCAAATATATTTAAGGTATGCATATATATTTTAAATTATCATGTGTTTTTATATCAAATATATGCAATAAAGGCTCTTATATTACCTATACATATAATATTAATCAAAATCAATTCCTGACATTTTGTAGTTCATTATGTCCATTTATAATATATTAAATTATTGATAATCATTTTTAAATCATTGTAAAATAATTGGATGACCACATTGTTTATGTAATGACACATCATTGTGTACACATCATTTGCATAATGATTTTTTAGTCATATTTGAAATGACTTTGTCCTAGTCACATTTTCAAATGATATCTTAAACATCCACGTCACTTTGTCATCAATCATGGACACCATATGGATGAAAACTTCCAATGAAAAAATGATGTTGTCCTTCTTATTATTACATCATCATTTAGTAGTCAAATGCATCACTAATAAACAACTACAACTTTTTTCACATAGGATTAGAAGTAATATCATATGACTATAGTTAATTATGTAATCATTTATAACATCTAGTCATTAATTTTTTTAGTTATAAAGGACAAAATTCCTTCTAATGATAGAAAAAGAAAATAACATCACGGTAGTTAAAGCAACTACAAAAGGTAATAAATTTCAAACACCAACTAAATAGGATGAAGAAACTTGACCCATCTATGTCATTGATCTTTAGGGTGTGAACATATGGCCCAATTCAATAGTAAGCAAGTGGAGCACAAGCAAAGTTTCCTCAAGGAAAATAATGCATCACATGGAACTAACTTAAACTGACTTATAATGTTCATGTGGGCTTAATGTGGAGGAGGAAGCTCATAAATTACACTATTATCTTAGGGGTATATGCCCAAGGATTGACATTTTGTTTTTGCAAAAACACAAGCTAAGAGGTAATATAACAAAAACGGTGGTGAACTACTATGGAATGAGGTTAGTTGGTGGATGGCTAAAGCAAAGGAGGGTTACACATCTAATTTTTGAAATAGGGCCAAGCTAATAAAGGAGGGTTTGGTATTCTTTTGGATCCAAAATGGGTTAAGTTGGTTTCACATTATGGCACCATGTGGGGTAACTACATACAATGGTTGAGGCTTAATGGCCTAATAGGGGTGACCTAGGCCTAATCAATGCTTATGCCCCAAACAACCCAATAGAAAGATGCATTATGTGAGGACATATGGCGAAAAAAAAGGTTGGAAGTATTCATGGGACAATGGAAGAAAAAGGAAAAAAAGTATCATGGCTTGTGTAAATATGATATACATAATGGACCATTACATCCATAAACCCAATATATAGTACAAAGGATGGGATGAAGTTTGACCATCACCCAATTCCTTTCTTTTTAAGAGATTAAAAAAAAGTCAACAAGGAAATCCCATAGGAAAATGAATGAAAGTTATTCTAATAAGGCTAAAAAATAATTTGCAAGGTGTGGGAGAGCTTGCTACATAACATTTTTTTCTTTTCGAAGCTAACAAGTCATCAAAAGTACAAAAGGGTATGCAAATAATGAGTTATTAAGTTTAAAGTTGATAATGAACCATTAAAGGGTGACTTAGACGTTTCCTAAAAGAGGTTTATTTCATTTGAAATGAAATAAAAAGGGGAAACCTAGGACATGTTTTAGGTTTTGTGAAAGGAAAGGTAAGTTTGGGAAACCTAGGAATATTTGCATTTCGTGATGATGATAAATTCATTTGCATAAGAAGTAATTAGGATGATGGATGTGCTTTAAATGGAAAATTGAAGGTCTTAGTTTGGTAAACCCAAGGGAAGCAATGACCACATTCATGTGTACAAGTGGGTGAGCTTTAGCCATGGAACTTGGGGACACAAGCTTCAAAACTTGAATCTTTACAAAAAGGTGGCTACTAGATTTACATTAGGTAGTAATTTGTGGGCAAGTTTTGACTAGTAAATCAGAAATGTGGGGATGGATTTTGAAAGCACAAAAAATCATGTTTCAAAAGTTGGCCTTTAAGAACTAACGCTTATAAACTTTATCAAATGGGTGATTATTGGTGGTCATCAGAGTTTAGATGTGGGAGCTTTGGTATTTTGATCCTTAAAATCACTACGCCAAAATATGGAAAATATGACTACATAAGCAACTGGCGTTGTAGTACTAAACTTCATATATGATTAACTATGACTACATGACTACTAGTCCATATGGCCTTGTGGTATTTACTTCTATTCACAAAAATGACATAGTCCTAAATGCCATTTGTGACTATGTCCTCCATGATTATAAGACATTTTCAACTGTCAAAATTTAATATAAAAATATAATTATAATTAGTTTTGATTCATGTCTTGTTGCCACGTGGTAGCCTAAAATGAATTGAAAATTTTATTAACTAATTAGGAGTTGCCATGTGGTAGCCTAGGATGAATTCAAGATTTTATTAATCATTTATGAGTTGCCACATAGTAGCTTAAGATGAATTCAAGATTTTATTAACCACTTATGAATTGACATATGGCAATCTATAATAATGAAATTAATATTTTACCCAATTATATGATGCCATGTGGCAGTCAATTTTTAATCAAATAATGACACTTGGAACCTAGCCTAGGCCACCTACTAAGTTAGGAGCTTTAAGTTAGGCACCTTAGGCTAAGCGACCGAAACTACATCCTAGGTTAGGTTAGGTGACCTAACTTAAGTTTAAAAACAACCTAGGCTATGCCAACTACCTAACCTCCTCCTAGGAAAACTACCCCACTTATAATTCCCCTAATAACCTAAAAGGTATATAGAATGAAAGTAAAAGTACTTGAACCCTTCACCTCCATTTTGAGGGTGAAATTCTTTACCATTACACCACCACATTTTATTTTTGTGACACATTAAGTTATCACAAGAATATAAAAAATAATTTTTTTAGCCTAGATTAACACATGTCTTCTTAAGCTAACCTAGGTTGACCTAGTTTAACCTAGGCCACCCAACAATCTAGCTTAAGCTTCCATAGGTTATTTTGAGGAATCTAGATTTTCCTAGGCTAAACCTAAGTAACCTAATATACCTTAAGGCTATTTAGGCTAAACTCAGTTATTTAGGTTTAACTTAGGTTCAACTAAACTATATTAGGCTAAACTTGGCTATATTAAACAATACTTGGTTAAAATAGGTTATACTAGGTTAAATTTAGCAAAAATAAATTATTTAGGTTAAACTTGGTTATATTTGGTTAAAGTAGGCTAAACTTGGTTATATTGAGTTAAATTTGGTTAAAGTATGTTATTTAAGGTAAACTTGGCTATACTAAACTAATATTGGCAAAAGTAGGTTATTTAATTTAAACTTGGCTAAAGTAAGTTTTAAAAGTTAAATTTGACTATATTAAACTAAACTTGGTTAAAGTAGGTTATTTAGGTAATACTTGGTTAAACTTGGTTACTTGGCTAAACTAAG
>Ga0116229_10015185_pt1 | contig 10550 bp, 5 predicted proteins | sample S1TSphgellanicum_3_FD_87313 | JGI IMG/M metagenome (GOLD analysis project Ga0116229, IMG submission 87313) | Host-associated microbial communities from peat moss isolated from Minnesota, USA - S1T2_Fc - Sphagnum magellanicum MG | ecosystem: Host-associated > Plants > Peat moss > Unclassified...
CTCAAGTTAACATTAGGTGTTGTCACTCCTTAAGTAAGGTAATTCATACCACTTACTTGTTTACTCATAAAGAAGGGTATATGATTGTTGAGACCAACAACCCGCATATTTTTTATACACTCTATACCCAAATATGGTCACGATGGAATTTTTTTGAGGGCTGTGATAAATGTTTTTCTTTTTTCTAATGTGATGTAGCTAAGGTGGTGATCATCCATAAGCCATTTTAGCCAAATTAGGCTAGTTTCAAAATATGAAAGGAAATATATTTAAAATCCTTATTTTTTTGGTTAGCTATTTGAAAATAGCTAAAAAAATTGGCAATTTTTCTAGATTTGTTTTTATTGAAACCTTAGGTGAAAAATTGAGTCCATCTTACTTATGCATCCATGCATGGGGTTTCAAAAACCAACCATTGGATTGAAGGGCTACACACTCAAAACTCTTGGTAGAAATATCGGCCAAAATCAAGCAAGGGATGAAGAGATATTCCTCCCCTTTTTTTTCAAAAAACTTTGCCATTTTTTCTTTTTTTAATCAAAAAAATTGCCATGTTTCTATACCCATTGTTCAAACAAGTATCCGGGATATAAAAATATTTTTAATAAACCTAATGTGTTCATTTTAGGAAACCATAACAACCTTGTACAAGCTAATTAGAGAAAAATCAGTTATAATTGGTCACAACAATTCAAATTGACAAATTATTGCAATTAAATGCATCAAAATTGCATAAACCTTCAAACTTCAAATGTATAGTAACAAAGAAGAGTTGAAAAAACTTGAAATTAAATATGAAATATGTATGCAACATAAATAGGTGTAATTAACAAGGTACAAAAATAAATGTTTACCAAAATGGATAGGGTCTAAGTTCCCTTGTACTTAGTACTTAACCCATAATAATATCCAAAAAAAATTTAACTTGTTGAGCCCAACAATCTTGGGTACCTAATTCCCCTCTAATTACACATAAATTCCCTAATATTTAAAATTGCACTATTTAACCTAACCCTTTATATAGACTACAAAAATCCCAAAATGTCTTTTGAGATCATGTAAAAAGCTTTCACCTACCCAACTAGGAAAAATAAAATAAAATAAAATTTTAAACACCAAAAAAATGGCCATGAATTCATTGATGATTGGCCATTCAAAATAAAGGATTTTCACATCCGAGAGATTTTGAACTAAAGGATTTCTCACTTTCAAAGCCCTTTAAAATATTTGACAAGAAGGTCCCAAGCATGTTTGAAACCATGTCGAACCCCAATTCCCACACGACCGACCCCTTGTGCCATGTTGTTAAGCTTCATAAATCTACCAACTCCACACATAATATTATTTTTTTTGTACTATGAAGTCTGAAACTAATAACTAGTGTGTGAGCAAACCTAATTGACTCATCTCTCACATGTCAATTTTTATTAATTATTATTATTCATTCATTAATTAATTTATTATTATTATTTCTCTTTAACAAGAGCATGCCATTATTGTGTCAGCCCAGAATCCAAATCTTCTTCACTATTATTATCATTTGGCTATCTAGTATGACTTATTCTTCAAGCTCATGTCATTCATCCCTATTATAGCATTTGCAAATGGGTTCTAGTTCGGTATAGGATGAAAAAAATGCCCCCTCCCCAAAAAAAAAAAAACCTTGAGAATTAATTCTTAACCAAGAATGAATGAATGAATTTGTAGCCAATAAAAGAGAGAAAGTGTTTGTGAGAATTATAGCCAAATAATGGTGGTAATGCATTCTATATACACCATTGGAATACCTCAAATGTAGATAGGTAGTCTTGATGAAGCAAAACTTGAAGAATTAGTTAGGTACTTATTTCTTCACCATGAATTCATGCTCATTCCATTTTATATTGCTTCATCTCCATTACATGTGCTAAACCCCTAAAGGTCATATTTTGGTATGAAGTATCGACCTTGAACATATCAAAATTGTTCTTGAAGGTGGGGAAATAGTTTTCCAATATCAAGTTTTGGGATGTTATTGAAGTCTAGGCCTATCAATGTTGAGATGAAGCTTAGGTGACGAACATCCATAAAAATGTTTAGCCAAATTTGGCTATAATTTAGTTATGAAACTGTAAAAACAATCTAAGCATCATTTTATGTTGTTGGCTACCTATTGCAAAATGATATGTAAATTTGATAATTTTTTTGAAATGTTTTTTGAAACCTCACAACAAAATGCCCTTAAAATCACTTTTTTAATTTTAAAACAAAACATTCACCAATTGCTGAAATTTCAAAAAATGGCCAGTTTAGCCTTGGCAATCCATTTCATGCCATTGTGAAACTTTCCCCAAGCATGTAAGAAGGAATTTCAATTTTTTAGACAATTTATCCATACTTAAGGTATGTGAAATATGATAAATGCTTTAGACAAAAAAAAATTTGTACAAATTGTAGTTTGTTCCTCTAGAAATCCCACTCAATTTTGTTAAAGTTTTTGGGGGGTTTCCAAAGTCAAACATTCCAACATTTTCAACAATTTGAATGTTTGCTTCTTCTAGGTTGGCAAACCATCCATATGTTGCCTCAACACATATGGCATGTTGAAAACAATTAAAGGACATCCACCTACCCTAGCATATCGAACCTAATCCAAAATCAAACTCGATCAAATTCAATGTTGAAAGATGTTGGTGAATTTAAGTAACCAATTCAATTAGCCCACTAATAAGATGGAGGGACATTTGCCCACAATCCCACAAGTTGCATGATAGTTGAATAACACAAGATTTGCAATTTTAACACAAATTAATGATATTAATGCAAATCTATATAAAATATCTAAACATCTTCATCACACAACATATGTAATAACCAATGTTGGATTGGGGTATATGTTGAACTTGGGTATCAACCTAATTAGCAATATGAATATGAAAATACTTTAAAAATTATGTCCAATCTATTGCAAAAATTGCAATTGAAATTGTGTTTTTGTGGTTTGCAAAAAATCTTTTCTTCAAATCATACCATATTCAACTAGTAGTATGATTACATCTACATTTATTCGTATTCATATGCATTTTTCTCATAACATTGTTGCCCTTGTATTATTATTTGGTGTTTAAGATGTAAGTTTTATCTATTCTATAACATGGTGGGAACTAACTACATTCCAATCGAAGGCAACATTATTGGTGCTATGTTACAATTTTTGAGCTTGAAATTTGAACATTAAAATATTTAGTTAAGTGTTATGTGCATTTTGTGTTTTTTTGTTTAAGCTTAGTAAGAGCTAAAAGTTAAATCACAAAGTTTGGAAGATCCAAGATAAAAAAAACCTTTGAAGACCTCTACAAAATTAAGCTTCATAATCCACAAGTTCATGTAAGAAGCTTGGTTTTCTAATAGAATGTTGATTTGTGTTTATCATTTTGGTTATGTCGTGGTTGGTGTCACTATGTTTTGGTGTTAACTAGTTGCCCTAGTCATGTTGACAAATATGATGTTTTAGTTGTGAATCATCAATCTTGAGTCAAACTATGGGATGTTTTTAGTTTTCAATTTGGGTTTCTAGGAATAATGTTTATAGGTTGAGTTTAGGTTCATGGTGAAATGAATGAACTTGTGGAGGAGTTTGCCACCAATAATGAGTTGTGGAATCTTGAATGGATAGACACATCCTACTTAAATAAAAGACTTGATGTTTTAGACTTAGAAATGTGAATGAAGGTGTTTTTTGCTGAAGAAAAAACAATTTGGAAATGCAATTCTAACATTTGAAGGTGAACTTGAAAGCTTTGATTCACACATCATTACATCATTGTAATGGGAGCCTTATTTGTCATCAATAGTCATCTTGAATGCATCATGGTGAGGGCATCACAAATCACAAGGTGCATTGTTTACCAACCCACTAAACAAGTCTAGAGTTTGAAAGACATTATTCAATCTCACACAAGTCCCTAAACACCTACAACCCCCAACATGACATGACCACCTCAATGAAAATCATATTGACAATGAACACAAAGCCATTGATGCCAAATATACTCTATATGACAAGATTGAAAATGAAGCTTTTGGTCTTGGATATGAGAAGAGCAAGAAGCACAAAAGAACTACACCTTTTGGCATAAAATTCTAAATTTTTTTTTAACCTTACAAAACTTCTAATCTCCTTCAAATGTGCTTCATTGAAAATTTGGTTCAATTTGTTATGAAAATATATCAACCATTATTTATAGTTGTCCTTAGCTATATATGACATTTAGTTATGTGGCAAAATGGTAAAGTTTATTTCTTTACCTAGAAATAATTTGTCAAAAAACACATTCCTTTTGTACTCGTTATACACATGGATCATTATGTCCTGCTTGCCTTAACCCAATGTGATACAACTTTTGTCACATTCAACTTATGGATGAATCAAATTGGGTTTGACACCTTTGTGTTCATTGTCAACTACTTGAATCAAGATTCCAAGGTGCTTTGACATGTTACTATTAAACTTTTAAAGTTATAAATACTAGTGAAACTACTTTGGTAGAACTTGTGAAACTTCTTTTGGCTAAGTTCGAACTAGCCAACAAAATCTTTGCTTGTGTGAAAGACAAAGGCAAGAATTTGGCCACCTTAAACTTTGTTCTATCTAATGTTGTGTTTTGCGATGTTTTTTAGTTGGAAACACCTTTTTCTAGCACATGTTTTCAACACATGTTGTTAAAGGTTTACCAATATGCTACAAATGAAAAAAAGATTTGTTAATGCATGAAGGAGGTCTATTTGAATGATGCCCAATCTATCTTTCAAAAACTCATCATTTGGACAAAGAAATCAAGCAAAGGGAGGCAAGAATGGGAAGTCCCATGTGTTGAAATTAATTAACCTCCATGAAAATTGAAGACCTTTGTGAAAACTTGGTTTGATTCAAAAATTGTGTTTTTTCAAAAGGCATTGGAATATATTTGCACAATCACTTGCTATAGTTGTTAGTCCTTACATTTGCAAGTCCAAATTCCCTTTGGTCCAACTTGGGCTATCACAAGAGGGATGAACGAAATCCTAGAACCCAAAGTGCCATTTTGTGATTGTATTCAATGTTCCTCACACTTCAATGAACCCCTCGTGCCTCATGTCTCCCTAACTCTTAATTACATGTGAATCCCATGTCATGTCTTGGTTAATCTTATGCCCCAGCTTGTTGAAGTAAACTCGATTAAATAAAATTCATTAACAAAATTACAATTGAGTATAATTCGGAATTGTCATTGGGAATGCCTTTGCATTCCCAAGACTCTTCGTAGGGGCCAACATTTTGGTCAGACTACCAAGAAGAGTTGAAGGTGGGACAACACCCTTGTGTTGCCTTAGGGCCATTCACATAATTGCCATTAAAGGCTTTAAATCCACAAGTCATCCCATGGTGTTGCGAAATAGCCTCCAATTGTCCCAAAGGATTTAATAGGACAACATTTAATCGTTTGTTGATGGTTTTAGTGGGGTGGTACCCCAAATGTTTCACTCTTGGAGATAACCCCAAATCATCCCCTTGGCCCGTATGAATTATCACTCACTTGCATTAGCCATCCGAGCCTTTATTGTTCAAATGTTGTCTAATGACTTGGGGAGTTGAACCCCACAACCACATGTTAGCTTTAACCTCCCACTCCAACTTGGTGCCCCACCAAATTGGTCTTGACGTGAAGCCTGCCCTACTTGGTTTCAATTACATGGAAGGGCATATCATTCAACCCCACCTTTGAAAAATCTACACCCTCGTAGATATTGTGACATGTTACGTTGTCATGATGAACCCTTCTTTCATCACCTTTCAACCAAGCCTTCCTTTGGAATAGTTACTTCTAACTTTAGGTATATTCGTGTTAAATATGGTTTCTTTAATCATGAAGGGTACCTTAGACATTTTTTGTGTTCATTTGCATCAACTATTGTCATGATTTCACCCCCATTTCGTGCCACATTATGAAAAATCTTGTCCATCGAAACCACATTGCCTTGCAACTAGAACTTTAAAACAAATAATACACAATTACATTACAATTAAAGCATAAAAATATGATAGATTAATAAATAAAATGCCACATCATAAAATCAAGGAATTGTATAATACTTACAAGTTAGTTTCAAATGGGACCTATATATATTGTAATGTACACATCATACATCCAAATGTAATCAATCATGTTTGAATTTTTTGCAAATTACATTTTAGTTGCATGTGGCAACTTCATTACAACTAGTGTGAATGTAACACCCAATCAACAATTACATTATGACTAATTGTTGACACATATGATCATGCCACGTGCACACATTTCCACCACCCATTAGATATGACATTTATAATTAATTGTCAATAATGATTCCCAATCAATAATTCCCATTGTGTCACTATGTTGCCACTATAGAAATATTACCTTTTCATTATTTTGTGATTTCATTTTAAATTTATAATTAAATTTATTAATATCTAAATATTTAGTACTGATTTTGTAAATAACTTATTAACTATTGCATATTAATTAATATGCAATAGTTAATCTGAATCAATCAATTTAATATAGATAATTAGTTTTTTAAATTAAATTGATTATTTCATTTATAAATATTAAAACCCTAACTAATTTTCAAATTAGACCTACTAACAAAAATATTTAGTTCAAATAATTAATTATCTGAATTAAATATCTGAAAATTAATTATTAAATTCACTAACTAGCTAATTATTTAAATTTTAAGAATAATTCAAATAAATACCTCTTATAATTATTTTTAAAATCTAGATGATTAATTATTCGAATTTTATTTGAATTTAAATCATTGATTATCTAATTATTAATTAACTAGTTATTTGAATATTTTAGATAATTTATTATTGACAATTAATTCATCTATATAATTATTATATAATTATCTAATTAGTTGTAAAATTTTTAAAAACTAAAAAAACATAAAAAATGTGGGAATTTTTTTTTTTCTAGTTGCAACCCAATTTGAGAATCGTGTGCAACTAAAAACTTAAATCCATATGTTTTGTCCTTGTATCCCATATCACAAACTATATAAATTAAATGTATTTTCTTGTGTGTTCACATTAAAATACATGCTCCAATTTTGAATGAGCTAAAAAGAGTTTAACCTTAAAGGCAAAACATAAAATTAAAAATAAAATTACATGGTTATTTTGCAACTCACCTACCTTTCAACATTCCTACCTACTTGCTTATGTAAGTAAGTAAGTAGATAGGTATATAGCTTGGGTATGTAGGTAGGACCTACCAACTTATCCACATATGTTGATGTATCAACTTACCTAATTATTTAAATAGAATTTTATTTTTATTTTTCCATTTTCAATTGATATCCACATGGCAATTTTTGAATGTGTCACATGTCACAATCTAAAACCATATAAAATGAATAATCAAAATGGATGGTGGAGATCAATATTTCAAAAAGAAAATAACTTTCACTTTAAAATCCCCATAGTGCCACGTTTCAAATTTTGATGGATCGATGAAAAGTAAGGTCAACATGTTGTTACCATTGTAATTACAAACTAGTTACATTAAAGTTGTATAGTAGTTGTTCCTACATAGTTGTAACTAAGTTACATATTTGTACAATTTCACATATAGTGAGTTACATCCATTGTAATTCATGCAACTTGTCTAATAACATTCACCCTCATAGAAACACATTGAGTTACAATGAGTTACAAATGGTCACTATAACTCAAAAACCTAGTTGCAAGGCTAGTTACAAATCACCCCATTTTCTCATAGTCCCATTCCTTTCCATGATTACAGTTATCGATTACTTTTGCAACCCTTTAAATCATGCCCCTTTTTGGCAAGGACCTTGACATGTTATTTGGTCATTAATAATGTTTTTCAAACCTTGAAATTGTTTTGGAAGAATGTGAAGAAACCAAGGTTGTCAAGACCAATCCATGATACCAAATTTATATTAGTAATTCTCACATCAACATTGCATTTAATGTGTCATTTTGTCATGTCAACAATTGATGTTGGCCATATGTTCTCATAATTGGGTGCATTCATACTTGGGGTACCATAATAAGAACCATGACACCCATTTGTCATGTGTTTTGAATCCTAAAACAAAGACTTAGCAAAATGAATGTTTTGAGATGCTAAAAAATGAAAGGGGGATATGTATGTTTAAGTTTTCAACCAATAAATGTTATAATGAATTATTCAAATTAATTGAACAAATTTTGAATGTCATGTTTAAGTATAAACCGAAAAGGAATGTAGGATTATTTTGACGATCTAGAATGACATACTTTCATTTGGAGTGCCAAAACCCTATTAAAAAATCAAATGATGTCCTATTTTTTTGCACCCACATCTTCTATATTTCTTTCCAAACCTTTGGAATGTAAATTTGTAATGAACAAACCTAATTTGATTGTCTTTATCAATGCATCCGTTTTATGAAAAAATCCAAGATTCTAACATCAATTCCACAAAACTTAGTGATTTATCATACTAAAAATTTGTGCCATCATATAGAACATATTTTATTATAGTTGTGGTCAAAATATGAAACAATTTGAACAAATATTGTTAGTCTTGCTAAGTGTTTTTTGATTAAACTACATAGTGGGACACAGTTCCTAAACCATCTTTTAGGACACTTAAGGACATGTTTGAATCATCCAAATCACAAAAAAACATTTCCATTTTAATTAAAAAGTATGTGAGTACTAATGAAAAAAAAATCTACCAAAAAAATTATTTCATAAATTTAATGGTTATTCAAAATAGTGTTTTGAAAGTGATTTTGGGACAAGGCATTCCTTTTGTGTACCCCAATTGTGAATGTACCCAATTATTATTATTTATTTTGTAAATAAATTATTATTATACTCTATATTTTATTTTATTTTTGAATTTTGGTTGCCATAAGGGATCAAGACACAATTCTTTTTCATTCAATAAACAAATCCATACCATCAAGATGGTGAATGAAATTTAGTTGTCACATCTACATGATGTTTTCCTTTTCTTTTGAAATTGAATTTCAATTACCATAAGGATTGGGACATAGGTCCACTCAATCATCATAGGGATTGGAACACAATCCACGTTATTTGAAAAAATAGATTTAACTTGTCCAAATGTGACAACTAAATTTCAATTGCCATCTCAGTGACCTAAATTTTTTTCAAGATTGAAATTTGGTTGCCATAGGGATTTGGTCAATATTATACAACAATTGGCATAAAATTTAGGACCAAAATTAGTACCTTATTTGGGAAAAAAATTCAAGAAGATGGTAACCATAATTGAGAGTTTTTTTTTTTTTTTCAAAGACTGAATGAACTAATTGCTATAGGGTTTGGGACTTAGGTCCACCTTGTCCCACCCAATTGCCATAAGAAAAAAAATTGATCCACTTGATTTGGGAAAAAAACAATTTAAACCATTAAAATGTGTTCATTGAATCCTAATCAAGCAATCTTGATGTTTTGATTTTTTTCCAAGATTGAATTTTAGTTGTTATAAAAATTGGAACTTAGGTTTACAAGATCCACCCCATTTAACTTTTAACTCTAATGACGAGAATTTCAAGGAACTAGTATATGGGTGGTTTTCTATAATCTTTCATAGGCTCCTTATTGATTTTGCATAATCTTTTGTATTGTCATCCTTGGACAATTCCAAAGTCATTTCCAAGTATAACTACTTCTTATCCTTATAACTACCTCACACTTTTCCTAATAACTATCACTTATCCTTATAACTGTTTCACCACTATCCTTACCCACCAACATGAATATGAAAAGGCAAATTAACATTTGCCTTTTCATGTCCATGATATTTATATTAATTAAAACTAAATTTGACATTGACATAAATAATGATGAACGATTGACAATTATATCAAAACATAATAAAAAGAAAATTGTCACTGGTAGTGCATAGCAACATGGAACCCAAGTAATAATAAATTAAAATCATATGGACTAAAAGCTAGGTCCACCTAGTCTACCCCCCCAAGAATTTAGATCATCCAAATGGCTATTGATTTTACATTTAGATGGTTTCAAATTTTTGGAAATTGAATTTTGAACACCATTGAGGCTGCAAATAACAACTGGTTTAACCTTTTTTTTAATAAAAGTTACATGGGTAAACCTTTAACCTTAAGTTGACCCAAAATTAATATGACACCAAGTTACATTAACATCAAAACTAACATGTCATATGACACAATTAATGTTGCTAATCCTAGACAAAATTATCTGCCTACAATCCAATTTTCTTCCTTTTATTTCCTCCTTGCTTCTAAGTTCCTACTATTTCTTATTTAACTTCTTTTCATTTTAAAAATTTTAATATCTCTTGACTATGAGAATAAAAACCCCACATCGAGAGGTTGAACACCCCCCCCCCCCCCCCCCCCCCCCCCCCCCCCCCCCCTCTCCTCCCTACCCCCCCCTTTCCGTGGCTGTACCCTCCAGAAACTGTTTTTCCAATTTTACAAACCACAACCCACACAACACAAAAACACCCACA
>Ga0116229_10015187_pt1 | contig 10549 bp, 3 predicted proteins | sample S1TSphgellanicum_3_FD_87313 | JGI IMG/M metagenome (GOLD analysis project Ga0116229, IMG submission 87313) | Host-associated microbial communities from peat moss isolated from Minnesota, USA - S1T2_Fc - Sphagnum magellanicum MG | ecosystem: Host-associated > Plants > Peat moss > Unclassified...
AAAGCATTGAATGAAGGGGATGGTTCATTTCTTCCTTGAACTTTAGGCTCACATGGATATGACTACATTCAAAGCATCACTCAACACCAATGACCCTTGGATTGGTTTAAGATGCAAATAGTGATAGCAATAAACAAAATGTTTACTATAATCTATGATATATGCGATGTGAATGGAGGGGGAACATAGCCAATGATGTTAGGACTAGTCTACTTGTTGTAACAAAAGGCAATGGCTTCTTGAAATTAAAAGGTTTCTTGAAACATGATTGCTTTGTTTGCAAACTTGTACAATTCACATTTCCAATTACAAAACAACATTTTGGAATACAAATATTCAAAATAATAAAAGGAAAAAAAATGTGGTAAAGTAATTTGTATTTTGCCTTGTTTTGAATGGTGAATTCAATTTTTGGGCTTAAAGTTACATTAATGGAAGCTTTAATCCATTCATGTTTTCCTTCCTTGATTTTATAAGCCATGTAATACATATTTGCAAAATTGTTTGGGCAAATATAATGGAAACATATTTCAAACCCTTAAATATTCTTTCTTCAATAGTTGTATATTGACAAGCTTTAGAAAGGCATGTGCAAAGCAAGTCCCTTGAAAACTTTTCATCGCACCCAAAGTTTCACAACTTACTACTAACTTCAAGGCAAATGTCATGGTATTTAGATCTGCATCTTCATCCTTAACGTTAATATCTTTTTTTTTGGTTAAGCCATATTGTTTAAAAGGTCTTGCAAGTTTCTTATCAATGTTGGCCTTGATGTTTCAAATGCTTCAAACAAAGCAATGATAATGTGTTTAGACATCCAATTTTTTTCCAAGAAATTCACAATTAATGCAAAAACATCGTGTGCCCCTTTGGACAAATTCACAAATCAAATCTAATCACATTATTAGCATATCATCTTCAAAAAAAGAAAAGAAATTCAAAACTCACAAAAATCACACAATCTTGGGGGAAAACAATGATTTGTTTGCTGAAAGTTAAATTAAATTGTAGTTGAAATTTTTTGAGGAATTGGAATATGCCTTTGGTGTTGTTGGAAAGATCTTGATGAGTCGGATTTTAAAAACATTATTTGGTAAGATTTGGATTCAAAATGTGGTAGATATTGATATAAAAATAATTTCTACTACTGAAAATTAAAATAAATTCCAAAAAATTAGGTTTTGGAAGGAAAAATCAATTGAAAACATGGTAACACTTGGGCCAATGGCACATGCCATGAAAGGAAGATTGAATGTTAGACATTCCTTTCACCATTAACATTCAAACTCCATTAATGCAATTAGCTTGGATGTTAGAATTTGGACACAATGAAACATTCTCCATGGATGTTGCCTTTGGTATTAATGTCCAAAGGTAACATTTGCTCATGGCCATTGTGTTTGATCATCAACAACAAGGTCTATTGATGGCATGGGTTATCACAAGCTAGCAAATTGAAAGGGACTTGATTCCATGGTTACTACCATTGAAAGAATGATGGTGTTTGAGAACCTTGCATGGAGGTCATCATGTTTCATTGTAGATGACACCCCTTAACAATGTTGTGCAATAAAGTACAATTATCAACTTCAATTTCTTAAGGTTTTCTTTTTCATTTTAACTGTCATCTTTTTTTTTTCTTTGCACTAATGACTATTTATTTTATCTTATATTAATCATGTGTGGCAGGATGCAAATGTGCTAATGTATTTGTGTGTTTGGCATGTTTTAAAGAATTGGAAGAAAATGATAATGTCAAAGGTGCCAAAGGTGAGGGATAAAAGAGAGGCGGTGTTCCAAACTTTGATGCACACCATGTAAAAGTCATTGAATACAAAGAGAGGGTATGAATGAATTTATGCAATGCACAAAAGAAAAATTATTGAAACTTTGGAGGGGAAGCATTTCACAATTACTTCTAAACCTATTTTGATAAGTTTGGTAGGGGCAAATAATCATCACTATTTAAGAAATCCAAACATAGGTATTTCACGTTCATAGAATACTAAACTTGGATATTATCTCAAATAGTAAACATTGATCATTGGCATTGACATTGTGTATTAAGGTGTGTTCATGTACTATCTATAGTATGATCCATAGTTTGAACATAGGTATTGTGGGACCATGACAATATACATGTCATTCCTTATGTATACAACACTTCACAACACTTGTAAAATGGTGAATGTGAACCACAAAACAAGCCATATTAGGTAAATTGCATTATTCATTAGATTGTTTTTTTAAACCCCATTTCAATCCCACATACATTCATGTGTGTGTATATCCAAATCATGACAATATTCTTATGGTGATCAATATCGGAATCACTATGCCAAAACATGGTTTTCATTATTAAGACAACTTGCAAATATAGTCCAATTGTAGTCATGTAATCATATTTGGACTTGAGACACCATAATTAAAACTATATGACTATAAATAATTATGACTCTAATTAGGATTACACAATTAGTTGGTCATGTTGAAACAATTAACCTTGTTTAACCAACTATTAAAAGCATAATTTAATTTAATTTAGTATAACTTTAAATAGTTTGTTCTAACTAGGTTAAACTAAACAACTTAGGTTAAACTTGGGTAAACTAAGATATTTAAACTAAATTAGGTTAAATTAGGTTGTACTAAATTAAACCAAGTTAAACTACACAATTTAAGTTAAATTTGCCTTTTTGAATTAAATTAAACTAAACTAAGTTATATTAAATTAAACTAGATTATACTAAATTAAATTAAGTTAAACTATGCTACTTAGTCTAAATTTAATTTAATTATGTTACATAGGTTAAATTATGCTACTTAATTTAACCTAGGTTAAATTAAGCTACATTATGCTAAACAAGGCTACTAAGTTAGACAAAAATAAATGAAATTATCTTATGTAACATAATTTAACAATGTTTAACCTAGTTTAACTTAGAGAACTTAACTTTGCTTGGTTTAACCAAGTTTAGCCTTAGTAGCTTAATTTAATTTAGTTTAACTAAAACAACCTAGTTTAACTTATATTAACTAAATTTAACCAAGTTTAATTTAAATAGCCAAATTCAAGTTAAATTGGTTTAACTTAATTTAACCCAAGCAACTTAGTTTAATTTAAATTAGCCAAATTTAGTTTGAGTAGCCTAGTTTAACCCATATTTGCCAAATTCAACCAAATTTAGCCTAAGTAGCCTAATTTAACTTAGATTAGTCAAGTTTAGTCAAGTTTAGTCAAGGTTAGCCAAATTTAATATAGTTTAATTTAATTAATTTGGCATAAGCTAGTTTAACTTAGTTTAACCTAAATGACCTTAGTTTATGTTAATTTAATCTAGTTTAAATTTAAATTAGTCTACTTGAATAACCATAGGTTATACTGGGTTAACCAACTAGGTTTAATTTATGGAGGCCTAGGTTATACTAATTAAAAAAATGTTAATGTTAATACATTTATGGCAAGTAGTTTCATTATGGAAAAAATGGTATGGTGCAATGATTAAGGAGTTGAACCTTGAAAGTAAAGGTGAAAGGTTCAAGTTTCCCCACTTCCAACCTAAATATTACTTAAGTTCCTAGTCAAAATGGCTAGCATAACCCAGCTAAATTTTTGGGTTAGCCTAAGCTAGGTTGCATAGCTCCCCTATACTAGGTGTCCTAGGCTAGCTTTATTTCATTAAACCTTGATTGCCACATGGCATCACACAATTGGGTAAAATAATAATTTTCTAATTCTAAGACTACCATGTGGCAACTCATAAAGTGGCTAATAAATTTTTTGAATGTATCTTAGGCTTTCATCTGTTAACAAGAAATCGATCAAAAAATTTAATTTATATATTCAAATTAACACCTTAGTCATTGGATATGCCCCCCATGATTGTGGAAAATATGACTACATTCATGAAAATAATCACAAATAACATTTTTGAATGGCACCATTTTTGCGATTAGTGGCACATACAAGGAGGTTTGGACTAATCGTCACGTAAATTTAGTGTGCAGTTGCAAATGGCTTTCATGTAGTCCTAAAATTCATATTTTGACATAATGAATATAACCATATGAATTTACCTATGTTATGAGTTGTGTAATATATGTCATTTCAAGGGTTAATCTTGTTAGTTATTTTGTTTGGATGTCCAATGCACATTTTCAAAAAACCTATGTTCGTAGTATTGTACATTATTAAGGACCATCAAAGTATATGTGTATCTAATTTTTATATTAAAGGTCACTTTTATGTATGTTGACTTGGACATAAGTATTGCTTGCAAAAGATATATTTATAAATATTTTTTCACTTCCATTAATTCCTATGTTTTGGAAATTGTTGAATTATAATATGTACATTGAAATTGGTATTATGGGCATGATTGTACATACCATATAATTTTAGGGCATTGTTGTTCATAATACTTTTGGTTCTCCTAGATACTGAATTTGCTACCTAATACCTTTGCCCTAATTTTAATCCACCTAACTTAGTGTTCCTTCTATGGAGTTATGGTATTGTCGTAATATGTCCCTAAATGGCCTTGAAAACCTAAACCTTGCAAATCAAACAATTGGTTATTTTAATAATCATTACACTTGCAAATTATTTGTTTAATTAGGTCTGTTGGATTTCATTTCACATTGATCCATTTTATGTGCCCATATTGCTTATTCATTCTTAGGGATTCTAAACCTTGAAATGTTTAATTTATGTGTTTAGATTGGCAATATGCACTTGCATTTTTATGAGTATGACCTAGGTGAATGTCCATGGACAAATGGGTGGCCATGACATACTTGAATACATCTTGGGATTCAAAGCAACCTTGGTTCTTTGGGAAAAACATGAAATACATATCATTTTTAAGGCATTCTTATTCATAGTACTTTTGGTTCTCCTGGATACTAAATTTGCTACCCTAAGACCTTTACCCTAATTTTAATCCTCCTAATTTGGTGTTCTTTCTATGGAGTTTTGGTATTGTTGTAGTATGTCCCTAAATGGCCTTAAAGACGTAAACCTTCCAAATTAAATTGGTTACTTTAATACCCATTACATCTGTAAATTGTTTGTTTAATTAGGTCTGATGATTTTGATTTCACATTGATCCAAATTTTGTGCCCATATTGTTTGATTAATTCTTGGGGATTTAGAAACTTCAAATGTGTAAAATGTGTTTAGTTTGGCAGTTTGGCATATGCACCTCCATCTTTACTAATCAAATCAAGGTGAATGCTTGGACAAATGGGTGGTTAGAACATATTTGAATACATCTTGGGACTCAAAGTAACCCTAGTAGTTCTTTGGGAAAATACATGAAATAAATATCATATAATTACAAGGAATTGTTCTTCATAATATTTTTAGTTTGACTAGATATTAAATTTCTTGTCCTAATACTTCTACCTTTATTTCAATTGTCATATCATGGTGTCCTATGGAGTTTTGTTATTGTTGTAGTACGTTCCTGAATGGCATGAAAGAGACTTAATCCTTCCAAATGAATATTGGTAACCAATACTCTAGCTTTTAGTGGATGAATATTCGCTAACCTATAAGTATGATGCCCTAATTTTTGTACCCCTAACTTGGTGTTCTCGTTGGAGGGTTTTGGTGTTGTTGTCCTATGTTCCCGGATGGCTTTAAAGACCTAAAACATCCCAATAGGACAGTTGGTACTTGATTTTCTTGGATCATCCTTAAATTGTGACATAATTAAGTCTAATGATATTGACTTCACATTGATCTAAATTTTGTGCCCACATTACTTAATTCATTTAGAAAGATTCTGAGACTTGAAATGTTTTCTACATGTTTAGATTGGTAGTTGGGGATATGCAAGATGGCATTTCTACTAGTGAGGTCTAGGTGACTATCCATAGACAAATGGGTGGTTAGAATGTACCTAAATACATCTTGGGATTCAAAGTAACCCTAGTTCTATGGGGAATTGCATGTAATAAATATCATTTAGTTATAGGGCATTGTTGTTCATAGTACTTTTGGTTTTATTGGATACTGAATTTGCTACCCTAATACTTTTACCTTAATTTTAGTCATCTTATCATGGTGTCTTGTGGAGTTTTGTTATTGTTGTAATACATTTTTAAATGGCATTAAAGAGACTTAAACCCTCTGAATGAGTATTAGTAACATTGATGAATAACCAATACTCTAGCTTTTAATGGATGACTATTTGTTGCCCTCATACCTTTGCCCTAATTTTTGTCCTCCTAACTTGGTGTTCTTGCTATGGACTTTCAGTGTTGTTATCCTATGTTCATGGATGGCCTTAAAGACCTAAACCTCCACATGAGATAGTTGGTACCCGATTTTCCTAGGTCATCTGCAAATTCTAACATTTAATTAGGTTCGATGATTTTGATTTCAAATGGATCCAAATTATGTTTGCATAGTTATTGGTTCATTAAGAAAGATTCTAAAACCTCATATGCTTAAAATGGGTTTAGATTGGCAGTTTGGCATATGTTGTTGTATTTCAATTGGGACATGCCATTACAATTTACCTTGGTTAGGGCTAGGTGAGTCAAACTAGTCAAACCCTCAACCCTAAACAATACCAAATATAATAAACATACCCTCATATTGTGTTTCAAGGTACCTTGGCTTTAAGTCGATGACTATTTATTGCCTTAATACCGTTGCCTTAATTTTTATCCTCCTAACTTGGTGTTCTTTCTTTGGAGTTTTAGTGTTGGTGTCCAATGTTCCTAGATGGTCTTAGAGACCTAAACCTTCCAAATGAAATAGTTGGTACTTGATTTTCCTAGGTCATCTACAAAATTGTGACATAATTAGGTCTGATGATGGTGACTTCACATTGATCCAAATTTTGTGCCCGTATTGCTTGAATAACCTAGAAGGATTCTAAAACTTGAAATGTTTTCTACATGTTTAAATTGGTAGTTCCACATATGCAAGATGGCATCTCTACTAATGAAGTCTAGGCAATTGTCCATGGACAAATCGGTGGTTAGAATGTACATGAATACATTTTGGGATTTAGAGTAACCCTAGTTCTATGGGGAAATGCAGGTAATGAATAACATATAATTATAGGGTATGTGTTTGTACTACTTTTGGTTTTACTAGATACTGAATTTGCTGCCCTAATACTTCTACCCTAATTTTAGTCCTCTTAACATGGTGTTCTTTCTATGGAGTTTTGATATTGATGTCTTATGTTCTTGCATGGCCTTAAAGACCTAATCCCTCCAAATGAAATAAATGGTTGCTAATTTTCCCAAATCATTCGTAAATTGTGACAAAATTAGGTCTATTGATTTTGATTTACATGGATCCAACTTTTGTTTGCATCTTTACTAGTTCATTTTTCAAGATTTTGAAACTTGAGATGTTTTAAATGCATTTAGATTGGCAGTTTGGCATATGCAAGATGGCATTTAGTCTATAAATCAGATCTAGGTGATTGTCCATGGACAAATGTGGGTTGAGATTATTTATAACAAACCTACATTGGTGTGGGCCTGGTTTTCAAATGTAACCACATGTTCCACAAGTTGTAGAAAGGCTTGAAACAATCTATGTTTTAGGTCCTAGTGCATTTGCAAGTGGTAAAATATAGATTGGTGGCAATGGGGGCACCACGGGTGGATAAGGGTGTGTTATACTTATGCAAAACTAGCCAAATGCAAGGAGTGCACTACGTACATAATAGAAGAAACAATGTTGGCAGAAAGTGGTAGCCTCACTAAAAGATGAAAGATGTTATGGCGCATGGGCACACTCCCAAAAAGACTTGCATTCCCACAAATGAAATAGGTGAAATCACTCACATGAAAGGGTTATGTCAACAAGCAGTCAAGGATGCTACGTATTGACATTTTGACCTAATTGTATGACATATGAAATACCACACAAGGAGGCAATGGGAGGCAATTTACGAAAGGCTTGAACAACAATTTTATTATGACCCACCTCTAAGGCCAAAAATTGTGGAAAGATACTTGATTAAACATTTTAAATCTATGAGGGCAACATGGAAATCCCAGTGGGTGGTGAAAGGGGAAAGTGCACGACCAGACATTGTTTAAGGAGTGTTGGAAGGCATTGATGACCTACTGGAAAACCCCAACTGTTGTTATGGAAAGCTCGCGCATGATTGAAGTGTGAATAATGGTACAGAATCCCATTGCACTTAGAAGGATGTCACTTGGACAATCCATGGATTCGAAGGTAGAATGTTTAATTTCCTAGAACCAGTTGGTTTCATGAATGAGTGGGGCAATAGGTGGGATCATGTGTGGGTAGTTTGAAAATGCCCAAGTTGGAGATTGCAATAATTCATTGTAAGTTGTTTTGTGGTTTACATGTAGGCATGCAATTAGTCTGATGAGGATGATGATGAGGAAGGCATGAACATATCACCTGATGTGCCATTTGGGCACACAACACCCATAGTGAGTTGATGTCAATTGGATCATTGGTTGTAAAAATGTTATAGTGGTATGTTAGTGGATTGTTGGTGGGATATTCATGGCCAAATGAGATGGTGGTGAAACCCTAGTCATTTCTCACATCTTCATGTGGTAGGTAAAATTTGGTTCACAATTTTAGATGTTGTGAGATTGTATTGATAAATCAACACCATTTTTGTGGCGTGTAGGGTGTGGTTGTAGCTATCAATTTAGGTGATGAAGATTAGGTTGATGGGGAGATGAACATGAGAGATGGTCCACCATCCAATGACAAGAATGGCAAGGTGAATATTTGTCTTTTTGGTTGGTGGGTAGGATTGCAATGTGGTGATATATGAGGTGTGCATGGGTAAGTGATTAACATAGTCATTGCTGGCACTTTGAGATGCAAACTTATTGTTGAATTGTTGGTCACAGCCAATCCATAATGGGGGGCTTTGATTGGTATGTTATTAAGGGCAACAATTGTGCTAGAAAAAAATGTTTAGCCGTGGCTGACTTGACATGGTAGTTCAATTTGTTGTGTTTTCTTCTGGGTACGGTATTAAGGGTAGCACAAAACCTAAAAAGAAAAACAAGGGGGTGATTACTACCACACACCATTTATTAGACAACAAGTGGAGGAATGTTTTGGAGGCCAGGATGAAGGCCATGGGAGCCAAAGTGGAGTCCATGGACTTGAAGATGGAGTCCATGTCAACCTCCTTATTGCACATCAAAGAGTTATGTTATAAACTACAAGTTTTCTTTAAACAACATATACATTGCATCACATTTACATGTTGAAAAGGATTCATTAACTTTTTTTAAAATTTTAATTTTGATAAACAAAAAATTAAAAAATATGAAAATTTGAATGTTTTTTATATGTGTCTAATAATACCCTATTATTATATTAAAAAATTAAGGATGAACTAAATTTTATTATGAAAATTAAAAGGCCCTTTATGAAAGTAGTGTCATTGAATGAAAATGTTAAACATCCTTTATTCAAATCAAACTTTGATATTGGAATTTTTTTTAATTCATTTAAAAGTTGTCAATATCCATATTTTTCAATAAACACAACTTTTCATGATTCACATGCCATTAAAATGGCACCACATAAACAAATATAACAAGAATTGCAAAAAATTAACTTTTTAACATCAATTTTAACTCATTTAAGTTCATTCGCACAAAATTTGGCAAAATCTATGCATTTTCAAAAATTTGTATTTCTCCAAATTTGATTGTAAAAAAACATATGATATTGGGGCAACTATAAATGCAATATAAAAAAATTCTAAGCATTTGAAAATTCCTCTTGAGGAAAACATGTTTTTTGGGAAAAAGGACCTTAAGAAAACAATAATCCTAAATGCAAAGTAAACACATTGGCTCATTATATGTCTTTTGGACCCATAAGGTTATATTTGGGCTATGTAGGGATATACATAGGTTGTGACATAGTGTTATAAATAAAATATGTAAAATTAGACCTAGGTTATATAAGCTATATCTAGGTTATGTACGTTGTTTAAGTTGTACTTACATTATGCCTAATATACCACAACAATGATTACCTACGTAATGTGCTTATATAGGTTTTATTGGTAAAATATAGTACTTAAGTTATGTAAGTAATGTAAATTATATATACCAAAATGACTATTAGTCATGTAATCATAATCATAACCATTTAGTCATTTAGATGATTATAGTCAAATCAATGGTAGTGACTATATTTGTTCTTATCTAGGACTACATGATTAAATTTGAACTGAGTCGCAAAATGTCCTAGTCATAAAAACCATTTTTCTAGTAACATTGGGTTTATGTTGTAAATTTCTCGTGAAACATTTCTTTGCCAACTCCCTTATTTTTGATTGTTTACTAGTTTGAATCCATATTTTGTTTGAATTTTATATGCATTTTGTATTGAAATTATGTTGGCTATAAAGTGTTTGTAAGTTCTTATAAAAAGAAATGCATGCATATTTGGTCAATCCTTGTGCCTTGGAAATCTCAAATCCCTTTCTTAATCATATTCTAATTTCTAGATGTCTTTGTTTGAACCAATACCACCATGAGATCCCGAGGATCCCAT
>Ga0116229_10015189_pt1 | contig 10548 bp, 7 predicted proteins | sample S1TSphgellanicum_3_FD_87313 | JGI IMG/M metagenome (GOLD analysis project Ga0116229, IMG submission 87313) | Host-associated microbial communities from peat moss isolated from Minnesota, USA - S1T2_Fc - Sphagnum magellanicum MG | ecosystem: Host-associated > Plants > Peat moss > Unclassified...
CGCCCTCACCATCGCCGCCCTGGCCGCGCCGCACGAGGCGGTGATCTGCCACCAGGACAGCCACATCGCCACCGACGAGACCGGCGCGCCCGGCTTCTTCGGCTCGGGGCTGGGCATCGCGCCGCTGCCCGGGCCGTCGGGGCGGATCGATCCGGCCGCTCTGGCCGAGGTCCTCGCCCGCGCGGACCAGCCGCACTGGCAGCACCCGACGGCAGTGTCGCTGACGCAGTCGACCGAGTTCGGCGCCGTCTATGCGGCCGCCGCGCTTGAGACGCTGGCCGGCCTCGCGAAGGCGGCGGGCGCCCGGCTGCATCTCGACGGCGCGCGCCTCGCCAATGCGGTGGCCGCGGGGTTCGACCCCAAGGCGATCGCCCGCATGGGCATCGACATCGTCGTGATCGGCGGAACCAAGGCGGGCGCCACGCCCACAGAGGCGCTCGTGCTCCTGGACGAGGCCACGCGTCGCCGCTTTGGGGCCCGGCTCAAGCATTCCGGCCAGCTGGTCTCGAAGGCGAGGTTCCTATCGGCGCCATGGGTCGGCATGCTGGAGGGCGGGGCCTGGTCGGCGCGGGCGGCGCACGCCAACGCCATGGCCCGAAGGCTCGCCGCCGCCCTGCCCTTCCCGCTCCGCCACCCCGTGGAGGCCAACGGCGTCTTCGTGGAGATGGACGAGGAGGCCCTGGGGCGGCTGCGCGAGGCGGGCTGGTTCGTCTATCGCTTCATTGACGGCTCGGCGCGCTTTATGTGCTCCTGGGCGACGACCCCGGAGGCGGTCGATGAGTTGGCGCAGGCCCTGAAGGCGTTGGCCTGAGCGGTCTCACCGCCCGCTGAACACCGGCTTGCGCTTCTCGAAGAAGGCCTTGCGGGCTTCCTGGGCGTCTTCGCTGGCGAAGGCGATGCGGATGTTGGCGACCTCGTAGCGCAGCTGGGTCTCCAGGTCGGTGGTCTCCATCGACTTGACCATGCCGCGCTTGAGGAGGCGAAGCGTGATCGGTGACCAGGCGCAGAGCTTCTGGCAATAGGCCGCCAGGCGGGCCTCGAAGATCTCGTCCTCGGCCATCTCGCCCGCGAGGCCCAGGGCCACCGCCTCTTCCCCCAGCACGGTGCGGTTCTCCATCATGAACCGCATCGCCTTCTCGTAGCCCATGGCCTGGGGCAGGGTGATGGTGAGGCCCGCGTCCGGCGAGCCGCCGATGCGCGTGTAGCCGGCCATCATCCGCGCGCTGCGCGCCACCAGCCGCACGTCCGCCGCCATGGCGAGGCCGAGGCCCGCGCCGACGGCCACCCCGTTGACCCCGGCCACCACCGGCTTGTCGCAGCGCTTGCGGATCGCGAGCAGGAAGTGGCCGACCCAGCCGATGTCGTCCAGCTGCGCGCTCTGGCGCGTGAACGGCGAGGCGCGCTCGCGCTCCGGCGAGAGGTCGAGGCCGGCGCAGAAGGCGTCGCCGGTTCCGGTGATCGCCACCACCCAGACATCGTCGTCCTTGGCGGCCTCTTCGACGGCGCCGATTACGCCCCAGGCGAGGGCTTCGCTGAGCGCGTTCTTCTTCTCGGGCCGGTTCAGGCGGATGGTGCGGACGTGGCCCACGTCCGTCGTCGTCACCAGGTCGGTCATGCGCGGCGCCCCGTCTCTAATGCGCCATCGCCGGCTGGCGGGCGATCATGCGCTCGAGCCGCCGCTCGATCAGGGTCTCGGCCTCGGAGACGATGCGGCTGACCAGTTCGGCGCAGCTTGGGATATCGTGGATCAGGCCCTGGACCATGCCCGCCGACCAGATGCCGTGGTCCGGATCGCCGGTCTCGTAGACCACCTTCCCGCGCGTGCCGGCGACCAGCTCGCGCACGTCCTCGAACTTGGCGCCGGAGCGCTCGAGCTCGACCACCTGCCGGCTGATGGCGTTCCTCGCCACCCGCGAGGTGTTGCGCATGGTGCGGAAGATGAGGTCGGTGGCGCGTTCGTCATTCGCCACCATCTGCTGCTTGATCGCCTCGTGGATCGGCGATTCCTTCGTGGCCATGAAGCGGGTGCCCATGTTGATGCCCTCTGCGCCCAGCGCCAGGGCCGCGACTAGGCCGCGGGCGTCGCCGAAGCCGCCCGAGGCGATCATCGGTATCTTCACCTGGTCGGCGGCCACGGGGATCAGGATCAGGCCGGGCGTGTCGTCCTCGCCCGGGTGGCCGGCGCACTCGAAGCCGTCGATGGAGATGGCGTCCACCCCCATCCGCTCGGCCGAGAGGGCATGGCGCACCGATGTGCACTTGTGGATCACCTTGACGCCGTGCGCCTTGAAGTCCTCGACATGCTCCTGCGGCTTGTTGCCGGCGGTCTCCACGATCTTGATCCCGGCCTCGATGATCGCGGCGCGGTACTCGGCGTAGGGCGGCGGCTTGATCGCCGGCAGGATGGTGAGGTTCACGCCGAACGGCTTGTCGGTCATGTCGCGGCAGCGCGCGACCTCCTCCTGCAGGGCCTCGGGCGTGGGCTGGGTGAGGGCGGTGATGAAGCCCAGCGCCCCGGCGTTGGCTACGGCGGAGACCAGGCTCGCGCGGCCGACCCACTGCATGCCGCCTTGGGCGATCGGATGCTCCACGCCGAACAGCTCGGTGAACCGCGTCCTGATCATGTTCGCTTCCTTCCGTCGTCGTCTATCGGATCCAGCCTAGCGCGGATTTCCTTTGCGGCACGCAAGACCGGCATGCGGATGAGGCGAGCCGCCGACCATCACGCTTCCATGGCGCGCGCCTCGGGCAGATGGCAGGTCAGGCGCGCGCCGCGCCCCGGCTCGCTCTCGACCGAGACCCAGCCGCCGTGCAGCTCCACCAGCGCCTTCACCAGGGCGAGGCCGAGGCCCGCGCCGCCGCCCTCGATGCCGGCGTAGCGCTCGAACAGCCGCGCCTGTACGTCGAAGGGAATGCCGCGGCCGGTGTCCGAGACGCTCAGGCGCACCTCCCCGTGGTCGCGTTCGGCGATCAGCACGATGCGACCGCCGGCGAGGGTCTGGGCCAGGGCGTTGTCGACCAGTTTGTCGAGGACCAGCGCCAGGGCGCCGGAGTCGGCCTCCATGGCGCCGATCCCCGGCGGGCGTTCCACCGCCAGCACGACCCCGGCGCGACCGGCGGCGGCGGCTCGTCGGGCCGCCGCCTGGTCGATGAGATCGGCCAGATCGACCCTCGAGATCGCCAGGCGCCGCTCGCCGGCGTCGAGTTCGGCCACCGCCAGGATGTCCTCGACCGATCGCGCGAGGTCGCCGGCGGCGGCGCGGACCGAGCCGATCCAGTCGCGCATGGCCCCTGGGACGGAGTCCGCTGCGCCTTCGAGGAGTTCGGCGTAGCCCAGGACGGTGGTGAGCGGCACGCGCAGCTCGCGCGACACGGCCGCGACGAAATCGCTCTTGAGGCGCCCGGCGGCTTCCAGCGCCGCCTCCCGCTCGGCCAGGGCGCGCTGCAGGTCCCGCGCGCTGGTGACGTCGGCGAAGCTGACGAGGGTCGCGCCGTCCGGCAGCGGGCGCGACTGCCAGGAAAGCCACCGGCCGTCCCCGGTCTGGGCCTCGCCGGCGGCCGCGGCGCGCAGGGCCGGGTCGGGATCGGTGATCCGGGTCTTGAGCGCTCGCCAGAAGGCGAGGTCGTGCAGGCGCGCGGCGGCCCGCTCCATCATCTCGTCGAAGGCGGCGCCCGGCGCCAGGAGACCAGGGGGCAGGCTCCAGAGCTGCTGGAACGCGTCGTTGTGCAGACGCAGGCGCGCGTCGGCCCCGAACACCGCCACCGCGTCGGTCAGCTTGTCGAGGCTCGCCTGCTGCACCTGGACGAGCTGATTGAAGCGCGACATCCGCTGCAGCTCGGCGGTGACGTCGCTGAACACCAGCACCAGACCCCCTTCGGGATGAGGCAGGGCGACCATGCGCACGGTCTCGCCCTGTGGCAGCGTCCACAGCCGCTCGGCGGGCTCGGCGGCCCCGTGGCGCGCCAGTTCCTGGGCCTTGAAGGCGGCGTAGTCGGCGGTCTGCGGCAGGCGACCCCGCTGGCGCAGCCGGTCCAGCCACTGGCCATGGCGAGGCTGTTCCGCCAGCCAGGCCGGCTCCAGGCCCCACAGCCGGGCGAAGGCGCCGTTGGACCCGACCAGCCGCTGATCCCGGTCGAACACCGCCACGGCGTCGGAGAGGTGGGCCAGGGTGAGGTCGAAGGCGCGCTCCAGGCGCTCGCGCACCCGGTCGGCGTCCTGCTGCGCGGTCACGTCCAGCGTCCATACCGCCGCAAGGTCCGCGCCAATCGGCTGGACGCGCAGCAGCATCGTGCGCCTGGCGCCGCCGCCGGCCAGGCTGCGCAGCGCCTCGCCCGGGGCCTGTCGGCCGAGGCTCTGCCGGACGAGGTCGGCCGCGCCGGCGCCGAGGTCCGGGTCCGCCGCCTCGAAAGCGCGATTGTGACGCACCACCTCGCCGCGGGCGCCGGCGATCCAGGCCGGATGCGGATAGGCCTCGAAGGCGGCTTCGAAACCGCCGTGCCCCGGCTCGCCCGCGTGCTCGACGCGCAGCCAGGCCAGCGCGCCCATCGACCGTCCGCGCAGCCGCACGCGTTGGCCCGACGGGCAGACGACATCCCTGTCGCAGGCTGCGCCCCGATCGGCCAGCGCCGCCAGGGCCGTCGCGGCCTCCGCGCTGCGCGCAGAAAGGGCGGCGACCACGGCCGCCGGATCGGCGACCGCGCCGAGGGCGCCGGCGAGGCTCGCCAAGGCCGCCTCGCCGCTGGCCAGAATCGGCCCGTCGGGCGCGAACAGGATCACCGCGGCGCCGAACGCCTGGCCCGCCAGGGCCGCCAGGTCGCCGGGCGACGCCGCGGCCATGACCCCCGCGCCGGCTCCGGCCCGCCGTCGGGGCCGACCAGCGAGCGGCCATCGGGCGCCCTGCGCACGCCTCTCGTCGCTCTTGGGCTCCTCAGCGGTCATGCGAAGATGCTAGAGCCCCATCCGGGCGGGGCGACAATGAGCGACGAAGAGCGGCTCTTCCCTTGTCCGGCGTCGGCGGGCGCCGTTTGATGGCGTGGCGCGCCGGACGCAGGCCGCACCCGGGGGAAGGACTCGAACCGATGGCCGACCATATCGCCGTGGCGCTCGTCACGATCGCCACTCTGCTGCTCTACCTGGTGATGAGTGTCCGCGTCGGCATGGCGCGCGGCAAGTACGGCGTCGAGGCGCCCGCGATCAGCGGACATGCGGACTTCGAGCGCGTGTTTCGCGTGCAGGCCAACACCCTCGAGTGGCTGCCCCTGTTCCTCGTCCCGCTGTGGCTGTTCGCGATCTATGGCAATGATCTTGTGGCCGCCGGCCTCGGTGTCGTCTGGATCATCGGGCGGATCCTCTACATGACGGGCTATTCCCGGGCCGCCGGCGCGCGTAGCCTCGGCTTCATCGTGCAGGGCCTAGCGACCTTGGCGCTGCTCCTGGCTTGCCTCGTCCGCCTGGCGATGCTGGGCCTGCATCTGGGCGCGTGACGCGATCTCGAAATGCAAGCGTCACTTTCTTGGTCTAGGGAATTATCTTTGGCCGGCGAAGTGTTGGTCCCGAAGGACATCGGCGCCGGCCGTGCGTGACAACGGGTTCGGGAACGTCATGACCATCATCGCAAAGACCGCCGCCGTCATCGCCGCCGTCGGCCTCGCCGCCGCTCTCGCGGGCTGCGAGAGCGCCACGCCCTACCAGCCCCTGGTCAAGGGCTCGAAGGTCTATGGCGGCTTCACCGACCAGAAGCTTGACGCCGATCACATCCGGGTGACCTTCCGCGGCAACAGCCTGACATCGCGCTCCATGGTGGAGAACTACCTGCTTTACCGCGCCGCGGAGGTCACGGTGCAGAGCGGGGCCGACTGGTTCGAGACCGTCGACAACCACACCGACGCCAAGTCACGAACCTACGTCGATTCCTTCGGACCGTGGGGCTATGGCTACGGCTACTTCCATCCATATTGGACGGTCTGGGGCCCCGGCTACGGTCGTCGGGGGTTCTGGGGCGGTCCCTATTGGGACCCGTCGTTCGAAGTCGACACGGTCCAGCGCTTCGACGCCTCCGCCGACATCGTCATCGGCCACGGCCCTAAGCCCCACGATCCCCGGGCCTTCGACGCCCGCGAAGTCCTCGCCAACCTCGGCCCACACATCAAGCGCCGCGCCTGACCCATGGCTTGGACCGCCGGACTCCAGCCTCGCTTCGAGCCGGCGGTCCGATGGATCACCGGGGCGCCATGCGGATGGCGCCGTCGAGGCGGACGTCCTCGCCGTTGAAGTAGCCGTTGGTGATCATGGTCAGGGCCAGCTGGGCGTATTCCTCGGCGTGGCCGAGGCGCTTGGGGTAGGGCACCGAGGCGGCCAGGGCGTCCTTCACCTGGGGCGGGGCGCCCTGCATCAGGGGGGTGTCGAAGATGCCCGGCAGGATGGTGTTGACGCGGATCGCCTCGCTGGCGAGGTCGCGGGCGATCGGCAGGGTCATGCCGACGACCCCGCCCTTCGAGGCCGAATAGGCCGCCTGGCCCATCTGCCCGTCTTCGGCGGCCACCGAGGCGGTGTTGACGATCGCGCCGCGGTCGCCGTCCTCGAGGGGCTCCAGAGTCAGCATGCCGGCCGCGCTCTTGGCGATGCAGCGGAAGGTGCCGACGAGGTTGATCTGGATGATCAGGTTGAAGCGGTCGAGGGGGAAGTGGCGGATCTCGCCGGTGGCGCGGTCGCGGCCGGCGGTCTTGGCGGCGTTGCCGGTGCCCGCGCAGTTTACCAGGATGCGCTCCTGACCATGCGCCTCGCGCGCCTTGGCGAAGGCGGCGTCGACGTCCTCGTCGGAGGTCACGTTGCACTTACAGTAGACGCCGCCGATGTCCGCAGCCACCGCCTCGCCCTTGGCCTCGTTGAGGTCGAAGATGGCGACCTTGACGCCGCGGGCGGCGAGGGCGCGGGCGGTGGCTTCGCCCAGGCCCGAGGCCCCGCCGGTGACCACTGCGGCGATTGACGAGTCGAGCTTCATCGGCGGGTGTTCCTCATAGGGGCGCAGGCGAGACGGCGCGCGGGGGTGTGTCGTGGCGCAGCGTTTAGCGAGACCGGCGCGCGTCCAAAAGCATCACGCGACGTCAAGGGCGGGGCTGGACCAGGCGTCGAGGTCGGCCTCCGCCCCGAGCAGGGCCAGGCCCGTGGCGATCGACACCAGCTCGCCGCCGCCTTCGATGCGCTCGGCCCCGAAGCGATCGACGAACAGCCGCCGCACGGCCGGGACGAAGGACGAACCGCCGGTCAGGAAGATGCGGTCGAGATCGCCGGAGGCGAGGCCCGCCCGCGCCATGGCCTCGTCGATCGCGCCGCCGATGGCCGCGAGCTCCGGGGCGATCCAGGCCTCGAACGCCGCGCGCTCGACCTCGCGGTCGATCCGCAGGGCGCCGGCGTCGAAGGTGAACCGCGCCGCCGGAGCGGCCGACAGCGCCTCCTTCAGGGCCGAGACCGCCTGGTAGAGGGGATAGCCGCGTTCGCCGTCGAGCACCGCGACAAGGCCGGCCAGCTTCTCCGGCTCGATGGCGCTGCGGACCAGCGCGCGGATGTCGCGCATGTCGCGGGAGGCGCGCAGCAGGGCCAACTGCTCCCAGCGGGCGAAGGCGGTGTAGTAGCGGTTGGGGATCGGCAGGACGTGGTCGAAGGCCCCATAGCTCGATCCCTTGCCGAGCGCCGGGGAGACGAGGTTGTCGATGATCCGATAGTCGAAGGCGTCCCCGGCGACGCCAACACCGGCGTTGGCCAGCGCCCGGGAGCGCAGGGCCCCGCCTTCCCGCCAGAACCGCACGATCGAGAAGTCGCTGGTGCCGCCGCCGAAATCGCCGACCAGAACCGTCGCGTCGCCGTCCAGCTTGCGGGCGAAGAAGAAGGCCGCCGCGACCGGCTCGTAGGCATAGCGGATCTCCGCGACGTCGAGGCGCGCGAAGGCCGCGCCATAGCGCCGGAGCGCCAGCGCCGGATCGGGCTGGAGGCCGGCGAAATTGACCGGCCGGCCGACGATGCAGCGCACGTTTCCCGCCGCCAGGGCGCCGCCGCCGTGCGCGCGCAGGCGCAGGAGGAAGCTCGAGAGCAGATCCTCGAACGTATAGCGACGCCCCAGGATGCGCGTCTCCTGGAACAGCGGGCTGGCGGCGTAGCTCTTGAAGGACTGGATGAAACGGGTCTCGAGGGGCTCCTCGACATAGGCTTCGATGGCCCAGGGGCCGGCTTCGACGACCCGGCCGGCCGGATCGCGCTCGTCGCCATGGAAGCTCAGGGCCGAGCGGAACGGCGCAACCTCTCCGAGCGGCGTGGCGAAGCGGACGAGGTCGGCGACGCCGTCCGGCCGAAGGACCGAAACGACGCTGTTGGTGGTGCCGAAGTCGACGCCGACGACCGTGGGCGCGTCGCTCATCGCCCCGCTCACGACCGGGGCGCGTCGCTCCCGACGGCCTCGAAGGCGGCCATCTGGGCCATCATCAGGATGCGGGAGACCGAGGCCGACAGCGGGCAGATCTGCACCGACTTGGAGAGGCCCACCAGGATCGGCCCCACCACCGTCGCCGAGCCCAGGGTCTGCAGCAGCTTGGTGGAGATCGAGGCCGAGTGGATCGCCGGCATGATCAGCACATTGGCCGAGTCCGAGAGGCGCATGAACGGATAGGCCTCCCGCGCCGCCGGATCGAGGGCCAGCTCGGGGGGCATCTCGCCCTCGTACTCGAAGTCGATGTCGCTGCGGGCGTCGAGCTTCGCGACCGCGGCGCGGACCTTCTGGGCCCGCTCGCCCATCGGGTCGCCGAACGAGGAATAGGACAGGAACGCCACCCGCGGCTCGTAGCCCAGGCCCCGCACGGCGCGCGCCGCCTGGCAGGCGATCTCCACCAGGTCGTCCGCCTCGGGCATCTCGGTGACGTTGGTGTCGGCGATGAACAGGGTGCGGCCTTTGGCCAGCACGATCGACATGCCGATCACGCGGCCCCCGGGCGTGGGATCGATCACCCGCGTGACTTCCTCCAGGGACTGGTTGAAGGTGCGGGTGACGCCGGTCAGCATGCCGTCGGCGTAGCCGAGCGCGACCATGGCGGCGGCGAAGGTGTTGCGGTCCTGGTGAATCAGGCGCTGCACGTCGCGCTTCAGATAGCCGGAGCGCTGCAGCCGGCCGTAGACGAAGTCCATGAACTCGGCGTTGTGCAGCGACAGGCGGGCGTTGATCACCTCCAGGTCGGCTTCCTCGGGCCGCAGTCCGGCCAGGGCCATGTTCTCGCGCACCAGGTCCTCGCGGCCGAGCAGGACCGCCTTGCCCAGGCCCTGGGTCTGGAAGGCGAAGGCGGCCCGGATCACCGCCGGCTCTTCGCCCTCGGCGAATACGATCCGCTTGGGCGGCGCGGCGTTCACCGCGCTGGCGATCTTCTGCAGGAACCCCGCTGTCGGATCGAGGCGCCGCGCCAGGCTCTCGCGATAGGCTTCCATATCGGTGATCGGGCTGCGGGCGACGCCGCTGTCCATCGCCGCCTGGGCGACGAACGGCGGGACATAGTGGATCAGGCGCGGGTCGAAGGGCGTCGGGATGATGTACTCGGGCCCGAACTTCAGCTGCGCGCCATGATAGGCGGCCGCCACCTCGTCGGGCACGTCCTCGCGCGCCAGGGCCGCCAGGGCCCGGGCGCAGGCGATCTTCATCTCCAGGTTCACCCGCCGGGCGCGCACATCGAGCGCGCCGCGGAAGATGTAGGGAAAGCCCAGGACATTGTTGACCTGGTTGGGATAGTCCGACCGGCCGGTGGCGACGATGGCGTCGGGCCGCACCGCGAGCACGTCTTCGGGCGTGATCTCCGGATCGGGATTGGCCATGGCGAAGATGATCGGCCGCTGCGCCATCGTCGTCACCATGTCCTGTGTGAGCGCGCCCTTGACCGAGAGTCCCAGGAAGACGTCGGCGCCGCGGACCGCATCGGCGAGGGTGCGGGCGTCGGTCTCGACCGCCAGGGCCGACTTCCACTGGTTCATGCCCTTCTCGCGGCCCCGGTAGATCACGCCGGTGTTGTCGACCGAGATGCAGTTCTCGGGCCGCACCCCCATGGCCCGCATCAGCTCGACCGAGGCAATTCCGGCGGCGCCGGCGCCGCACAGCACCAGCTTGACCTCGTCGAACGCGCGGCCGGTGATGTCGCAGGCGTTGATCAGGCCGGCGGCGGAGATGATCGCCGTGCCGTGCTGGTCGTCGTGGAACACCGGGATGTCGAGAAGCTCCTGCAGCTCGGTCTCGATCCGGAAGCAGTCGGGGCTCTTGATGTCCTCCAGGTTGATGCCGCCGAAGGTGACGCCGATGTTCTTGACCACGGTGATGATCTCGTCGGGATCTTTGGAGGAGACCTCGATGTCGATCGAGTCGACGTCGGCGAACCGCTTGACGAGCACGCTCTTGCCCTCCATCACGGGCTTGGAGGCGAGGGCGCCGAGGTCGCCGAGGCCGAGGATGGCGCTGCCGTTGGAGATCACCGCCACGAGGTTGCCCTTGGAGGTGTAGTCGTAGGCGGTGTCGGGATCCGCCG
>Ga0116229_10015190_pt1 | contig 10547 bp, 10 predicted proteins | sample S1TSphgellanicum_3_FD_87313 | JGI IMG/M metagenome (GOLD analysis project Ga0116229, IMG submission 87313) | Host-associated microbial communities from peat moss isolated from Minnesota, USA - S1T2_Fc - Sphagnum magellanicum MG | ecosystem: Host-associated > Plants > Peat moss > Unclassified...
AGCGCGCTTCGCGAGCGGCTTCGCTACCCCCGGCGAGCTACACCACCAAATGGGACACGACCCGCCATCGAAACTCCGTTAAAAAAACAGCGAGCGGCGGTTGTATGAAAAGCAGCAGGTAACCAGCCCGCGTGAGATCCGCTTGGCCGCCTCTTAAGGCACCCTCGACAGCGATCCCGCAAACAAACATGGGCAGCACAGAACGACCCACAGCGTGCCTGAATTCACTAAGATCGCGAGCAAATCTCGATTGAACTCGTCAGATCGCCTTAGCTGACTGCACGACAGGCCTATACATATAATCGCCGCGACCATAAGGTCGCCGCCAGCAAAAGCGCGTTCCCAGTACGCCGACTGCGATGAGGCGAGCACTGCTGCGGCAATTGTATTGGCCACGAGCCAGATAAGCGCGCTAGCTATCTTAGCCAAAAAGACGACCCACCCGAATTCAACCGGCGCCTCGTCGAGATTTGGGTCGACCCTACCGCATTCCTTCGTGTGGAAAGCATACTTTCCATAAAGTGGGAGCATATCAAGTGAGCTTTCCACTTCGGTGAGGTCAGGTTGCGGGGGCGCGATGCCATTTCACCGACCCACACTATTCCGTACCGCTTAGGTTTTTGCTATAATCATCCATGTCTTAGGCGCCGGTGGCGAGGCGGTGTTCAACCTGCATTGCCCCGGCGGACCGCCGGCTCTGCGTGAAAGCTATGGGTTCAGGCTGGCTGACCTGAACAGGATTGAAGATGAGCTGACGGCGGCGATCTCCGCTTTGTGCGCAGAATGGAGGACGATCCATGGCGATCACTAAGCATGAGTTGAAGGCGGCCGAGACGCGTATGACGTCGTTGCGCGAGGCTGGCTATGCTGTGTCGGCGCGCTATGACCGCCGTCGATCACGCGTCGTTGTCACCCTGAACACCGGGGTGGAGCTGGCCTTCCCCACGCGCCTTGCCCGAATATCTGACCAAAATCGAAATCAGCCCGGCTGGCTTTGGTCTTCACTGGCCTCAGCTGGATACCGATCTCTATGTGCCAGCGCTGCTGCAAGGCGTCTTCGGATCAAAGAGCTGGATGGCGCGCCAGCTTGGCGCCGAAGGCGGCCGGTCGCGCACCGTCGCCAAGATCGCCGCCTCGCGCGAAAATGGCCGCAAGGGCGGCAGGCCGCGTAAGGCGGCCACCACATAGGGGGAAGGACGGCGCGCTAAGGCGCCAGCCCGTCCGCCACAGCCTCCCCAATCGCGAGGGAGGCGGTCAGGCCGGGGCTTTCAATGCCGAACAGCGCGACCAGCCCCTCCAGGCCATGCACCTGCGGACCGTCGAGGCGGAAGTCGGGTTTGGGGGCGCCGGGGCCGTGGAGTTTGGGGCGGCCGCCGGCTCCATCGGGCGCCAGCGCGTCGTTGGGCAGGCCTGGCCAGAAGCGGCGCACCTGCGCGTAAACCCGCTCCGCCCAGGCGGGATCGACTTGGCGGCCGAGCGCCTCCAGGGCGGCGACCTCTTGCGTGCGCGTCGCCACCACCAGCTTGCCGCAGCGGTCGTAAGCGACGTTGTGGGCGTCCAGGAATTCATACAGAGCCGGCCCTCGATGCACAATTGGGCCTTCCGCGAGCCGGTCGGATAGTAGAGGCCAGCGTGGATCACTTGCGAATTGCGGGACGAGACCCCGCCGCCGATGGCGCCGTCTGCCTCCAGCACCGCGACGCTCAGCCCTCGACAGGCCAAGGCGACCGCACGCCAGCCCCACTGCGCCGGCGCCCACCACGACGGAGTCGAAATCGAACCGGCCAGCCATACCCTGCATCGTCGCTCCTTCCCTGAAGAGGCGTTGGCCTTATAGAGGCTCTGGCGTTTGGGCGCTTAGGCTGCAATATGCGCGCGCTGGCCAATTTTGCCGCTGCGAGACGTTTGTAGGCTCCTGTGCAGCAAGGTTCGCCCCTTAAGATATGATTTGAGGAACAAGCTTTGCCAGAGGTTCTTGACGTCGTCGATGCTCGGATCTTGGATTTGATCCAGCACGACGCGGCGCTTTCGGTGGCGGAGATCGCCGAGCGTGTTGGTCTGTCGTCGTCGCCCTGCTGGCGGCGCATCAAGCGGCTGGAGGATGTGGGCGTGATCCGGCGCCGCGTCACCCTGCTGGATCGCGAGCAACTGGGCTTAGCGTTCGAGGTCTATGCCGAAGTGAAGCTGTCGCTGCCGACCAAGGATAATCTGGAAGCGTTCGAGCGAGCCGTGGGCGATCTGCCCGAAGTCACCCAGTGCGCTACGGTCACCGGCGGCATGGACTATGTACTGAGGATCGTGACGCGGGATATGCATGCGTTTGACGACTTCCTACGCGATAAGCTGTTGTCTCTGGGCCTGGTGTCGGAGGTGGAGAGCCGCATCGTGATCCGCAGCGTCAAGAACTCCACCACCGTACCGCTCGGCCTGATCGCACCCCATTTGAACGAACCGTCTTAGCCTCGTCACACAGAAGCCTGTTGCACAAAAGGACGCCGACATGATCGACTTGGTGATCGACTCTCGACGCAAGGATCTGGGCGGCTTCGAAGTTGGGCGCGTGCTGCCCTACCCGCGCCGTCGGATGGTCGGGCCGTTCATCTTCTTCGACCACATCGGGCCGGCCCAGTTCGATCCTGGCGCCAACGGCATCGACGTGCGCCCCCACCCCCACATCGGCCTTTCCACCGTCACCTATCTGTTCGAAGGCCGCATCCTGCACCACGACAGCCTGGGCTACACCCAGCCGATCACCCCCGGCGAGGTGAACTGGATGACGGCGGGGCGAGGCATCGTGCATTCAGAGCGCACCGAGACCGCCGTGCGGGCGTCCGGCGGCGCCCTACATGGCATCCAGGCCTGGATCGCCCTGCCAACGGAGGCGGAGGAGATCGACCCCGCCTTCTCCCACCACGGCGAGGCGGAGCTGCCGACCTATGACGGGGGCGGGCTTTGGGCGCGGCTGATCGCCGGCTCAGCCTTTGGCGTGCGGGCGGGACCGCCGACGCAATCGCCGCTCTTTTACATTCACTGGGAGCTTCAAGCGAACGTCTCCGCCGGCATGCCTGAGGGCTACAGCGAAAGCGCCCTCTTTGTCGTCAAGGGCCGGGTCGAGATCGATGGCCAGACCTTGTCGGCCGGCCAGATGGCGGTGTTAGCCAAGGGCGCCCGCGGCGTGGTCAGGGCGGTCGAACCCTCTACGGTCATGGCGCTGGGCGGCGAACCGGTGGGGGATCGGTTCATCTGGTGGAACCTGGTGTCCTCCTCCAAGGATCGGATCGAGCAGGCCAAGGCGGATTGGAGCGCGGGCCGCATGGCCCTGCCCTCCGCCGACGACGGCGAGTTCATACCCCTGCCTCAGGACATCCCCCCGCCCACGCTAGACCCCGCGCCGTGACGCCATGAAGATACACACAGAAGCCTTCCGAGTGCCTGAAGGCGACGCTGTGGACCTGGACAAGTGGCCGACGAAAATCAGCTCCCTCTACAAATCCAAGAAAAAATATCGCGAAATTCTTGAAGCGCACGTCGAGCAACTCAGCGCTCAGCAGCAGCGCCTCTACGCCTCGAACAAATACGCCGTCCTGTTGATTTTCCAGGCCATGGATGCAGCCGGCAAAGACGGCGCGATCAAGCATGTGATGTCGGGCGTCAACCCTCAGGGCTGCCAAGTGTTCAGCTTCAAACACCCTAGCGCCATCGAGCTTCAGCACGACTTCCTGTGGCGCACCACCCGCGACCTGCCTGAGCGAGGCCGCATCGGCATTTTCAACCGCTCCTACTACGAGGACGTCCTGATCGTCCGCGTCCATCCCGAGCTGCTGAAAGGTGAAGCGTTGGTCGATGCGCCCAGCGACGACGAGACGTTTTGGCGTCAGCGCTACGCCTCAATCACGAACATGGAGCGCCACCTGCACGCCAACGGCACGCGCATCGTCAAAGTCTTCCTACACCTCTCAAAAGACGAGCAGCGCAAGCGCTTTCTGGATCGGATCGACGATCCCGATAAGAACTGGAAGCTGGACGCCGCAGACATCAAAGAACGGGGCTTTTGGGCCGACTATATGAAGGCCTACGCCGCATGCGTGAGCGCGACGAGCCTATCGGAGGCGCCCTGGTACGTCGTGCCTGCGGACGATAAGCAGGACGCCCGCCTGATCGTCTCCCAGATTGTCCTCGACACGCTGGAGAGCCTGAAACTGAGCTACCCCAAGGCCAGCACAGAGCATCAGCAGGCGCTGCGGTCTGTTCGCAAACAGCTAGCGACGTGAGCCCGCCGCCGCACCTTCCGCGCCCCCCGCGACCAAAAAAAAGCCGCGCATCAAGCGCGGCTAAGTTCATAGGGAGGAAACGCCCGAAGGCGTGACTGTTTTGTACCCCCGTCGCGAAAAGCGGTCGATACAGAAGTCCTGAAGTGGGCTTCAGATTTCGAGCTTTGGCGCAATCTTGGGCGATGCGATCAAGTTTGAGGCAGATCAGTCGCCATCTTGACCGCCGCCGCTGCCCGCGCCGGAACCGGAACCGCCATTATCGCTGTAACGCTCCCGGCGGTAGCTGCGGGGCTGATCCTTCCCGCTGGCGCGCGCGGTCTCCTTGGTCTTCTGTTCGTCCCAATAGGCGGCGCCCGTTGTGGGCTTAAAGATCGTCCTTGGAGCGCCGTCGGCGCGGGCCACCGCGAACAGATTGTCCTTCGGATCGTACAGCAGGCGGTCGCCGTTGCTGCGGGTGATGACCTCGACGTCCTTGGGCGGGTGATCGACGAAATGGTGAACCTTGGTCAGGAACTCATCCAAGGTCTTGGCGCCCAGATCCGCGCCCGCCCGCTGGAAATGGTAGGTGGCGTTCTCTTCGGCGGTGTATTTACGGCTGTCGCTCCACATCGGTTCGCCGTGAAACGACGGAACAGGCGGACGCGCGGCAGCCTCGTCGCGGTCGTAACTTCCACTCCCGGCCGGCGCCCGAGCGTCGGCATACCGGCTGGACCCGCCGCCGCCCCCACCTTGCGAGGCGGAGGCCGCCGCCCCGCCAGCCGCAGCGCCCCGCGCCTGTGTTCTCGCCTCGTCGCGGCCGCAACCGGTCAAGATCGTTGAAGCGGCCAGGGCCGCGAGCGCAGTCATGCGCCAAGCTGTTGAAGACATAGAACCCCTCTCCGTTCACGTTATGTATCGGTTTAACCATAAGCCACAGCTGCAACCGCTTAGCAATAGTTGTCCTGCGACGATGCTCAACGCCGCAGGCCTTGGCTGACGGCGGCGCGCAAACGCGCTATTTGGGGCGCAATGGATCAGACACCCCCTGCCCCGCCCCGCGCCACAAGCGGCCAACGCGTGCTCCTGATCGTGGGCGGAGGCATCGCCGCCTATAAGGCGCTGGAGCTCATCCGGCTGCTGCGCAAGGCCGACGTCGCGGTCCGCGTGATCCTGACCCGCGGCGGCGCCCACTTCGTCACGCCCCTGTCGCTCTCGGCCCTATCGGAGGACAGGGTCTATCAAGATCTGTGGTCCCTGACCGACGAGGCGGAGATGGGGCATATCGAGCTGTCGCGCTCAGCCGACCTGGTGGTGGTGGTTCCCGCCACCGCGGACCTGATGGCCAAGGCGGCCTGCGGCCTGGCCGACGATCTGGCCTCCACCACCTTGCTCGCCACAGACAAGCCCGTCCTGATGGCGCCCGCGATGAACGTGCGGATGTGGACCCACCCGGCGACCCAGCGCAATCTCACCACCTTAAAACGCGACGGCGTGCAGTTCGTGGGGCCGGACGAAGGCGCCATGGCCTGCGGCGAGTTCGGCTTTGGGCGGATGGCCGAACCCGCTGCGATCTTCGCCGCCATCCTGGCCGCGCTCGGCCAAAGCGCCGCCAAGCCCTTGCACGGCCGGCGCGCGCTCGTGACCGCGGGGCCGACGCTGGAGCCGCTCGATCCCGTGCGCCTGCTGACCAACCGCTCCAGCGGGCGTCAAGGCTACGCTATCGCTACGGCCCTCGCCGAACTGGGCGCCCATGTCACCCTCGTCTCCGGCCCGACCGCCCTGGCTGCGCCTGCAGGCGTCGAGCGGATCGAGGTCGAGACGGCGCTGGAGATGCTGGCGGCCTGCCAAGGCGCCCTCCCCGCCGATGTGGCGGTGCTGACCGCCGCCGTCGCCGATTGGCGCCCCGAGACCGTTTCGGCGCAGAAGCAGAAGAAGGCGGCGGGTGCAGCGCCTGCGCCGATTCATCTCGTCGAAAACCCCGACATCTTGGCCACCCTCTCAGGCCCCGGTCCCCACCGCCCGACTCTCGTGATCGGCTTCGCGGCCGAGACGGAACAGGTCGAGGCCCATGCAAACGCCAAGCTGGCGCGCAAGGGCTGCGACTGGATCGTGGCCAACGATGTCACAGCGCCCGGCGTCATGGGCGGTGGAGAAAACGAGGTGATGGTGATTGATCACACTGGCGTGGAACGGTGGACTCGGGCCACGAAGGCGCAGGTCGCGACGCGGCTGGCGCAACGGATCGCCGATACCCTGACACCTGCTAGATACCTGACCCCTGCTGGATAAAGGCCCCCCTCGCTTGCCCCTAACCGTTCCTATCGTCGCCCTACCCCATCACGAAGGCCTGGAGCTGCCGGCCTACGCCACAGCCGGCGCCGCGGGCCTAGACCTACGCGCCGCCATCCCTGAGGATGCGCCGATCACGCTTGAACCGGGCGCGCGGCGGCTCGTGCCGACGGGTCTGAAGATCGCTGCGCCAGAGGGTTATGAGTGCCAGGTGCGACCGCGCTCGGGGCTAGCGCTGAAGCACGGCGTCACCTGTCTGAACAGCCCCGGCACGGTGGACAGCGACTATCGCGGCGAGCTGGCGGTGATCCTGATCAACCACGGCAGTGAGCCGTTCGTGATCCGCCGCGGCGAGCGGATCGCTCAGATGGTGTTCTGCGCCGTCGCCCAGGCCGTCTGGTCGCCCGTGGAGACGCTAGACGACAGCGCTCGAGGCCACGGGGGGTTTGGCTCAACGGGGCGATAAGCCTCTAGCCCCCGACATCCAACACCTGGTTCAACCTATCCGCCTCGTCGAAATCTCGGCATTGAGGCGAGCTGTAGGCCACCAGATAGCCCTGGCCGAAGCACTTCTGGAAGCCGTGCAGAGCGTTGAGGTTGAGCCGGTCGCCGGCCTGAACCGCGCCGGACTCCTTGGCGGCGTAGGCGTCCAGATCCTTGGCCGACTGGTCTAGAATGGCGCGGTCCTGGCGCAGGAAGCCGACCGTGCCTTTGACGTAGAGCACCCAGCCCGGATCGTCGATGGGTCGCTCGGACTGGACCTGAAGCACGTCGCCCAGTTGATCGACCGCATCGTCGATCCGGTTGGCCTCCGCCAGCATTTGAGCGGCGTGGAAGTGCAGTTGCGCCCGGTCGTCGGCGCGTAGGCCCGCACGCCCGGCCATGAAGTCGTGGATCAGGCTGGCCGCCTCGGCGTAGCAGTGGGCGCCGGCGTAGACGCGCCAGCCATCGGGCGAGCGATCAAACATCTGCTCGCTGAGGCTCAGCAGCCGTTCCCGCTCCTCCAGACTCGGCGTGCAGCTCTGCAGGCCATTGCTGCTCATGGGCGCTGACGCAGAGGGCGGCGGCGTTTGCGGCGTGGGCTGAGGGGTTTGTGCGACGGGGCCCTTGCCAGGGTCTTGGGCGAAGGCGACGCCCGCCAAGCCCAGGTTGGCGATCAGGAAGAGATAGGTCAGGCGCATATCACGGGATCTCTTGGGGGCTCAGGCGCAGGCCGGAGCCGCTCATCATGAGGCGGCGAAGCCCAGCACATCCTGCATGTCGTATAATCCCGGCGGTTGCGTGGCGACCCAGAGCGCCGCTTCGACGGCCCCCCGAGCGAACAGCCCCCGATCACGAGCGGAATGGGAGAGGGTCACAAGCTCGTCCTCGGCGGCGAATAGCACGCTGTGCTCGCCGACAATGCCGCCGCCGCGCACCACCGAAAAGCCAATGCCGCCGGCCGGCCGCGGGCCTGTGATCCCGTCGCGCGCCCGGATCGCTTCAACGTCCAGCGCCACGCCGCGCGCTTCAGCCGCCGCCTCTCCCAGCATCCGGGCCGTGCCGGACGGCGCATCGACCTTGCGTCGATGGTGCGCCTCGGTGATCTCAATGTCGTAGGTCTGGGCCGGCAACGCCCGGGCCGCCTGTCGCACCAGGCCCAGCAGGACGTTCACACCGAGCGAGAAGTTGCCGGAGCGGACGATGGCGATGGTTTGGGCTGCGGCCGCAATCTCAGCGTCCTGGGCTGGCGTAAAACCGGTGGCCCCCAGCACCAGCATCGGCCCGCCTTGCGCCGCGCAGAGCGTGGCCAGGGCGACAGAGGCCTCAGGCGAGGTGAAATCGATCACGACATCAACACGGGCGAGGTCGTCCGGCGAAGGCCCCGGCCGACCGAACGCCGATTGCAGAGCCGCCCCCTCGCGCGCCTCAATCGCCTTCAGGACCGCCTGGCCCATCCGCCCCTGCGCGCCTGCGACGGCTAGTTTGATCGGAGTGGATGGCATGGGTGGGAGGAACCTTGGCAAGTATCGAGATATACTAAATGAGCCAACCTATACCCGCTCATCCCCGCGAAAGCGGGGATGAGCGGGTCGATGGTGCGCCTCAGACCCGGCTCTCCTCGGCCCCCGTCAACCCATCCCAGAACTTGCGGGCCTTGGTGAAGAAGCCGGCGTGACGAGGGTGGTGGTGCTCGGCGTGGACGCCGGTGCAGGTTTCCGACAGTTCGCGGATCAACTCCTTCTGCCGAGGCGTCAGGTTGGTCGGGGTTTCGACATAGAGCTCGACGACCAAATCGCCGACGTCGCGGCCCCGCAGCGAAGGCATGCCGCGCCCTTTCAGGCGCACGGTCTTGCCGGTCTGGGCGCCGTCGGGGACCTTGACCTTCACCTTGCAGTCGCCCTCGCAGGGCTTAGGCCCGGCGTTCAAACACGGCGCCTCGATCTCGCCGCCGAGCGCGGCGATCACCATGGGCACCGGCACAGTGCAGAGGAGATCCAACCCATCGCGCTCGAATAGCTCATGGGCGCGTAGCGAGACGAAGATATAGAGATCGCCGCGCGGGCCGCCACGGGCGCCTGAATCGCCCTCCCCGGCCAGCCGGATGCGGGCGCCGTCATCGACGCCTGGAGGGATGCGCACCTTCAGCGTACGCTCCTGGCGCACCTGGCCGGCGCCATGGCAAGACCGACAGGGGTCGGCCACCACACGCCCATGGCCGCCGCAGCGGGGGCAAGTGCGCTCCACCGAGAAGAAGCCCTGGGTCGCCCGCACGCGACCTGCGCCGCCGCAGGTCGAGCAGGTCGAGGGCTGGGTGCCAGGCTTGGCGCCGGAGCCGTCGCAGACTTCGCAGGTCATGACGGTGGGATAGCGCACCTCGATCTCGTCGCCGGCGTAGGCCTGCTCGAGCGTCACCTCGACATCGTAGCGCAGATCCTGGCCCCGCGCGGGGCCAGACGAGCGGCGCCCCGCGTTGAACATCTCGCCAAACGCCTGGCCGAATACTTCGGAGAAGATATCGCCCATGTCCTGGAAGCCGGCCTGACCGCCCCCGCCGCCGCCCATACCGTTCACGCCCGCATGGCCGAACCGATCATAGGCCGCGCGTTTTTGCGCATCGGAGAGAACCGAATAGGCCTCATTGCATTCCTTGAAGCGCGCCTCGGCCTGCGCGTCGCCAGGATTGCGATCAGGATGGTGCTGCATCGCCGCCTTACGGAAGGCGCTCTTAAGGTCGCTCTCCGTACAGGTTCGGGCCACGCCCAGGATTTCGTAGTAGTCGCGCGCCATATCGCGTGTGACCTTTCAAAGCCCCAAATCAAAACGACAAAACGTCGAAGCGCTCAAATCTGCGTCCACGCTCAACGCGCACACCTTAACCGACGTGGCGCCGGATGGCCGGGCCGGCAAGTGCGACCCAATAGCGTTTTCTGTCTTTTCATGACGAAACGAGCGCGTCGCCCAAATTTTTAGACCTGAGATCAGACCATGAGGACGCCTCGCCGCATCAGGCGAGACGTCCTCTGTGTCGAGGGGATCAGGCGGACTTGTGCTCGTCGCCGACTTCTTCGAACTCGGCATCGACCACGCCGTCCGGGCCATCCGATCCGGAAGCGCCCGCGGCTTGGGCCTTATACATGGCCTCGCCAAGCTTCATGGACGCCTGCATCAAGGTCTGGGTCTTGGCGGTGATGGCTTCGCCGTCTTCGCCGTCCCGGGCCGCCTTCAGATCGGCCAGAGCCGTCTCGATCGCCGCCTTTTCCTCGGGCGAGACCTTGTCGCCGAACTCCGCCACCGACTTTTCGGTCTGGTGGATCAGGGCGTCGGCGTGGTTACGGGCCTCGACCAGTTCCTTGCGCGCCTTGTCCTCGGCGGCGTTGGCTTCGGCTTCGCGCACCATCTTTTCGATGTCGGCGTCCGACAGGCCGCCATTGGCCTGGATGCGGATCGACTGCTCCTTATTGGTGGCCTTGTCCTTGGCGCTGACGTTGACGATGCCGTTGGCGTCGATGTCGAAGGTCACCTCCA